>ERZ791858.251-NODE-251-length-59918-cov-12.301455_pt1 | contig 59918 bp, 71 predicted proteins | sample MGYA00510284_ERZ791858 | MGnify/ENA primary metagenome ERZ791858 (study PRJEB30046, sample SAMN00792077) | human gut metagenome | study: EMG produced TPA metagenomics assembly of the A metagenome-wide association study of gut microbiota in type 2... | reverse complement strand
CCGGGATGCGATGACGCTCCCCGCGTCCGGGCCCGATGGGCCGATGGGGGCTTCCTTCCGGTCGAGCACGTTCGCATGGTAGGAGCGTTCGAACTCGCGCAATAGTCCGGGCGTGGTGCTGAGCATGGCGGCCGCCGTGTCCACGTCCAACGGTCGCGGCCCGTTACCGTTCAGAATACGGTCGATGATGCCACCCATGATTCCCGTCTTTCAATCCGTCGATCGTTCCGTCTGAATATTCCCGATCCATGCATCGGCCAGGGATTCGGGTGTTTCGAACCGTCGTGCCCGCCACTGCGCCTGAACCTTGCCCGCGTCGAATACGAGAACGGCGCGTGACCAGTCGTATCGTCGCACCGGCTCCCCGCTCGCATTCACGCGCCCCAGATATAGCCTGGTCGTTTCCGCGGCATCGGTGAACGACCAGATCCGGTACCAATAGCTCTCGCGGCGCATCCACCTCTCCGCCGCGTCCACGAACCGGATTTCGGCGTCTATCCTGTTCATCAGTCGTTCCTTTCCATATCGGTTCCCGTATGCGTTCCATGTTTCGATGCTGCTTCCGTCGAAACGTTCCGACAAGTCGGAATGGCATGCGGCCGCGATTCTCGAATGCCCCGACTATCGGGAATGGCGAGCATTGCAGAATGGATGTATATTTGCATACATATATGTATGTATTCCTTTTGGAGGTTTGCGATGGCAACACAATCGATTACCGTCCCATTGGACACTATCGTTCCGATCAGCAAATTCGGACGCGCGGGGGCAAGCGGCGAGTTCGCCAAGGTCGAGGACGATACGCCGGTCACCGTGCTCCGCAACGGCGAACCCACCTATTTCATCATCAACGCGCACGACTACCGCATCTACCGACAGGCGCTCATCGATGCCGAAAACAGGCAGGCGAGACACGAGGCGCTGAACGGTATCGGCAAAAGGTTCGGCAGCGTTGACGATCTGATGGCGGATCTCGATGCTTAACGACATATCCCGGACTCCTACCTTCGAACACGACTGGAAACGTCTGAGACGGAAGCACTACGATTCCTCCAAACTGCGTAAGGCGATACAAACCCTGATGGCCGAGGACGCGGATACGCTGATCCACACATACCGGGACCACTCGTTGAAAGGCGAATGGGCGGGATTCCGCGAACTCCACATCGAGGGTGACTGGCTTCTTATCTACCGGATCGATCATGGCGAACTGTGCCTCGTGCTCACCCGCACCGGCTCGCACGATGCTTTGTTCGGCCGTGGAGGGAAGAACTTCTGACCGGTTCACGACGACACTTCGACCAGGGTCAGTCCGACAATCGCAAACGCGAGAATCCATGCGGCGAACAGCACGTACCGGGCGCAGCGCATGCCGAGCAGATACCGGTCGAACATGCGTCGCCGTTCGCCAAGCATCCGATACCAGTCTTTCTCGCATCGGTCGAAATCGGCGGCGGTCATGCCGATACCACCGTAGGATTCCAGATGCTCACGCAGGGACGGCATCGGCGCCGACCAGGGTTCATGACCTGCCTGTCTGCCGGTCATCGCGGCCGACAGGATGCGCATGCCGTGCGCGAATCCGGCCCTGAAACCACTGTCGGAGTAGTCCATCAACCTCTCCATCGGATCGTGTCCTACCATCGCATGCCTGTTGTTATGGGAATCCCAGATTCCTGTGGTTTCCATCAGAGCCTGCCCTTCCGCCTGTTTCGTTCCAGACAGTCGCCCATCGCCCGTCCGACCTCCTCATCGGTGATGCCGAACGCCGTGATCAGGTTGCCTACCGTCTGCAACACGTCGGCCAGCTCGTCGAGCATGGCCTGACGACGCTGGTCGCGCACATGGCCTATCCAGCCGGCCTTCGCCTTGTCCAGGTCGATATCGGGTTCGTCGCCCACGGCCGCGCCATGAATGTTCAGACAGTTCACGACGCCGATGAACTGGCCGTCGATGCCGCTCGGATCGGCCGGATCACAGGCCTTCAGCCACTGCTTGCAGGCCTCCACCAGTTCGGCGCTCTCCTCCAGATTCTTGACGGCAAGCCACTTGTCCTGTTCCAGACGACCGAACGATCGGACATCCGGGAGATGCACGGTGCGGCTCCCCTCATGAATCGGAGTGGAATCGTCGGAGACCGGCTTCCACGGGACCTCTTCGACGGTTTGGAGCGAATACCGGGTATATGGGCCGTGCGCGGCCGGTTCCCCGGAATCGTCGTCAAGCTCTTCGGCCGTCCATCCGCGATCGGCGATCCACGGCTTGCACCAGTCAAAGTGAGTGCCTTCATCATCCATCGGCTCGAAGTCGCAGCGTGCCCACGGGCCCCATTCGTGGAGCATCCTCACGGTGATGCCGGAACACGGCGCGCATTCCCATTCGCGGCCCTCTTCCTTCAGCCGGAAGATGTGCCCGTCGATCCCGTCGCCGCCTGTGATGAGCCAGAGCGTGCCGTTCGCGTCGCTCCAGCATCCCGCCGTGTCGGGCATGGCGGAGAACCCGGCCCTGGTCAGGTCTATCCCCTTCCATTCGGTTCGCTGGAACGGTGCGGCCTGTTCCAGCTGTCCCGCGGACAGGATCTCGCCGGTGTCCGCATCCCGTATCGCGAGCTCGCCGGATTCCATGCAGGCCACGACCGTTTTCTCGTTCGCATCCCGCCACAGTCCGGGCGCATCCGGTTTCTCGCGGCCGCTCATTCGTCCTCTCCCATCTGCTCGTCCAGCCATTTTTCGGCCTCGTTCAGGGTCGAGCATTGCCTGCGAATACTGTTCTCCACGCCGTTCGGCTGGCGGACGAGCAGTATCGCCGTATATCCGCCGACCATGCTCGTCGCGACGCCTCCCCGCCGGGTGCGGGTGCGTTTCGGATGCTCCCACATGCGCGGCAGTCCGACTCGCGCCTCATGCTCGATCAGCGTCATGCGTCCCTCTTTTCCTTCGGATGGCCCGCACCGTCACGGTCCAGGTATTTCACATGCAACCGGGTCGATTCGCGCATGGACAGGGAGTCCACCCACTTCTTCGCGCGTGGAATCATGACCGTTCATTCGGGATCTCCTCCTTGATGCATTCGGGGCATTGCCCGTCCTTCCAGCCGGCCGGATCGATCATGATGTTCGTGCAGGTCGAGCATTCGGGCAGTCGGTGCGCCGGGCAGTAGTGCATGTCGCGTTCCAATTCGGGATGCTCGTCCTTGTACAGGATTTGCCAGCCGTCGTCCTTCGCGTCGAACAGCAGATCGTCCTCGTACGCATACCAGTCGTTGATCCGTTGTTCGCAGTTGTGGTCGTCGCATTCGAGCCTGAACCAAGCGCGGCTGTCAAACGTTTCTTTGATTCTTGCCATCGAGCCTCCGTTCCTTTGCGTGCGTCCGACGGTATGCGTCGCTCGGCGAGACGTCGGGAGTCGCCGGGCCTTCGACGGCCAGCAAGTCGCCGACATATTCCATATCCACGTCGCGTTCGTTGAACGCCTTGCGCGTGTACACAAGACGGTTCATGTTGGCGTGGGACAGTACCCAACGCGCCTTCTCCGCGCGTTCGGAATGGTCGTTGTCGGCAATCGGCCTATCATGCAGGACGGTACGCTTCAACATGGTTCTCAAGCTTTTGACCTCAAGATAATAGTCGGATTTCAGCTTGAACATGTACCCGTCGGCGTCATACACCACAACGCCCTCACGTGTGGAATCATGACGCTCCTCGTCCAACATGGTCCACAGTGCCTCCCGCTCCTCGTCGGATTGGAAGACGCCCAACACCTCCGGTCGGGCGAAGAACCCGTCCATGTCAATCAGCTTGTCGGCGTCATGGTCGATATGGAAGTCCACCGTGTTCCCGATGGCGTGCAGGAACACGAGCTGAGACGTATCATACTTGACGATGTGACGGTCGGACTCTTGGTCGATGACCTCGAACGCCAACGTCACGTCGGCATCATGGACGATGTTCCACAACGCCTGTTCCTGACCGCTGTCCAACGTCTCCTTGAAGAGCCGTTGTATGAGATACGAGTAGTCGGTCTGTCCGCTCTTCGACCAGAAACGCCACGAACCGTCTCCGCGTGCGGACACCAAGCCGAGGAACCCGTTCTCCTTGCGTTCCACGCGCACCGGGAACTTGAGACGCTTGTCGATGTTCTCGCGGGTGGTCTGCTCGTTCTCCCCGAGGTTGAAGAACTTCTCGAATCCTCGTGCCACGACCCTGCCGTTCCCGTCGAGGAACAGGCCGCGCGCCTTGCTGGAATACTCGTCCCAACGCTGGTTCTTGAACGCGTCACGACTGAAGTTGCAGGCGTACACGTCGGTCTCGCCTTTGACTGGACGGACGTTCACGTTGTCGGAGTCGCGCATGATGTCAAGCAGGTTGCTCCCGTCGGCGGAGAAGTCGGCGAACCCGTCTTCGGTCGTATGCGCACCCTGTTTCAGCCACTTCGAGTAACTGTCCAGTGTCCACTTCACGCCATCCTTGAGCGACGGCATGTCCAAACGGACGGTACCGGTCGCATCACGCCCATTGCTTGAGGCCGCAGTGTAACCCATTTCGGCGTCGTCCACGGTGCGGGCATTGCCGTCCCACAGCAGTCCCACGTCAACCATCACCGTCTCCCCCATTGGGTTCATACGGTACACGCCGTCCGTCTTCATGACGCGAACGTTGACCCAACGGCTGTCACGTTCAAGGCACCCATGCCAAGTCTCATACTGGGTGCGCAGATACTTCTCCGGCACACGGTCGCTCTCGACGCGGATCCTGTTGCGTTCCAGCAGTTCGTCCAACGGCGTGTTGAATGTGAAAGTCTCAACATGCGCCTTGTGACGGACGGCAATCTGCACCTCGTCCACGCAGAAACGCGGGTTGACATGCTGGGAGTCGCTGATGACATTCACGCCTTTGGCGAGCAGGTCGCTGATGATGGTATGCGCCTGACGGACGAGAATCCTGTTCAACTGTGGATTCATGGTTTCATGCCATGCCTGACGGCCTCCCGCCATCATTTCACGCAAACCGTCCAAGCTGACGATTACCGTATTCGAATCGACATGCTTCCGCGCCCAAGTGCTCTTTCCCGAGCCGGGCAGTCCTCTAAGAATGGTCAAAGTGGTCAATTTCGAAGCCTTTCTTTACTTCAGTTCTCCTGAAACATGCGAACAAGTTCCACTTCGGACACGGGGCGCATGTTCCACGCGTCCAATCCCACGTTGATTTCGTTACGGTTCTTGAACTCATGGGGAGTGTTCGCATGGGTGTGACCGTGCAGCAATCGCATGCTCTCCCCCACTTGAGGAATCGCATACCGTCGAAGCTCCGACTTCGCCCAATTGGAAGCCACGTCATCCGCTGCCGGTAGGTCGAAGTCCTCACGCCATTGGAAATGGCAGAGGAACACGGTCATAATGGTTTCGCCGTCCGTGATGTCCGTCATGCCGATACGCCCGATTTCACCGAACGCCTCGGTCAAATCCTTGAAGCCCTTGCTCTTCCCGTACAGCACGTCGTCATGGTTTCCGAGAATCAGATGACGGTTATTGCGAGGACAGCGCAAGCTTTTGACATGCATAAGCGCCTGTTGAAGACTCCAAGCGCCTCCGCTGCATAGGTCCCCAAGAATGTAGAGTTCATCATTCGGACCTACGATTTCGTTGATATGGTCGGTCACGTCCATGTCATGCCGGTACCAGTTGACGCAATCCTTGACCTGCATGTGGGCTTCGTTAGCCTGTTGCTTGATGGTATTGTCCGACGTGAATCCGGTTTTCGCATATCCCCGCAATGCGGCCACGAACGGGTGGGCGAAGTGGGTGTCGGAGGTGAAGTATTTAGTCATTGTCTTTTTCCTTTGAAAAGAAAGCTAGGGGAATAGGGGCTGTTCCCATCCCTTGGAATTCCGGACTACTTGATGGGGACGGGAACGGCCACCGCTTTCTTCAGGCCGTCCCGGTCTATCTGCCGCAGATCCGTTTTCCTCGTCATCATCGTCAATCCTTTCTAAGCCTTTTCCTTCTCCTCGTTCGTGATCGATCATGTACGCCATGTCGTCGGTCAGCGGCAGCCCGTATCCCACATGACTAGGCCGTATATCCACGAAGGTGATGTGCGGCGGCAGACTACCATCCGCGCGTTGCACAAGCATGGAAGCGGCGCCGCCCAACGAAACAAGCAAGGCTCCCTCGTCGGTGATGACAGCCGGACCCGCGAGTTCGGCTCCGCTGTCATACCGGACCCGCAGCATCAGGTCTCCGTTTTTCTTCGGATTGGTCAACGCTCCTCCTCTTTTTATGTGGACTTCTTCAGTATAACAACCATATTGTATTTTACATGTTATACTGAATATGTCCACATAAAAAGATTGAAAGAGAAAACCAAAGGAAAATGCAACCCATACAAGACGTCACAGACGCACGAAAGACCTACACCCTATACGAGTGTGAAAAATGCGGAAGCCTGCGACTCGAAAGATCCGGCAAGCCCATCACCAAGTGCGCCTACTGCGACAACCTCTCCCTAAAACAGAGGTTCCTCTCCGCACTGATCTCCATCGTCCACGAAGCCACATATAAAATCCCAAACCCAAACAACACCGGAATCGTCCAAAACAAGGCAGACACAAAACTGCCCGGGAGTGTCGTCCAAGTCTTCGTGGATAACCCGGAAACCTACTGCACAACGAAAATTCAGCTCGGAACCACATCCATCGACTACTCCTATGATTGCACATCAGGGGACATTCGTATCGTTGCGAAAAATTGGGATCCATTCGACTTGGAAAATGCCGACCTCGGTACGGGATGGCATATCCGACTGCTGGTGCAGACATGGCGCAACGAAATTGCCAAGCGAATGGAACTGACGGCGTGAACAACATCGACAGCATCGAAAAAGCACTGGAGCAATTCCCCCAGCAACGCATCATTTCCGCATGGATAGAAGGAGACTACGCGCATGGTTTAGCGGCGAAGGACAACAAGCCCTCGCTTTGCGTCATCACGATGCCGCAGCCTTGGGAGATACTGCTCGGCGAAGCTCGAACGACTCAGAACATGCGTGATCTCGATATCAGAATCCTCACACCTCTTTCTTATATCGACGGACTGCTCGACGGCCATCGTAGCCTGTTGGAATCGTTGACATTGCCAACCGAATGCTTTCTGCTGGACGCCGGCTTCATTCGCGCCATCGAGCCTTTCGCCCATCGGTTGACCACCAGCAATGTCGTCAAGACGGCTTTGGATGACGCTCGCGGGAACCTGTCCGTTTTGCGGCACTGGCCGGGCATGAAGAGCGCGAAACGCAATAAATCCATGGCCGAGACCGCACGATTGCTGAACGGAGTACGTCATATCCAGTCAGGAACGGAAGCCTGGCCGTGTCTGCTGGATGCGGATGAGATCACGTTGCTCCGTCGCATCCGATTGCATGGAATGAATCTTGCCGATCTGGAAAGAGACTATGGCCTTCTTGCAGATACCCGCAAAACGCCCCCTCTCCCCCCGTTGGAGCCTTATGTCCGCAGACAGGTCGAAGACGTAGTTCTCGGATTGAATCGTCGAATCGTCAACCGCGAGGCGGAATCATTTTCCGTCAAGAATCTGATACATGCCCTGCATGGTTTCGGAGACGGGATTACGGCTGATGCCTAACCGAAAAGACTGGCAGCCCGAGGACACGCAAGTGGAGACCGCGGCTTTGACGCCCGCTGGATGCTTTCTTTGCGGAAGCACGATGGGTTTGGTGCCGAGCATGTATGGTCCGGTTTGCATGGAATGCGTGTTGTCCGACAAACAGGTTGGCCCGAATCGCGCGAGTCTGCTTTTCACGTTGTTTGGCGACGGTCGCGGTCGGAAGGTTCCTGCCTGACATCGATTTGTCTGCTATACTGAATATGTCCACATAATCTTAGAGAACACAGGAACACCCAATGAGCTACTGGGACAAATACCGAAGCGACGATCCACGACGCATCCCGCCGCTGGAGGCGCCATTGCTTGACTACGTCGTGGTAGACACCGAAACCACCGGCCTCAACCCGGAAGATGGCGCGAAACTCATCGAAATCGGCGCCGTGAAAGTCAAGAACGGACGAATCGTCGACACCTACAGCCAACTCATCAACCCGCAAATGATTGTCCCGCCACACATCACGCAATTGACGGGAATCACCACTTACGACGTGAGCGGCAAACCGACTGTCAAGCATGCGATGAAAGAGTTCGAACGGTGGCTGGGATTCGAAACGCCCTTCCTCGCACACAACGCGACGTTCGATTTGAAATTCCTCGACTGGGCCACGGCGGAAACCTGGCCGAATCGCCCCCTGTTCGACCACCCATTCCTGGATACCTTGGAAATGAGCCGTGACATCCATCCGGAAATTCGCCATCACAAGGTCGCGGATCTGATCAAACGCTATCACGTGGCAGACGTGGAACAGCATCGAGCTCTTTCCGACGCAATGCAAGAGCAAGCCTTGTACCAGATTATGTGCAAGGAGTATTTCCTCGGAGCCTAATCCCGGGCATACTGGATTCTATTCTTTCCTGATATTTTGCTTGTTAAACTGAATATATCCACATAACACCAGAGCAGAAAGGCATGACCTTGAAGTGTGCGAAAAACTAACAGTACACGTGCGACTCATTCCCTACGGTAACCTGCGAGATGCGGCAAAGCTCCACCATTACGAGCTACGTCGCAGAAACATGGTCAGAGATGCCGGTAAGGAGCCAAATCCATTCGTCTTGGAACGCTGGATGGTCAATTATGTCCGGCATGCGTTGACCGATTACGACCAGCAGCGCCATGACTTGGATCAGGAGAGGTATGTCGAGCTTCGGACGGCGACATTGAACGCCATAGCCGACACGTATCCGCCATTGAGACATGAATGCGAACGTCAGAAAAGAATCCAGAATCCAGAAAAGGAGCCCGAGTGAGTGAGGAAAACAGCACCGGCGAAACCATCGGGGCGACTACGACGATCATTCTGGAACCGGCTCGAATCAGTGGCAGTACCGTCGAACCGTCGCGGCGCGAAATAGCGAGAAAGCGTCGGAAGGAACGACGTTTGAGCTGGGCGCTCGTGCTGGGAATGCTGGTTTTCGCGGTGTTCTGGTTGTTGGGGATGCAGTTGGTTTCCTGGCTTGCGGTTGGGGTGCCTTTGATGTGGAGGCTTGTACTGGCGGTGTCTTCGCTTGTTTTTGCGGCCGTGTCCATGGTCCCCTCTTTGGTATATGCGTTTCGTCGAGAAAGGAAGAATTAGTTGGGTGTCGGGTTGGCTGATGTGGCCGCTGAATATGTACGATTGCATCGGGTCGAGCGGCAGTCTTTGCAGATTCGCAGTGTTAATCGTGTCGAGTTGACGGTGATACAGAATTTGTGGGCGGATAGGGTCGGGAAAGCTCGATTGGATATCCGTTCCGCTCCGGAGGTGGTGATGCGTGCGATCGAGCGGTCGAAGCGTGGTCATGAGCTTTTCGGTCGGGTTCGTGAGGCGCCTGAATTGGTTGTGTACGAGCTGAAGACACTTATCTGACATACTGAATATATCCGCATGTGATAAGATTGTTCCATGACATCGCAGACTGAACCCTTCAAGATAGACGGACTTACCTTGATGCTACGAATAGGCCACGCCCCACGAGGGCGAATCTCCTATTTTAGCCCGCAAACCACCATCGAGGAATTCCTCCGTCATGCCGCCGAGCACGAGGGAAGACTGCTGTTCGTCGGCAACTTTAAATCATTGCGAAACAAAATCGGTTTTCATTATTTGCTGCTCTGGTCACCCCAAAGCGCAATCAAACTCGTTGGAACGGTGACCAATTTCGGAGAGGCATACAATCCAAAAACATGGAATCCGAAATCCCACTATCAGGCACCATTCCCATGGGGAAGAACGCCTGCCAACTACTGGTTGGCGTTGGACAATGTGCAGCAATTGGGAGATTTCGATCCGGACAAGTTCGAGAGATTGGGCTACAACGCCAAAAAGATATCGCTGGCGGATGCGATGGAAACAAATGCAGCCACGTTCATAATCCGCCCTATTTAACCTTCCTCGCCAAGGATTCCCCCGCCTCTAAGCGAAGCGTAGGCGGGGGATGAATTGGCGTATCTATATATGTTATACTGTAATCAGTCGTATATGTTATAAACGAGGTGATTGCAGTGGAATTGGAGTCGAATCATCATTCGGTGTTCCTGTTGTATTATCATCTCGTGCTCGTCGTGAAATACCGTCGCAAGGTGTTCGACGACATCGTTTCGGCGCGTGCGCGTGAGATATTCGAGTACATCGCACCCAAGTATGGGATAACCGTTGAGGAATGGAACCACGACATGGACCACGTGCACGTATTGTTCCGTGCCCAGCCGAAGAGCGAGTTGAGCAAGTTCATCAACGCTTACAAGAGCGCGTCGAGTCGTCTGCTCAAGCAGGAGTTTCCGCAGATTCGGCAGAAACTGTGGAAGGAGTATTTCTGGAGCCGCAGCTTCTGCCTACTGACCACAGGAGGCGCGCCAATCGAAGTCATCCGCAAATACATCGAGAACCAAGGCAGGAAGTAAGGAGGTGAACCATCATGCAGGTGAAACGTCATTGCGCGGTCAAGTACCGCATGTACCCGAACAGGGCTCAGGCGGCATTGATTGACCGCACCATCGGTTGTGCGAGGTTCATCTACAATCAGATGCTTGAAACCCGCATCGGCACCTATAAGGCTACGGGTAAGTCGTGCAATCCGACTCCCGCCCAGTACAAGGACAGGTATCCGTTCCTGCGTGAGGTGGACAGCCTCGCACTGTGCAACGCCCAATTGAACGTGGCGAAGGCGTACAGGAACTTCTTCCGCGACCCCAAGCACATCGGCTTCCCGAAGTACAAGGCGAAGCATCGCAATCGTCAGACCTACACGACGAACAACAGCAATAACAACGTCACCCTCGATGAAGGAGGCAGGCATCTCAAACTACCGAAAGTAGGGATTGTGCGCGTCCGCCAGCATAAACGCATACCCGAAGACTGGAAACTGAAGAGCGTGACCATCGAGCATTGCAAAAACGGCGAATACACGGCGACGATACTGTTCGAGTACGAGACCCAAGCACTCGAACCCGTCCGACCCGTGCATATCGTCGGATTGGATTACTCCTCCCACGGCCTGTACGTGTCCAGCGACGGCGAACGAGCCGACTATTCGCGTTTCTACCGGCGGATGGAGCCACGGCTGATGCGCGAGCAACGTAGACTCAGCCACATGGTAAAAGGGTCCGGTAATTGGGTGAAACAGAAGCGGCGCATCGCCAAGCTCGCCGCCAAGGTCGGGAACCAGCGAGCCGACTTCCTGCATAAGACGGCCAACCGGCTCGCCGCCCGATATGATTGCGTCGGCGTGGAGGACTTGGACATGAAGAACATGAGCCAATCCCTCACACTCGGCAAAAGCACGATGGACAACGGGTACGGCATGTTCCGCACCATGCTCGCATACAAGCTCGAACGGCAAGGCAAGCAGCTGGTCACGGTAGACAGGTTCTACCCGTCCAGTCAACTATGCTCCGATTGCGGATACCGCAATAAGGATACGAAGGACCTGCATATCCGCGAATGGACATGCCCTGACTGTGGCGTTTGGCATGACAGGGACGTGAACGCCGCGACCAACATCATGCACGAAACACGACGACTCATGCAGGAACGATAACAAAAAACTTACGAGAACCGTGGGGCGCACGGGAATAGCCTGTAGACACTGACTCGGATACGAGCCTTGAGCAGGAAGCCCCCATCTCAGATCGCGAAGCGGTCAGGTGGCGGGAGCACGTCACCCTCTGTCGTGGCTGTTATACTGAAAACATCTGCATAAAAGGAAGACTTATGGCAACACTATACGATCGACGAGCGCTCTTCGTGCGCTACAAGAAACAGTCATCCTATCCAGGACGGCAATCGGTCAAACTCGCCGACGGAATCACCTGCCGGTATAACTGGGATCTGGATAAAACCATTCTGGATTACATAGAGGAGCATGCCGAGAAATCCGACGGGAAAGTGCTGTTCCCTCTCAAGTTCAACGTGTCCGATTTGACCGTCAACACATGTAAAAAAGCGTTCTTATGGATGACGGATGACACTTACATTGAGGCCGACATTCATGATTCAGGCGCATATTACGCTTACGGCATGAATGACTATGACGGGTTCACAGCGCCGCCAAGCCTCACCATCCCCGAAGCGCGATGCTGGGTGAAACTCGAGCACGTGTCGAAAATAAAAACCAAGTTCCCCATCGACGACTACAGCATCCAGGCGTATAAGGGCGGAGGCGTCGTCAAAGAAACCCCCCTGCGCGAAATCCTGAAAACCACTCACATGAATTGCATGTACATCACCCGGAACGAGGGTTAATCATGTCGAAAATCATATCCAGCATCCCAAGCATCCGATACACGGCGGACGTGGCATACCAGTTGGAACCAAACATCACCGTCCAAGGGACACTGAAATATGTGGGGGGACGTCGCGAGCTGACGGCAAGGACGTTGTTCGTCCACTTGGACCGTGATGACAAGGGTGAGATGACGGTGACCAACGTCGCGGTCAGCGCCAGTCGTAAATCCAACGGCAACTCGGCCTTCTACCGTACCGATGACTTCGACATGACACCGGAACTGCAGCGGGCCGTCGATCACGTGCGTGAACTAGTCAACCAGGACTGCGTCGGCGTGGACGACTAACCGGCAACCTTTCCTAATATCCCGACCATTGCGGTCGGGATATTTTTTTGGATATCGCCACCAACCGAAAAAAACGGTTATTTTCAATATATAAGGCGCCTCTGCCTTACATAACTACATACAAGCCTGTAAAGCAGGGTATCATAGGAAGCATGGACACCACGACAGTCAAGCGGGCATACAGGTTCCGCTTCTACCCGACGCCGGAACAGGAACAAACGCTCCGGCGCACACTGGGCTGCTGCCGCAAGGTGTACAACATGGCATTGGACGCCCGCTCCGAAGCATGGACGGTCCGCCATGAGAGCGTGTCCTACGAGGATACGAGCCGGATGCTCACCGACTGGAAGAAAACCAAGGAATACGCCTACCTGCGCGAAGTGTCCTCGGTCCCGTTGCAACAGTCGCTGCGACATTTGCAGGCGGCGTACAGGAACTTCTTCGTCAAGACGGGAGACTATCCACGGTTCAAATCCAAGAAGAACGGCGGAGCCGCCACCTATGCCGCATCCGCGTTCACCTGGGATTGGGACAAACGGGAATTGACTTTGGCGAAGATGCGGGAGCCTCTGCCCGTCCGCTGGTCGCGCACACTGCCGAGGAAAGCCCGGCCGTCCACCGTCACCGTGTCCCTGGACCCGTCCGGACGCTGGCATGTGAGCATCCTCGTCGAAGAGGAAGTGAAACATCTACCCGCCTCCCCAAGCAAGGTCGGCGTCGATTTGGGCACCGAACACTTCGCCATCCTCAGCACCGGGGAGAAAATCCCCAACCCACGCCACCTCAACCGTTACCAGAAGAAGCTTGAACAAGCCCAACAAACTCTCTCCAGAAAGCAGAAAGGAAGCAACAACCATCGCAAAGCCCGTCTGAAGGTCGCCAAAGCGTACGCCAAGGTCAAGGATTGTCGAAGCGACTTCCTCCACAAGCTCTCGACCCGGCTCATCCGTGAAAACCAAGCGGTGGTCATCGAAGACCTTGCGGTCGAAAACCTGACCCGACGGTGCGCGCCGAAACCCGATCCGGAACATCCGGGCCGTTACCTTCCCAACGGGCAAGCGGCGAAAACCGGTCTCAACAGGAGCATACTCGACACGGGTTGGAGACAGTTCCGCACGATGCTCGAATACAAGGCCCAATGGTACGGGCGCCAGCTTACGGTCATCGACCGCTGGTACCCGTCCAGCCAGATCTGCTCCACCTGCGGATACAACAGCGGCAAGAAACCATTGAACATCCGCCAATGGGACTGTCCCAAATGCGGAACCAACCACGACCGGGACATCAACGCCGCCAAAAACATCCTATCCGCCGGACTGGCGGTACGCGCCTGCGGGGACCCTCGAACCGCCGAAGCAACACTTCGGTAGGCGGGGAACAAGTCTCTACAGGAAGATCCTTACCGTGAGGCAAGGAATCCCCCGGCTTCAGCCGTGGGGAGGAAGTCAATTTCAATAGAACATCGGTTAATAACAACATCAAAATCTATCGTGGAATATATGCCACGAGGAAACTTCTACCGTCCAGAAAGCTTTATAAGCCCGGCCAGCGAATACGGGCTACTCCGTTCTGCCACGCCGGATCGCACCGTATGGCTGTACGCGCGCATCCCCTGGAGCACTGCATTGCTGGATGGAGCCAACGACCGGAAACGCAACGATGCCGCGCAACAGCTGATGGCGTTCTTCGACGGCCTCGCCAATCAGGTCACGGTTGCCGGTATGCGCTACCGTTACATGCTTCAAAGCGAATATCGCGAATTCCATCTGCTTACCGGATCCATGCCCGTCCGATACAGTCCGCCGGCCAGCATGAGGGACACCGACCTCGGACGATACCAGGCGCAGTACTACCGTAGCCAGAAGGTATGCAAGCAGTTCGCGGTCATCGGCGTTCCTTTGAAACTGGTCGGGGATCATAGCAACAATCGCAAGCCCGGCATGCTGCAACGCGCCCTGACATGGTACGACCGCATGTGCTATTCGGTGGCAAACGGATGCCCAATGTTCGAAGAGTATCTGCCAGACGCGCACAATATCGAACGAATCATGCTCAACGCCGGGCTGGAACCATTCACCATCATGGATGAGCAGGAACGCGAACAGCTGGTCGCCATGATGGAATCATGGTGGGTGGGGCGCGCCAACTCGTCGGCCCTGCCTATCCTGGCGGAGAACGCACACGTGCATTTCTTCCCGGATAACGCGACCTGCGCCCACGCCAAAAACCTGTACGACAATGGCGTGGACTGCACCGAGTGGAATATCGACGAAGAATACCCGGCCAGCATCTGCTTCGCACGCACGGCGGATTTCAACCAAAGCAGCATCACGGATCCAAACAACCTGTGGATTGCTAGACTCATGGAAGTCGGACGAGCCGGCGGAGCCAATGCGGTCGCCACAAGCATCCGAGGCAAAGTCGAACCGGCGAAAGTCACCGCCGACCAGATTCGACGCAACAGCCGCACCATCGACGAAAGCATTAAGGAACGGTACGAGAAAGGCCATGAAGCCCCCGGTGATATGACCGAAATCAAGGAGCGTCTGGATTATAAGAAGGCAATCTACAATACTCCGGACATGCCGCCCAGCATCATCGACCTGAGCGTCGCCACCTGCGTGGCGGGCAACGAGCAGATGGCCATCGACGCTTTGGGGTGTATCCCCAACATCGAGTTCGTCAATCTGACGACGGCTAGCGAACAGTTGATGGCGTTCAAAAGCATGCAGGCCTGTTCGAACGTACGCATGACCCCCTATGAGATCCACTGGGCCGCAACATGCGTCGCGGGAGGAGGCGTGAGCAGTTTCGCCAAAGCAGGCGACAGGGACGGAGCTCTTGTCGGATTGTCCGAAGCCAACAGGCAACCGGTGTATATCGGGACAACAACCGTGCAGGACAAGGACAGGCGTCCAATTTTGGCTATTATCGGAGATACAGGAAGCGGGAAGGCTGTTCACATTTCCTCCACAATTCCGGTTCCCCCTCAGACTAGCTTCCCCCATGGAAAAATGGCTAAGATCAGCGATTTGCATGAGGGAGACCTCGTCTACGGGCGGGACGGAAAACCCTATCCACTCCTCAAGCTTCATCCGATTCACACGGAAGATCTTTACGAAGTCACCCTCAGTGACGGTCAAACGATAAAAGCCAGCGGGAACCACCAGTGGATCGTCTCCGATTTCAAAGATCGAAACAAATTCAGAAAACCAAAACATTTGAAATCCCAACAGCGTAAGAACATGCTGTCGGAGACATACGATGAGCTATGTCGGATGTCTGATGCGCTACCGGCCCAATCAACCATGAGCGTGAACGAGCTTGCAGAGTTTGTCCATCCAGTAACGAGTCGTTGGTGGAGCGGAGAGAGCAATGCCAAGACCATTGCCGCAGCGCTGCGATTTATGGGAGTTGAATCTCATCAAGAACAGCGAGACCGCGCGATAGCGGATACAAAAAAACCTTTTAAGACTCGGCAGAACTGTAGGCGCTATAACACGCAGGAAGCTCTTCGGGCTTTGATTGCACATTATGATGGCGTGGCGCAGCATGCGAAAAGATGGAACGATCTCGCCAGGGAGCGTGCGGATGTCCTAAGAAAGCATTTGGAAGATAACTATCCGAAGGGCATCAGCATCACTGACATACAGAAGATGCTCGAGGATCGTTCACCAAGCCGTTCCTCTATCGCATCTGTCACAAAAACGCTCAATCCAATCAGTGAGTGGGATACGGAAGAACGAATTCACTCCGACAGAATGCGTCATGATTCGGTATCCGTATACAACGTTCGAGAAGCATGCAGAGCCATAGGGCAACGCATGATGCTTCGTTATGAGGGGGCCTTCAACGAGACCAATTCCCTTGGATATTGTGAACAGGTTGTGACTACGCGAGACATGCTTGCGTCTGGTCTAAAGGATTCAGGCAATCGTGCGCAATGGGCAATCCGAGCCGCGATGCCTGTTGCCAACCCGCAAGCCGACCTGCCACTTGACCCATGGGTTTTAGGGGCTTGGTTAGCCGACGGTAGTATCGGCACTGGAATCATCGCTTCAGATAACAGGAATGGTGATTTGCAGCATGTGAAGTCCTGTCTCACCTCTGCGGGATTTTCTCTAGGAAGCATCAATACGCCGATGGTCGTGAATGTGAAGGGGCTTGTCTCCATTCTTCGCGATATGGGGATACTCCGCGAAAAACGCATTCCTGAGATCTACTTCTCGGCGAGCATCGAGCAAAGACTCTCCCTCGTGCAGGGGTTGCTGGATCAGGATGGGACCATCTCCTCAAATGGGAATATAGAGTTCACCCAGTCCGCCGATCATCTGCCGATTGTCCGAGGAATGGTGCGCCTGCTGAGATCTCTGGGAATCGTCGTTCACGAACCCCATCTCAACAAAGCAGGATACACGGCTGATGGTGTGCGTCATGAGGCTCAGGATCGTTATCGCATCACCTTCACGACGGATCTGCCGGTATTCTCTTTGCAACGCAAAGCGGCTTTAATTCCTACGACGTTGAGACAAACCCAGCAATGGCTATACGTCAAAGACATCAGGAAGATATCCAACGCGCCTCATCGTTGTCTGACCGTTGGGAGCCCTGACCATTCGTTCCTCATCGCTGATTACGTGCCGACCCATAATACGATGGCGGCGTTCAGCCTGTTTCTGCAATGGTCGAAGATTGACGCGCGTGACGGTAAAGGCAAGACCCCGTGCATTTACATCAATCCGAAGGCCGGTAATGATTTGGAGGATGCGACCCGTTCGCAGGGTGGTACGGTCATCCGGTTGGATTCCGATGTGGCTAACGGCACGTTCGACCCGTTCAACGTGATTCCGAATGTGGAGGAGGCCAAGGAAATCGCCGTCCTGATGATGACGAACATTCTTGGCGGTGACACAAAGATGGAATCCGCCATGACAGCCATGCTGGATTACGGCGTCAAACACGGGGCGCGTTGCGTAGGCCGGGCTCTGCTTGTCGCCGCCCAAGCTGTTGCGAAGACCATCAAAGCGGGGAACACGGCGGAGTCCATTGGATTGCCTTCCAACACCCTCGAGGTGTTTTCGACAATCAGCATGAACCTGAAGGCGAACCAGGGACTACGTCTTATCTTCGGCACCGATAATGACACCAAGCCGTTGACGATCAGCCAAAACCTGACCCTCATCAACGCCGGAGACCGTTCACTCATCCCCGAAGGCCAAGATGATTCCATGACCGCTCGCATCCGCCAGTGGACGTTGCGAATGGTCGTCATGGGAGCCGGTACCGCCGTTCGAGGCCGCGATGGCATGGTAGGTGTCGATGAGGCATGGGTGTTCATGGGCAAGGACAAGGGAGCTTCCCGAACCTTCGAACAATGGGTGCGTATGGCCCGTTCGCAACGATTCACGCCTGTCATCATCAGCCAGAAAGTGCAGGAGTTCATCGATGCCGACTTGACCGGAGGTATCAGCCGCGCCCTCCTTCTGGCGTTGGACAACCCGGAAGAAGCCAATGGCACGGTCAGTCCGGCCAAATCAGCGGAACGACTCCTAGGCATCGAAGACCCCAATGGTCGGATCTTGCAGCGCATGGGAGCCGATGATACTTTGGACAACGGTCAGCCGAACCCGAACAGTCTGAAGCGCCTGGTAAGCGCATCGACGAGGAAGACCGTTCGCGGAGCCGTCGCCTATTTCAAAGACGGATCCAAGCAGCCTATTCCAGTGGAAATCGTGATTCCTCCGGCATTGTTGAAGGAAATCAGCACCACTGCCACGGACAAGATCGCACGAGAACAACGAAAGAACAAGGAGCAGTGACCCCTTATGGGATACAAAGACATATTCGATGACTCATTTTCCACACCGGCTTCCGACAAGTCGGAGGAATCATCTGCCGTTACCCCTTTGACCCCGGAGCCGGAGGAACAGCAGCAGTCGAAACCATTGCTGTTCCCTGGTTTCGGTAGCGGACGTCCTCTCCTATTGGAACGCCCCAGCAGATATATCCAACGTCTCAGCGATACCGCATCCAAAGTGTATACGGTACCTGACGGAGACCCATACGGAGGAGTGGAAAACCGTATCCTGTACTCCCCCGTGATCAGCCTCCCCGTATTTCTGCTTCAGGGGAATGAGCTGTTCGCGAATCATGACGTGCTCAAGTATCCTTTGCTGAATCCTCCACTGAATCACGCTTGGGATGGAAGCGACATCAGCGTGTACATGCTCACCATCATCGCCGCATATACTTCAGCGGGCATCCTGCATGAGGATGTAGACGGTGATGTGCTTGCATACGATGTCGAATATCCCCTCTCCGTTGCAGACGAGCTTTGGAATGCGGCATCCGATTGGGCTTCCGAAGCGGCTCCGCTGTTGAAGGATCTGAACACCGCACGGCTTTTGGGATTCGCGTTGAAGAGTCCCAACGAGGAAACCGATGCTTTGAGGGCTTTGTTTGAATCATGGGATGAGAATCGTTCTTCAGGTGAGATCATCAAGGCGGGGAAACATGCCGCGAATCTTCTTCGAGACGATTACAACGTGTTCGTCGACGTGGAATTCCGACCATTCCAAGAACGGTAATTCACCGAATCATTCAAAGTCGGTAAATTTTTACCGACTTTTGCCTTCCGTAAGGGGGTCATCCTTTGAAAACCAGTACAAAACTCATGGCTGCGGGAGCCGCATTGCTGGTGGGGTTGAACGGTCTTATCGTCATGAACGTGGTGAGTGCCGTTTCCGGCAGTGTCGCGGCCCTTACCAGCAACGTCGGAAAGTCATTATCAGCCGCAGAATATGATTGCGGCACCTCATCAGATGATGATTCGACAACCGGGACCACATCGATAGCCCCCAACAAGGTCGCGGTGGCCATAGCCGAGGCATTCGCCAAAGCCGGGTATTCGAAAGCCAGTACGGCAGGCGCTCTTGGTGTGATCCAATTCGAATCTGGGATGAATCCGGAACAGGAGCAGATAGGCGAGACCAATCCCGCATTGCGTGGCTTCGGCCTGAATCAGTGGACACCGCGCAGCAAAATCCAAGCATGGATGGATCAGCATAACGTGTCTGGCAAAGACTCTGATGCCGACGTGCAGATAAAAATGCTGGTTGACACGTCCAAATCCGATTGGAACAACTTCTATCTGGATAACATCGAGGCCGAAGGGTACAACGTCACCGACCATGACCTGCACAAATGGTGGCTGCATGCGGATAATCCGGAGGACGCCTCAATCGCATGGCTTGCCGGGTATGGGCGCGGAGCGTGGAACGATCGGCATGAAGAGGAACGTAAGAAATACGCGCGCTCCTACTATGATTCACCGGAGATTAGTGCGATCGAGTTCACTGGGAAGGCAAGCGACGATTCCAGTGGTTCCGACAATGTCGTTCAAGCTTCCTGCTCATCCGACGACGATGGTGATGGAGGCAGTGCCGTCGTAGGTTCTGTGGGCGGGGCTCCTATAGGCAAAACCCGTAATTTTGGCTGGCTGTGCGATACGGATGCAAAAGTGTGTCACGACGGGGACTACGGGCCATTCACTTCCTTCGCCAGCGGCGGACATTACCAGTGCTACTGGTATGCACTTGTCAGACTATGGGTGATTCACCATCATGACGTGGCAAACTGGAACACCCCCGTGGGTGGTGACGTCCATGTGCATCTCGCCTCCGACCCTGCATACACAGTCGATTCCAGTCCACACCCGGGGGATGGCGTCAGTCAGTTCGGCGGTGCTTTGGGAGGTGATATGAGCTCCGGGCATATCGCCGTGGTCGAAGAAGTCAAGAAGGACGCAAACGGATGGAGAATCCGAATCAGCGAGGGAAACTACGGCACGAACGGAAGCGGCCCATGGGAGGGGTACAACAGTCGCTGGCTCACGCAAAAGCAGTTCGATGGCGCCGGCAACGTGTTCTTCCGGAAGAAAAGCTGGAAGAACTAGCCGCAGTATCCCGGATTCTGGCAGCCTCCCCCAACCGATGCCATGGGAACGCTATCCCAAAGATGCCAGTCAACCTTGCCATCCAAGTCCGACTGCGTGACAGGTCCCTTAAGGATGGGCGTCATGCTGGAATGGGCGAGGCCCATCTCGGGATCGCCTTTCACTGGGATGGCTATTCTGGTTCCCTCGCTCAAATCGTCGGCCATGTTATTGTCCCAGCGTGTCAGCCAAGGATTAATCCACCAAGGGTTGTCGCCGTTGATGTTCATGCCGCTGATTTTCCCGTTTGCGATGGTGAGTTCATCGTTGATGTCGTAGTCTCTCCAAGCTGGAGTCAATGCCCAGATGCTCCCATTGTTGAAGGAATCACCGTCCTGCAAAAGCATGGATTCGACCTTTCCTGTGACCGTGACCGTTCGGTCTTCGTTGACTGTCACGTGAGGTCCGTCCGTCCACCGGCTGCCGGTCGCCAACGCCTCACTGTTCCACCATGCTTTCATTGTCGGATACGCTTTACATGCGTTTTCATATTCCTCTTCGCATGGATAGCTGACGGCATCAGGCCCATCGTTCTTATCCGCTGGGATAGCGCTCAGAGCGGGTAGAGGATTGCTTCCGATGTCCGGTGTCCGCAACTGGTCGATTACCTGTTGAGCATCATGTTGGCTGAGTGAGTCCAAATTGATCGTGGGGTCACTCCCCCAGTTGCGGGCTGCCTGTTCGAATTGGATGGCCAGATCCGTGTACTGTTGTTTCTCCTCATCGGTCAGCTGATTTGCGGCAGCCTCAGCGGCTTTCTTGCGTTCCTCCGACTTATGTTTTTTCAACTGTTGGGCTTGCGCCTGCTGGCGTTCCTCAGCGGTGACTTTTTTACGCCACGTACTCCAAGCCAGGATGCCAGCGACGAGAACCACCACTGTAATAACACTGGCGAGTATTTTCATAGGCCTGCTGAATGTTCCGTGCATCCTCAACTCCTAATCCAAAAAAAAACGTGTGGTTCCAGCGTATCCTTCCCAGAAAAGCGAATGCCTCCGATTATCCGAATCGGAGGCATTCTGTCCACTGAGAGAGGTTTTCGGAGCGAAGGATCAAACATCCTTCACGTTCTTGTTTTCCTTGATTTCCTCAAGCTTGACGTACACGTTCAAACCCAGGTTGTACAAGGCCGGCAATGCGAAGATAAGAACACACAGGACACCAGCCCACCGATACTCCAAGCCCCAGGCCGTGAAGAAGAACGCAGGAATCGGGATGAGAACAATCAGTTCGATGATCATTTGGACGATCAACGGGAGCGCAGATTCCAACATCCTCTCGCTGACGAAGAACCAGATAACGGCTTGTACTGCGAAAGCCGCAAACAGGATGACGAGCATGACCCCAACGGTCACCAGATCAGCGATCCCAGTGGAAGTCGCATAGTTGAACACGTTCACGAACATGCCGCCCATGTCGCTGCTGAAGAACATTCCCATCAACAGGACTATCACCAATCCCAGAACGAGAAGAAAAAGTCCAATCATTGCCAGCAAGGTAAGCATTGCGACCACCTCCAATCCATGCTCAGCGTTCTGTTATATGCAGTTGCATTGCTTCGTTTGCCTGACCTTATTCTGTGACAGAATTCATCGACAAGCAAATCAACACCAGCAGTGGCCGCATTGTCCTATCTGGATGGTTTGCGCCGCCAATAGTCGTGCACCGGATGCCCATCACGATCGTGGGAGACGACATGCACCATGCCATTGTCCGGCAGGACGAAGCGTTGAGGACTTGGCATGCCACTGTTCGCGACACGAATCTTGTCCAACAGCTTGGCCTGCAGTTCCGGGGCCAGATCCATATACGCAGTATGCGCATTCAACCGGACCAAGTCGCTGATGCGGATAGCCTCGTCTCGTGCAGTGTCGGGATCGAATCCACAATAATCAGCCAACCTCGCATAATGGTCCGGCGTCACTTCACTGGCATGCTCCGCTCCTGAGAATGGCATCGCGAGCTTGTCTGTCAACCCCGGCCACACAGTCGTGGTCATCACATCGTATGCTGGGCTTAGTTTCCAGGACTCACCATCCGGCGAAGTGGGCATGACAGAATAGTTACGGGCATGCGCATCGCAATTATCGACAGCCACGTTGAAGGCCAATCGTCGCAGCCACTCCTCCCCCAGTCTGCCGGACGGATCCATCTTCCGTAGGGTGGTCAGCGTATCGACGGCACTCACCTTGTACTTCTCGGATGATGGTAGGCCCAATGCCTGCACCATATCCTCCATCGGCAGACGAACCGGCATACCATTTTCGATACGACGATCGAACCGTTCCACGATATAGGTCTGCTGGCCGTTGAATTCCTGGATATCCGACTCCGGGGTTTCGATGCCGACCATCTTGGAAAGCATCATGGTCGCATGTTCTACTTCATCAGCGTCATAAATGCCGGCCGGTTTAAGAATATGAGTCGACGGAACGGCGCCATTGGGCCACACCCATTCATCGCCTACACGGGACAAGGAGAATTTGCCTTGAGCTCCTGCCAAGGAAAATCTGGCACCTTTGTTCCTGACGAACCATGAATCAGGCGTCCGTTTGACGGCGGCAATACGTGTCGCGATTTCGTCATCGGTTGCTTCTGCAGGAGGCACACTGGCAATAGTCGGCATCTCATCGTTCCGAGAGAACACCAGCGCACCAGCTGAATCCACGTTTTCCAGCAAGTCGAAGGATTCCTGAGATTTCGCGCCGACTGCCTGCATCATGGCATACTTGGCGGCACCTGATTCCGGGAGTAAATTTTCTAGAAAATTCTCCGGTGCATCCTCGCGCCACTCTCCATCTTTCGGGAGGCTGAAACTTATCCGTGGAGCATTCCAATCATACTCAAACGCGACTCCTCGTTTGAGAGAGGTGAACACGCCAACGTGGGAGCCGTTCATCCAGACGTTTAGCCGATCACCTTTTCTCATGCCACCACGCATTCCGCAGGCAAGGCAGTGGCATCCACTCCAAGAACCTTCATTATCCGTCGAGTCGGAAGATATGGTGCAACGCCGGTGTCAATCAGCCGTTGCACCACGCTTGAATCGACTCGTGCTTTCTCGGCCACTTCATCGACGGTACGGTGCTGCATGAACTCGGCCATGACCCTGCGCATACGTTCCGGTGATTCGATGAATCTCACGTTGCTGGCGGTTTTCGGCATGGCCTGCTTGATGCGCTGACGGTACTCGTCGCTAACCTGCCATTTCTCGTATATCATTTTTTTGCCTATGCATTAGTAAGGTGTCTGCGAATGTATTCGCTACGACTGATGTGGTACCGCTTCGCGGCGGCAGTGACCTGTTCGAGCTGGCTTTCGGGCATCTTTATGGTGACGGTGACCATGCGCTCGTCCCGTTTCGGCAGCATGTGGAGACCGTAGTAGATAGGGCCGGTGATACCGTGGCCGGCGTCCTCGCTTTCCATTCGTTCCACGTCACTGCTGACCTGCTCCTCGGTCATTCCGAATTTCTCCAGCAGTTCCTTGTCTCGTTCGTTGAAATCGCTCATCGTTCACCTCTTTTGCCTTCCAGCTGATTAATTTCCTTTAGTGTTTTCTTCGTCGGAGGTGTCATCGCGTGGTAGATCAGTACGCTGTCGTTCAACTGCTTGTAGACCATCTCCACGTCACGGCCATGTCCGTCAAGACCTATTGCCACCCAAGTGCCATCCGCCCTACGCGCGTCTTTCATGACACTTCGAAAGGCCGTCAGCACGTCCTCTGATGTCAGCTCCGGATGCCGTTCATGCACGCGCGACAGCACGTAGATTTTCAAAAAGCAACCTCCACTCCTCTTGACGAAACTATTATAACACGCAGGTAATACCAATAGAATACCGCAGAAATGATACATGCCAGCAGAAGCCACAAAAAAAAACCGAGCCGCCTAATCAGCCCAACAAAACCCGCGACACCGCCCCCTCATCAGGCAACCCGGAATCCAACAATTCAGCCAAACGCGACGCAACACGATCGGCATCAACACCGGTGAACATGCCACCCATCCATTCGGACATCAGCGTCCGGACATGCTCGCAGTCGGCGGAATGCACGTGACGTGCGGGACCTTTGCTCTCATCCACTACTTCAGCCTCAAGGGGAATATCAGCCGACTCGCTCTGCGCAGTCTGTCGCGTTGGAGCATCGGTGCGAGGATAATACTTGATCCCATGCCTGAACGGTTCGGCCCTCAAATTCGGAGCCGCCTCCAAGACATTCGACAACGCCTGTTTGAACCTGCGCCGGAAGTCCTTCATCGGCAGGCCGGTGCCCTCGAACTGGTCATACAGTTGACGCCATGAAACGTAGGCGACGTGGTCGAGCCGGTATGTGCGGTACGTCAACCATATATAGACGTCCAACGCCCGCGCCGATTTGCCCAGACGCGAGATGACATCCATGCTGAGTGGGACGCTTGGCTTCGACAGCTCGGCCCACATCTCGTCGGTGAACTGGATTGATGCGATGATGTCCTGTTCTGGCCTGAACTGTGTACGGCCTTTTCTGGCGACGGTGAACGGCGTGCATTCGCCTTTGTTCTCGCGATTCTCGTCGGTGTTCATGATGGAGATCGAGGTTCGCGCCAGGTTCATCAGCGTGTCCTCCGTCTCTTTCTGGCATCCGGAGTGGTTGGATATTCCGGTGTTGTCGCAGAATTCCTGGAAGCTGCCACGAAAGACAACAGTGTGGGTGTCCTGATCCACGTCGGGATTGTTCTTCATGCGAATCATGGACTGCACGTAGAGGAATATCAGTCGCGGGGTTTTCCCGTAGACCCATTCCTCGGGGCGACTGGGGGTTATGCGGACTGTTTCCCGACCGTTTGTTCTCTCTATGTATGAGGCGTTGGGTTTCGATACGGGGAAGAGGGAGAGTTTCGCCATGAGCGGCGGTGCTCCGGTGTTCATTTTCGTTGTGGCGATGGCGTTATTATTGGTCATGTAATCGCTCCGTTTCAGCGGTTGCCAGATACCCGGCCGGTACGAACGGTGCGGGTATCTTTTTTCTTTTCGTCGTTATTTTATCGCGTTTTTCTTAGAATTCTGACACCTTTCTTAGAATTCTGACACCATATTTAGAATTCTGACACCTTTCTTAGAATTTTGACACCATCTTTGCGAATGCCATCGAACCATACCCCGATTGCCTGCGATCAGAGCGGTCACAGCCTTAGAATTTTGACACCCGTTCTTAGAATTTTGACACCGACTCTTAGAATTTTGACACCCTCGCTTAGAATTTTGACACCGACATGGCCTCTCAGCCCTTATGGCAGTAGGGCCAAGCGGCACCCCCAAGTGATATTACAAGTGATATTACAAGTGAATATACAAACTCTCTCTTAATCTCTCTCCCCACTTCGACCCGCGATCCACCGGGATGCCGCTGACACGGCAAATGCCACACGCTCTCCTGCACCTGTTTCGACCTCGGAAAAGAAGAATCCAGTCGGTTCGCTTGGCAGCGAACCTCAGAGCAAACAAAAAAAGACTGAATCTCGGACGAACAGGATTGCCGTACTCGTTCTTTCTAGTATCGGTTAATTTCAATAAATCTTCGGTTAATAACAAAACTCGAAGATAGATTGACAATCATGGCAAGCAGAAACAGCAGGAGCAGAACACAGACCCGTCCTATATCGAGCGGCGTCTGGTTTTCGCTGTTTCTTGTCTTTGGAATTATCCTCTGGTTCTTTTGGCGCCTGCCCTTGGTCCCGTTCCTTTGGCTTGGCATGCTCGCCGGAGGAATCACACAACAGTATCCGGTCAACGCTTCCGGAAGCCGCAAGGATTCCCCATCCGACAAGCAGATGATGGTCTACCACCGTTGGAAGGACATGCTTGCCGGTCTTATTCCGAACGCGGATTGGCTGGAGATTCGACGTGTTTCCTGGTGGATGGGCTGGATGGCCGGCATGCTGCTGGGATTGAACAGTGCCGTCTGGATTGCCCTGGTGAATGGCCTGTTCGGTTTCATGCTCGCCCAAGGCTGGTCGCATTACAGGAATCGGCGCGTTGACCGTAGGCATGTCTACAAGGGCGTCAGTATTCCGGCGTTCCTGACCAAATCGCCCGCCTGGGCGCGGCTTTTGTCCGTCTCCATGGCGTTGCTGGTTTTCGCCGGGGTCCTGGTTTTCGTGTTGGCGGGATACATGAGCTGGCTGAGCGCTGTGACGCTTCCGGGGTTCGTGTTCCTGCTACTCGTATGGATGTTGGGATGCAAACCGCAGTCCCGATATTGGCGTGAGCTGGTCGAAGGGCAACAGCTGCTTGATGGTTGGCTTGCCGGGGACGATTTGCAGAAGGCATGGTCGGGAGCCTATCTGACGCAGGTCAACAAAATCGGTTCTTCGGATAATCCTCTGATCGTCTACCGGATTCGTCTGCAGGGGTCGGACGGTAAGCCTCGCTCGAACGAAGGAGTTTTCAAGCTCGGCGTGGAAGCGTTGCGGTCGCCGGCATTGGCGGACGGATACCGTTTCGTGTGTCTACTGTCCGCCAAGCAGAAGAAGAAAGGGGCGGAACAGTTCGACCCGTCCAGTGTCCGTCTGGCGCTTGGCATGGACGAATCCTGCATCCCCTCCATCGTGGAGAGAAAGGCCGGCGAAGGTCTTGCCTCTCTCGTCGCCGACATCGCCTATGCGCAAACCGCTTTCATCTGGCATAAACGCGCCCCGTTGACGTTGGCTCATGATGTGAGCGCCGACGAGAGCAAAGCCGCCTGGCTGTTGGAGATCATCACCCCACCGCAGGGCGGGGATTCCATCGACCGCATCAGCTTCGACTGGCTGGAGGGAGAAGGATCGCCTGCCGAGACTCTGCGGATGCCGGTGTTCGCCGACCTGCAGGACAAGTTCCACCTGGTCGCATTCGACGATGTGAAACTATCCGACAAGGGCAACAAGTGGCGGCCGGACGGCATGACCCACAAGAAAGCCTTTGACGATTACATCACCATTTCCAAACGGTTCAAAAGCGACCAGTCCGCTTGGGTCAAATGCCTCCCGTCGAAACTCAATCCACCGGCACCCATCTACGACTATGAGAAAACCCAGGACTGCGACGGCTGGCAACTGCATTACCTGCCATTGGTACTCACCGCACCAGCCACGCCGGCCGACTACGAGCGTTGCGACCTTGGCCCATTGCAGCCGGAGGCACGGTTCATCGGACTCGTGGACGAAGGCTCCGACATGGCCGGACTGATCTGGTCCACCGGAAGCGCGCCCGTACGCATCGACCAGCTGACCGGCAACACCCCCCTTCACCGCAAGTACGCGGAAGCGTTGATATTCAAAACCCTTATCGACGTGCTTCCCGCAAAAGCGTCCGTGAACATCACGGCCTGCACTCCGCAAAGCAAAGACAAGCCGATTTGGAGCATCCAATTCCAATTAGGCAACGGCGCGACCGTGGAAGACGCCCGCAAACAGTCCGCCAGAATCCAATCGTCGGTCGGGGCGAAACATATTTACTGGGAATGGCGGTCAGCCGACAGCGCGACCGTATGGCTGTGCGACGACCCGTGCCTGGATGTCAGGGACATCAGCCACTGGAATCGCAGATCAAAGCAAAAGCATCTCATCGAACTCGCCTTAAGCGACTCGTGGGGCGTGGCCGGAGTCAGCGATCCCAGCGGACGCACCCCCGATGTGGTCAGTCTCGGCGCGTTGCCCAGCAACCATGACGTGTTGTTGGCACGATTCCAGATTCCGGCCGGGTTGGACGTGGACAAGCCCTCACGGAACATCGGCAAATTCCTGACCAGCGCCGACTACGCCTACGGGCGTATCCTCCCGCGTGGTGAGGAACACGGTTCGAACCTGTACGACATGGTGCTGGCGAAACGCAGCCCGTTCCCCACCATGGTCAACGCGGACTGGGATTTCGCCCGCCAGTCGAAACCACGCATGTTCCCGTTGGGCGTGGACGATATGGGCAAACCGGTCTACTGGAGCATGAAGGACACGTTCCACCTGCTCATCAGCGGCAAATCCGGAACCGGTAAATCCTCCATCGCGCAGATCGTGGTCGCCGAAGCGCTGCTCAAAGGCCATGACATCATCCTCATCGACCCATCCAAAGGTTGCATCGACTTCACTCAATGGGCGAAACCGTTGGCGTTGGCGTTCGTCGGCTTGGGCCAGATGCGCGAAACCGAAGCCGTCATCGCCTGGCTGCGCGACGAGATGGCACAACGGGTGAAACTGTTCAGCCGGTATGGTGTCGGCAGCATCTACGACCTCGACAAAAGCCAGCTCAATGAAGAAGAGCTTGCCCACACGAAACCCATCGACATCGTGTTCGACGAATTCAACTCCTACCTTCAGGAGGCCGGCAAGACCACGCAGAACCCGAACAGGGACATCCAACTGGCCAACGACAATGCGGCCGTCAGCGCGACGAACAATTCGATACGACGCACCATGAGCGCTCTCGGCAAAATCGTCGTGCAGGGACGAACCGCAGGCATCAGCGTAATCCTCGGCGCCCAGCGTCTGACCATGGACGACATGAAGCCGTACAACGCGAACGCCTTCTTCCGTTCGCTCGGCCGAATCCTCCTGGGCATGGACTCCACGGCGGGCATCATCAGCGCGCAGAACCTGCGCGAGGCGAACCGGCTCCAACAGTCGTTGAAAGGCGAAGGCGGGAAAATCCCGCAGGGCCGTGGAATCTTCGAAACCGCGCAAGGCGAACTGCTGGCCGTCCAAACATGGTGGTCGGGAGGCCAAGAAAAGTTGGCGGAACTGTTCGCCGATCGCACTCCCCCGCAACCCATCGACTATTCGCGGTTCATGCCATCCGAAGCGGAAACCTACGGCGAAGTGTCCGAAGACGAACTTTCCAAGCTGCTCAGCCAAGGAACGGATCCACAGACAGCCGGCGAGGAAATCAACGACATGGACGAACTCCACGACATGCTCCACCACCCAGACAACAACGATGCCGATTCCGAAGACGGGGACGACATCGAAGAAGTCGACTGGTAGCCAAACACAAAAGGGGAAACAACATGCTCATCAACCTGGGAACAGACGTTCACGGGAAAAACCTTGGATGGGACACGTCCACGGGAACGCCACTCACCATCACCGGGCCCGACGGAAGCGGGAAAACCATGCTGCTTGACAGCATCATCCGACAGGCAGATTCGGACGGCACGCTCGTAACCTTCACCGACCAGTGGGACAGCATCCCACCCTCCCCCACCGTCATGTGCGGACGCTACCGGCAACCCTATGAGCTACTGGAAATAGTGCAACGGGTCAGCATGGAACAGCGACGGCGCATCAAGGGCGAACCCGAGCCGATCAAGCCGATACTGCTCGCCTTCGATGACTATGACGTACACAACGGCTACCCGGACATGAATCTGCTGAACGTCAACAGTCAAATCTCCGACGAACTCAGCCGAATCATCGAAATGGCACCCGGAACGAACGTCAACGTGGTCATGGTCCGCAGCAGCATTCACCCATCCACAGTGGGTCAAAAGCTCTACGACCGGCTTATCGCCGGCAACCATGTGCTATTCCATCCGGCCGGACAGCTCGACCCGCACACGCAACCTCTTTTCCACGCCGAAAACACCCGTGAAGCCGAAACCCTCACCTATCTCAACCGGCATTTGGACTTCAAACAGGCCCGCAATTGCCTGTACGAAACATCAGACAGGCCACTCCAGGCCTTCCACACCCCCATCTACAAGAGAAAGGAAAACTGATGGCCGACCGTCGAAAGAAAATCCCTCTCGAAAAATTCTTCCCCAATGGTTTTGATAAAACCAATCCGGACGACATGATCAAACTCACCGTCCTCATCCAAGAGAAAGCCGCAAAGAACCCTGAGTTCGAAGGCTACAGCGTATTCAGCGTCGATTCCGACAACCGGTACGCGATCATCGCGCCGATGGATATGGATTCCGATGATATCAACAACGGAATCAAAGCCGTCAGACTCAGCAACAGCGAATGCGCGGACACGGCTTCCCAGAAGAAGACGGTGCAGAACCTGGAAAGCCAACCCCAGTACGAAGGCTATTCCGTCGTCGATTTCGTTCGAATCAGTTCCAGCGAATTCCTTGTGCTGCTCCAACAGTTGGACGAGAAGGCCGCAGCCACCCGGCGTATATTCGCGAACGTTCTCAAGGTCAAGCCTTGGGAAATTCGTATCTCACGTACTCCTGAGAACGGTTGGAAAATCCGCATCAAGGAGAACACCGTCACCTATCAGGCCTCCGTATACGACAAGCGAATGCAGGAAGCCGTCGAAGTGGTCGGCAAAAAAGGCTGGTTCTTCAAGGCCGACCCCGAAAAAGGCGTCATCATGGTGTACCCCGGCACTCCCCCGACTTTTCCTGCGATGATAGCCTGCCCGAAACAGCTGATCGGTAAAAACGACCTACGTCACGCCTATCTGGGCATGAAGCTGCCCGAACGAGGCCGCGAAACCGGCGACTGGCTGTCACTCGACTGGAAATCCGGCCCGGGAATCATGGTTGCCGCCGCCGCCAACAGCGGGAAAAGCGTTGTCATCAACACGCTCATCGCCGCCGCGCTGGAAGCCGGATTCCAGCTTGCCATCTGCGACGACGAGGACAAAAGCGTCGATTTCCAATGGTGCCGGCCGTGGATCATCCCCCACGGCTGGGGTTGCGATAGTCCTGAATCAGCCGCCGCGACATTGATCCATGTGCTTGAGATCTGCTCCTACCGGTCGAAACTCATCAAACAGTATGGGGTCGAAAACTGGTGGGGTCTGCCTAAGGACGAACAGGAAAAGAACCCCCTGCTTTTGCTCGTGTGCGATGAGGTCGCCCAATGGGCTGGGAGCGTCACCATACCGAAGGTCAGCAAGGACAATCCGATGCGCATCCGGGCCGAGTATGAGGCAAGCATCCATGCGGCGAACATCACCTATGCGATGAAGATCACGCAAAAAGCCCGGTTCTCCGGTGTCTGCTTCCTGTTCTGCGGGCAATCGACCCGCCTGCAGGACGGTTTCGACCCCGGTATGCGAGTCAATCTGACCACGGTCATCTCCCCCACCCTGCAACCCTCCACCGCTGTCGAAGAGCTGCTGGGAGGGGCGAAGGACTTCCCTGAGATACCGGAAAACATCATGCAACCGGGAATCTCCAGAGGAGCCGGCCTTATCAGGCTTCCCGGCATGAAACCCGTCATCTACAAGGGTTTCTACGAGGAGAACCAGAAGCAAAGAAAATCATACAGCGACCTGCTGCGCGAACGTCTGACCGCAATCCGACCGCCGGAAAGCGACATGAACTCGGGCCACTGGTCATGGGATGAAATCGTAAACGCCCTGCCGACCGCCGCAGAAAAACCCGATGACGGCATGATCGACTCCGGCGGGGACGAAGACGACGGGTTCCCCACAGACGGTTTCGGCGAGGACGGGCGTGATGTCGCAGACCGTGACAAGCCGTTGAAGGGTGCCGCCGCTGCGGCGCATGCGAGCAAACTGTATGCGGCAGGTGTCGACGTGCCGCACATGAGCGCCATCGATGCCGCTATGAATATCGGGCGCCTATCTGCCGAAAAAGGTCTTTGATATAGGATGTGTTGATGTTGGCGAAGGATGATGATTGGCTGACGGCGGGGAATCAGTTGGATGATTCCCTGTTGATGGATGATTTGTGGGATGATGATGCAGCTCCACAGGATGACAAAGGCGCAGCGTCACATTCCACTGGTTCCGCATTTCCACAGGACAATGCGGAAACGCTTCCACAGAAAGCCGGGGGTACAGGGAGTAGTTCCAATGTGCCCACAGTTTCGCAATCCAACAGGGAGTCCATTCCCGGTGAAAATGCGAACACGTTTCCACAGTATTTTGATGACTCATTTCCACAGTCTGACGAAAGCACAACCCATCAGTCCGACAGCAACCCATTTCAACAGGAAGACGTAGACCCATTCCAACAGGATGACAGTCAATTGTCTACACAGGAGAAAGAGGAATCGTTTTCACGTTCCAATGATTCCACTGTTTCACGTTCCAACAGCGCATCACTTTCACAGGAAGACGCGGAAACGATTCCTCATTCCACTGAACACACAGTTCCACAGTCCGACAAAACGACAGATTCGCAGGACGGCAAAGGCACAGCTTCACGTCCCATCAGGACGACAGCCCCCCAGAACACTGTCGCCCCAGTTCAACAGGACACTGCGGATACGACTCCACAGGAGAATGCGGAAAACCCCGATCAGATAGACCTACTCGCCAACGGCTACGACCCGTTCAAGGAATTCATCGACTCAGCAGAAGACCATAACGACAAGAAATCAGAAGAACAGTCTGCTGTTTCCGCATTTCCGCAGAACAATGAGGAAACACGGGAACAAGGAAAAGGCCCGGAGGAATACGACCCGTTCGAGCAATTCGACCTGCAATCGGACGATTCCAGCGAACCGACAACGGAACAGAACGAACGTCGAGACGACAACATCATTCAAGACAGTTCCGCAGATTCAAAGAAAAACGTTGATATGCAGGAACAGGGAGACATTGAAACTGTTTTCCCATCCAATGTTCCTATGCAAAATCAATGGAACAGCGAAACAGAAGAACAGTATGACAGTTCGTCCTTCCAACAGGAAGACAGTTCCCCAGTAAGACAGGACACTGGCGAAACATACCCGAAGGACACGGACTCTGCGGATCCATTCGACCTTTGGGATGACCCATCCGAACCTCCGGAGGGGGGACCACAAACATCGTCCCCATCCGCCGGAAGCCTTGGCGCGGATGATTACCCAACGCAAACATTCCAGACGGGAGATGACTTTTGGAGCCAGACGGACGACGAATCGAACGATCAGTGGAATACAGGCCAGCAAACGAATGGCATGCCCCCGCAACAATTCGACAATCCGCCATTCCCACAGGAAAATGTCTTCCCAGTTGAACACCAGTATGATTCCCCATTCCCACAGGAAAACACTGATACAGAAAATAGGGGAAATGGTGGAACGCTGATAAAGATTATCGCAGTCGCGGCCGCCATACTCATAGGCCTCGGAGCACTGATAGGCGGGGGAGCGTACACCTATCACGCATACACCACTCACGTCGCGGAACAGCAGGCCGAAGCCGACCGCAAACAGCGCCAACAATCCCTGGTGAAGGCACAGAACAAATGGGACGGGAGGAAACGGAAGGCCGATGACCTGGTCTCCACGATCAAAGCCAGTCCCGTCGCGGAAAACAGCGACGTGCAAAAAGCCATGGAAGCCCTCCAGAAAACAACCACAGGGAATCCGATGACTGAAAAAGACATCACATCGGCCCTGGAAAAACTGGACGGCGAATATGAGAAAACCAACAGAACCTACACGGATGCAATGCAGGCAAAAGCCAAGGAAACCAGAACGACACTCGACGGTCTGGTACAGCAGGCAAATGGTCTTGCTGACGCTCCTGACGGCAACGACAAGAAGCAGATGCAAAGCCTCGCATCCCAGTGGAAAAGCACGGAAATAACGTCTGACAACCTGTCCGACGCTATTTCGGCTTCGACCGAGCTGAAGAACCTCATCTCCAAAGTGGATAAAGCCAAGAAGGATGCGGACGCGAAGAAGAAAGCCGAGGAAGAGGCCAAGGCAAAAGCGGAAGCGGAACGACAGGCCCAAGCCCAACAGGAGCAGCAGCAGGCGCAGCAGCCTCAGCAGAATCCATACGGGAACATGTACTACTGGGGCGGGGGATATGGTTCGACTGGTGGATCAACCGGCGGATCAACCGGCAACAGTGGGGGAGGGGTATCCCCGCAACCGCAGCAGGAGATGCCACCCAAGGGCAACAGTGGCGGCAACGTCGGCTGAAAAAAACGGGAAAGCCGAGGCAATTGACCTCGGCTTTCCCGTTAATCCCATCGTTTTGCCGTGAGGGTGCCCCCCGCCTTTAGGCATGGGGAGGACGTCAAACATCAGAACATGTCGGGATAATCCTCATCGTCCACGTCATCATCTTCAACCTCGACAGGAGCCGGCTTACGACGGCCCCGCGAAGAGGTCTTCTTCGGACGATGGCGCGGAGCTTCCTCCTCGTCCTCGTCCTCGTCCACGTCATCATCTTCAACCTCGACAGGAGCCGGCTTACGACGGCCCCGCGAAGAGGTCTTCTTCGGACGATGGCGCGGAGCTTCCTCCTCGTCCTCGTCCTCGTCCACGTCATCATCTTCAACCTCGACAGGCTTCGGACGACGACGGGAAACGGCAGCCTTGCGACGTGGCTTGACCGCGATTTCACCGGTATCCTCGTCCACCTCATCATCGGAATCAGCCTCATCGAAGTCAGTATCCGCAAGAAGGGCCGCCTCATCATCGGCCTTGGAAGGCTTTGCGTTCACATGCTTGTCTCGCCAAGCGATAAGAGCCTCGATATCCTCATCGGTGAAGTCCTCATCGTATTCGAAGCTTCCATCTCGCACGCCTCCGCCAACAATCGTGAGATTATCCAAACGATAGCTGACACCGCTACCGGTCTGAGTCTTCCACGCACGTGCCGTAACCGAAGCCTGCACGTTCTGACCGGGATACACCAGCTTATCCCATAAGACCTTGACTTCCTTGGCCTTGGCATCACGCTCCTGAGCCTCCTCAAGATTGCGCGTCGCCTCCAGAACGAGCGTCTTCGCCTCCTCCCGAGCGTCTTCATCAGCCGTAGCGTAAGCGGCTCGGGCATCATTAAGATTGGCTTGAGCGGCCTGAATGTCCTCCTTTGTCCCGAGAATCGGTTCGGGGAGCTCACGCAGGATTCCTTCATCGTCGATGTAGCGGATTCCGGGACGACCAGCCTTGGAGCTACGACTGAAGTTCACATAAAAATGGTTGGCTCGATTCGGATATTTATCGGTCATGAGGACGGTTTTATCACCGTCAAGGATTTCATCCTCGTCGGCATCCTTGAGACCGTCATTGGAAACGATACGATCCTTCTTGCCCCATTTCTTCAAGGCGATGGCGTTGGCTTCCGCATTCTTGCTCAGCTTCTGAAGGATTCGGACGGTTCGCATGTGATCGGGGTCATCCTTGTCGAGAAGCACAGGGAACCCGTATGCAGGCGTGCTTTCGTTTTTCTTCTTATCGTCCTTCTTGGCGGACTTGTCATCGTCCTTGTTTCCCTTGAATGCGACCGCCTCGTAGAGCTTGGGCCATCCCATCTGGATGACTCCGGTTTTCGCGTGAGTTAGCAGTTCTGTTGCCATGATGGTTCCTCCTTGACGATTTGACGATCGCTCCACAGTGCATTGAGGATGGGAGTTTTCGTCTTCTCTTCTTTTTTTCTATGTGGACATATTCAAATATACGCAGTTATCTGAACATGTATATTATTCGGCGTGTTGCCTTTATTTCCAAGGCGTTTCTCCTTGTTAGAGAATGCTGAAAAACGCAGTTTTCTGCATGTTGTACAATGGGAGCGTGAACACAACCAGAAGACTGGACGACACCAGTCCGACCACTGCATCCAGGAGAGGCGAATGAACCAGCTATCAATCAGACGCCTGCGCCAGCTAGCAGGAAAAACCAAAAACGAGATAGCCGACCTGCTGGGCATGAGCGTCAACACGTACAGCAAGTACGAGGACAACCCCATGAGCCTGTCCTACGCCGCATACCATCAGCTCATCGAATATCTCGAAACAGCAATCCAAATCAGGAAAAAACTGGAAAAGGAGCAACCTATGAACACCCCCATCAAAGCGAAAGTCCGATTCGTCGCACCCGACGAAGACGACGAGGACCGTCTCAGCGACTACACAGTGCCGATCCCCGAAGGACTGACCGAGGAATTCCACCCCTCGCAACCCGTCACACCGAAGCAGCTCCTCGACTGGGAAACCAAGAACAAGGAACCATACCCGGGTTATTCGGAGGAATTCTTCAACTGGGAGAACGCTTGGGAAGAGGTCAACCGCGCCCAGCAGAAAGCCGATGGCGGATATCTCCACCTCTCCGACCCGGTGCCCGTCAGCCCGGAGTTCGACGAGACGACCGGAGAACCCATCACCTACGACGAGCCTCACGTCGTCGTGGATCCGGAAAGCGGCAACACCAGCGTGTACGTCGACGAGGCTGACATGTCAGCCCAGGAAATCGCCGAATCCGATCCAGTGAACAACAAGTAGCCTCCCCACATACCGTTCCGGCATGCTCCGTCCATAGGCATGCCCGGAACTTGAATCCAAGAAGGAAAGACACCAATGGCCTACGCGAAAATCATCGACATCGACGACCCCGGCTACTTCCGGTTGAAATCAATCGACCAAAGCCAATTGAAACAATTCCTGAAAAACCCGGCCGACTGGGCATATCACCGTCTCAACGACGACCACAAGCCCACCGACGCCATGAAGTTCGGTACGGCGTTCCACGCTTACCTGCTCGGCACCAGCGACGTTGTCAGCCTGCCTGAGGGAGAGAGCTTCAGGAGCAAAGACAACCAGAAGTGGCGAGCAGACCAGCTGGAAGCAGGAAACATCATCGTCTCCTACAATGACATGCAACTGCTCAAACGCATGAAAGAAGGCATCGAACAGACCAGTCTCATGCCCGAATACCCCGATTACATGGAAATCATCGAACAGGGAACCAAGGAACAGTGCATCGAATGGAAGGACCGTCAAACCGGTCTGATGCTCAAGGCGAAGCCTGATCTGATTCCTGCCGGCACCGATTACCTGGTCGATTTGAAAACCGCCCAGAAGGCCGACGCGGAATCATTCGCCAAGGAAGTCATCAACTACGGTTATCACATTCAGACCGTTTTCTACCGTGCCGCGGTAGCCGCATGCAAGCCGGACGCCTTCGACCGTGGATCCAAGGCTCCCAGCACCATGCAATTCTGGGTATTCGAAAAAACCGATGCCTGCGACTGGCAGCCTTTCAGCATCAGCGATGACAATCCGATCACGAATCTTGCCGAGACCAGCATCCGCCAAGCACTCTTGGGCATCGCCTTGATGGTCAAGAAAGCCAAGGAGGAAGGCTACGCAGAGAACACTCCAGACCCCGTGGACGCCGCCGCGAAGTATGCGCTCCGACATGGTTTCAACAAGAAGGTCAAGGAGGTTTCGTTCCAGAACTGGCAGCTGCTGACTGCGGAAAACATGCTCTGCGATCTCGCCAGCTGATTGCCTGAGGCACGACAGGAGAGGGCCATCCAGTACGATGGTCCTCTCTTCTTTTTATCGTTTGCTCGTTATACTGAATATGTCCACATAACAGTAAAGACGACAGAACCAACGCCAATGCCATCAGCACCTCGAACACGCCGGACAACATCCAGCAACCCAAGAAGACCAGCCAACTACAAGCGCGGAGGCTACGCCCACGAGTTCACCATCCCAATCGAATGGTGGAGTACGACCGACACCATACAGACGGAACGCATGCGAGCCAGACGAAGGGCATGGGTGAGGGACTACGCGAAAAACGAATGGCGCAACCTCAAGAAAACAGGAAAAGCCTGGAAAGTGGAACGGTTCATCGCCCTTATAGGCGTAGCCTGTCCAAGCCAGAAAAACATTTTCCCGGCGAGAGCGGCCGAAACCATCAAACCCATCATCGACGGTGGCAGTGATGCCCGGCTCTGGGACGACGATGACAGCCAGCACCGGCACAGCACCGTATACATCCAACTGCCAACACCGGCGCCAGCCAACCATTACAGGCTGAGCGTGCTCATCATCCCGGTGCCGGAATCAATGCCGAAATACCAGATCACCTCACGTCTCGCATCGAACATCGACCAGCATTGGCGAAATAATCCCAATCCGCCGGCATGGCACGACGGATACTCGGTGTCATTCACGATCCCCGACAAACAGTGGATAACCAGCAACTATACGGATAGTGACCTCATCGCCAGACAGAACGGCGAACGGAAATCAGCCACATGGGGGAGGGGAGGCAGCTTCGGCATTCGGGAACGAGTACGCGCACAACTCATCGAACTGGCCTTCCAACAGTGGAAAAGACAAGCCTACCGTCCGTATGAAAGATTCGCCATCATCGCCGGAATCGCATACCCGTACGGGGTGAAAACCGCCGACCCTGACAATGCGGCGGAAACGGTGAACACCATACTGCATTCGGGAACCCGCATCGGAGCTTGGCCGGATGTGAACAGCCAGCATTGCAGGGGAGTGGCTTTCGTACGTCTGCCGAATCTCATGACGGGAAACCACATGGTCAGACTTTTTGTTTTCCCGGTGCCCGAGAATTTTCAGATGGCGCAGAGCATAGCCGAAAGCTCCATCGACGCTTGGGGCGAACATGATCGGAGAATGCGTTGAACCTGAGACAAGTGCTAGTCCAGACCGCGATAGGACTCATCGCTATCCTCATAGCCGTCCTATATGCGATGTTCATCGTCCCGCAGGACTGGTTCATCGACTCCAGAGAATCAGTCATCACCATATCGGTCATAATCTGCGCGACCGGATACATCTTCACGGTCTGGGCCCGTTATATCCGCCATCTCATCTTTCACCAGCTTGACGTTCGAACCATCCGTGAAGCTGAATCCGCCGGGGAAACAGAGCCTAGGCAAAATCCGAAAATCCTGCGGAAGGAACCAAGTCCGACCATACGATTGAACAGGAAGCACATCCATCAATCTCAGAGAAAGAGCCGATAATGGTATGGACACCAGCGACACAGCCGCGTGACCCCCTTGGTAGATTCCGTAAAACCAATCTCGTCCCCGGCGAATACACGTACACCACGCGCAGCGGCATCGTCAAGAAATACTATGTCAACGATATGAACCAGCTGGCAGACGGATCCACCATCCTGCATATGAGCGCCCAAGGCAAGGTGTTCAGCAGTTTCAAGACCCAGAACCCCATCGAACGCATCCACATCATCGGCAACAGCGATATGGAACAGATGGCCGTCGCGGCATCCGGGGAAACCACATTCGGCGTGATCAACCACAGCAAAGCCGCCCCACCGGATGTGTTCAGCCTCAACCGTGGACACGATTTCGAGCCGGTCAGTTCCAATCTCCCCGACGGCGAGACCGCCTTCGGAGGACATGCCGCACAGATCAGCGGCCGTCCGGACAGGAAAACCTATGACACGTTGAACGCCCAGAAGGCAGAACGAGCCAACCTCGCGGCGTTCGCAGACCTTGACAACCGCGTCTATTCCGCTGACCCCGGCGACTTCGCCGAAGCTGCGGTCCAGGCACGTCATTACTACGAGAAGGAATTCGGGCTCAGCGAATCCCAAGCCCGGGAAATGCCGGTCTACGTGTATGCGGACAAGAATGGCGACGTCACCGTGAAACCCGCATACAAGCCTGAAAGCGTTCCCATGAGCGAACTGGGAATGAAACCAGGAGACCCGGTGCCGGAAGGCTTCCATGTGAACGGGGACAATCTCGTCGCCATGGTGCCCCGGCGAAGCCCCAACACGCATGGAGGCAGCGGCAGCGTCCGTCTCCGCGGCCGGGATCTCACTCGCATGACCAGGGCCATGCAGAAGGATGGTCTCAAGAGCGTCGACTTCACCGTGAGCGGAGGCACCAAGGTATCCGCAAAAAGCGGCAAACCGTTGCAGAACGCCTTGCATTTCCGCGCCGACTACATGAACCCCCACAGTGGAGACGACATCACCGTATGGGGTTCCATCGAAGCGAAACAGTACGGGACGCAGCCGGTCAAGGCACGCAGGGAGTTCACCACCAACGAGGAATTCCAAGACTATACGCGCAAGGTGCAAGCAGTCCGTGAACGGGCGGCCGCACCATACGTGGATCCGCAATCCCCACAGGCAGCCGCGAAACTGCTGCGAGCCAAGTATGGGACGAATCGGTTCTACAGCAGCGACATCCAGATGCGCGACGGCAAAGAGGGAGTGGCCTTTGCCATCAACACTCCCGGCGGACACGCCCGCATGCTGTCCAACGGGAACGGTGTCTGCATCGGCAAGGAGCCGGCCGATGCGGAGGGCTTCGCATCCATGTTCAATAACGGCAAGAGTCCGGCCAATCGGATCACCGCCGACAACGTGAAGGTCTTGTCGGATGGTAATTTCCGCGTCCGGAAGAACGGCCGTGAGTCGTTCTACACTCCATCCATGTCCACTACCCGCGGGACTCGTAGCCGCAACGGAAAACTTTACGGCTACAACGAGGCCGGAGATTTCATGGAATTGCCGAATCGCTGACCCTAGGAAATGCCGGGTGGTTTTTTACTTCCCGGCATTTTACCTGTTATACTGAATCTGTCCACATAGAAAAAAGTGAAGTCAGGAGACCTAAATCCACCATGCCCATCATCGAATTCGACACGAAGATGCGAGGCTACGATCCTCAACAAGTCAATGATGCCGTAACCAATTTCCAGGACACCATCAACAAGTATGCGCAAGCAAACACTGATCTGAAGAGGACCCTGGATACGGTCAACAACCAGTTCACCCAGGCAAACCAAGACATCGATCAGCTGCAAGCCGAAAACAAGAAGCTCTCCGAACGGATCGAAGAACTCGCAAAGCAGAACGACGATCTGGAAGCAAAAATCAAGAACAAGTACACGAGCGTGGGCGACGATGTGAGGAAACTCCTCGAAGACACCCAGACCGTTTATCATGCTGCGGAAAAGAACGCAGCCGACATCAAGAACAAGGCGCTGCAGGAGGCTGACAGCATTCGCAAGCAGAGCCAGTCCGCCGCGGAGAAGACTATGGTGGACGCGCGGCAGGTCGCCGAAAAGAACGTGAAGGAATCCCAAGCGAAGTCGAAGCAGATCATCGAATCCGCGCAGCAGTCCGCCGCACAGTTGCGTAAGGAAGCCGACTCGTATGCCACTGGACGGCAAAACATCGCGGAGCAGGCCGATGCAAGGGTTCGTGCGATTCTCGGCCGTCTCCAGGAAGCAAGCAAAGTGCTTGACAACGCCTACCAGTCCGGACGCAAGCCTAACGCCACTACAGTCCAGTCAGCTCCGAAGGATGCGCCAACACCGGTCATCGCCGGCCAGGCCACTAATCCGAACGAGGCGGATCTTGAAGACGATAGGACCATCGCCTTCGCTCAAATCCATGCGAAGAACACCGCATCCGCACCCGCGACCCCTGTTGACGCCCAATAAGACCATTCCCGGAACGTGAGAATCTTGATCCTCCAATACGTAATGGTTATGACCGGAGGATATGCCAGTTCATGGCTTATCCTCCATGTCGGCATGCTGTTCGGGCAAGGCGCGAAGAACGCCGCTTCTCTGGACCGAATCAAGGAAGCCCGCTGTTGGAACATCGCATATTATCTGTGCGTCATCCTGACGTTCCTGTGCATCATTGCCGGATCATTGGGTCTCATGCTCCTGTTCAAGGAGCTGATCATTGACTGAAAAAACATCCCTCAAGCAGTCCCGTAATCCTTTCCTGACCATCGGACGCTATGTCCGGCAGGTAATCGATGAAACCCGTAAGACGGTGACTCCAACCGCCCGCGAATGGATGGCCTGGAGTATTGCCGCATTCGTGTTCGTCATCCTGCTCATGATATTGGTCACGGGCATGGATTTCGGGCTCGGCAAACTCACTCTCATGGTGTTCGGGTGACGGTCACACATCCCGTGACCCTTGCCATGCTGCTATGGATGGGTATCGCCCTGCTCACGTTTCTTCTCATGAGCGTATGGACGGATAATCCACAGCATCGCAGCACCTATCGCCATTGGGCTGTCGCATACCTGACAGCCCTGATCATCTTCATCGCCATCTTCTATTCCGAAGGAACCCTATGGCCGTTCTCATCATCGTTTTGAAAACCATCGTCGCCGTCCTGAGCGTCCTGCTATCCCTGCTGATTCTTCTGCACAAAGGCAAGGGCGGGGGATTGTCCGACATGTTCGGCGGCGGCTTGACCGCAAACGCAGGCACATCCGGGGTCGCGGAGAAGAACCTCAACCGTTGGACGGTCGGCATCGCGATCCTATGGGTTTTGCTGATCGTCTCGATCAGCCTCATCGCAAAAACCATCTGACGAAACAGGAGACCTCATGCTAATTGCCATCATCTGCCTATTTACGGGCTTCACCCTTGGCTTCTTCACCGCAGCCCTATGCCAAGCAGCATCACACTCAGATTCTGACAGAAAGGACAACCAATGAAAAACAACTGGTTCTGCCCCAACTGCGGGCAGCCGATGGAAGCGCAACGCCACGTGGACAATCCCACCGGCCGTATCACATGGACAATCGGCTGCCTCAACCCGAAACACTTCCACACGCGCGGCTACATGAACGCCGCCATCGCCGAAATCCAACTCGAAAAACTCCTCCACCAGTGAAATACGTCAGCATCTTCAGCGGCATTGAAGCCGCCACCGTCGCATGGCATCCACTGGGATGGGAGCCGCCGAAACAACCGATTAGACAACAGAAACAGGTGGATCGTCGCAGAAGAGGGGGTGACGTTCCTCAAAAAAACAATACAGCGATAGGCCACGATCTTGTTCAGGATTTCCTTTTGTCCGGCGAAATCACCAGAAGCAAGAAGAATCATGGCCGTCGCTCGACTCCGCAAGGAAAATCAAGTGGACAACACCCTCCTAGGAGATCAAGATAGTGGCCTATCGGTGTAAATGTATTCACCGATAGGCCACTATCGTTCGTTCTCGTTCTTACTGCTATAAAAGAGTATGTCCAGTATGTAGTATGACTATAAGCACTGCCCGTCAGCCCTTATAGGAGAAGCGGTTTGAGCAGGTTCGTTACACCGATAGTCCACGGATTCGGCAGTGATATTCCACGGAAACGACACTGATAGGTCACTAAAACAGCAGCGATAGTCCACTATCATTGCAGGGATACTCCACGTTGCAAGACCATCGTCAAAGACGATTGCACCGATAGTCCATCATTGGATGCACCGATAGGCCACTATCCGCGAAAAGTGCCGGATAGTGGCAGTATACAAGGCATGGAACCGTCGGATAAGCAACGCAGTAATACTGCGGAAGAAAGGTTTTTGCATCGATAGGCCATCAACAGAGACAAGAAAACAGCATCGATAGGCCATCAACGAATCGGCGGGATTACACCGATATGCCACTATCCGATGCAACGGGTTCTGCACCGATAGGCCACTACCTCAGAAAAAGATAGAACGTCAGCCCGTTCTCGAAGCCGAAAAGCTCCCATATACAACCAAACTGCACCGATAGGCCACTACGTGTGGGACGAAATCCACGAATCAGCTTCAAAAAAATTGGGAAACTGCACCGATAGGCCACGTGTCGATACAGCGATATGCCATCAGCTTCAAAACCGACTGCATTAAGCACTGATCTGCATCAGCGAATAAGGTGGGACGATTGGTGGCCTATCACTGCCAATCGCCCCGCCCCTCGTCCAACGCACGCCGTTCCGCCTTGGGTGGGACGGACGTTGGCGACGGGTGCAGGATGATGCCGTCCCGGGTGGTTTCCACGTTGGCTGCGGGATATACGTCGTGGATTTTCTTCAATGCTTCACGGAACTTGGCTTTGAACACGCGGCGTTCCTTGATGCTGTCGCCGAAACGTCCGTGCAGCCAATCCCAATCCAATGTGAGGTCGTGATGCAGGTTGCGGAATGTTCCGGTCAGCCACACGTACACGTCGTAGGGGAGCACTGATTTGCCTGACAGCAGGTAGTTGGTGGCACGAGTGTCAAATGGTGCCGACTCCTGGGCGAGCCTGTCCCACACCTCATCGGTGAGAATAAACTTGGCGCCGCTGAAATCCTGATTATTGTTATCGTTCAGGAAGCTGACGGCCTTCACCATCTGCATGTTCACGGAGTCGAACCGATCCCGGTTGCCCGCAAACCCGGTTTTCTGCCTGATGCTGATATGACAGTACAGGAGACGGCGCAACTGTTCCTGCAAACGTTTCGATGACTGTCCTCCACGGGGTATGCCGAGCTCTTCGGACAACTGGTACATGCTGGGAATCGTGATGGTGCGCTGCGACGGGTCAACGGTCGGGGTTTTCCTTGTTCCCGCAGAGCGAATCTGCTTTGCCATCCACGCCATCAACAGTCGAGGGTATTTCCCATAGGGGAAGTCCCTTGACCTGGTGAGACTATCGATACCGGCTTCAAGGATGTATTCGACGGTACTGTTGTCCTTGCTCACGAAGTCGGTGCCTTCCGCCGGGGGAGTGGCGGGGAAAAGGGTGCTGGTGAGGATGCTGTGCCCGTACCAGATTTCCTTACTGTCCGGCAAACGGTTTTCGATGTCTGAGATCGTGGCTACCCGGTCGAGCACGAGGTCGGTTGAATGGGTAGCTGGTTTCGTGTTGTCCGGACTGTTGTTGGTCATGGTTCTCTATGGTACCGGCATTCAGCGGAATACGAAAAAACGATGTTTGGTGGTGCTTGTCTGGGTTTTTCCCCGGTGCGACACGCCGTATATCAAACATATTTTTTTGTTATTAACCGTTGATATTTCAATATTTTGGCTTGTTTATAGGGTTTCTCTTTTTGACAGCATCAAAATACTTGTTATACTGAATGTGTCCACATAGAAATGAAAGAGGTTCAAGGATCCATCAAATCGGATCATTTCTTCAACTTCTCTCAAGACTGCAATCCGACAAAAGCGGATCATCCCGGAGCAAGACCGGGGCAGTCGCGAAGCATCCTGCGTAGGAAGCCAACCACTACACCACGCACGTGATGCGGACGCTTGAAAACCGAAGAGAGACACCAAAAAACATTCTTGTCCAAGGCAACTCTAGCCCGCATGGGCGTGAGGATAAGACCTTGGACCATACGCCACCCTTGCAAGGTGGCAGCAGTAAAGACATGGGTTGAACGGCTGAAGTTCACGCCGTTCAACCCATATCACCTGTTCAGTTCGGCCGGTTCTGGTTTCGGATGTACCGCGACTACAATGCGGCCCTGAACATTCTCGACGCGGCAGGGCTTGCCGAGTCGTTAAACGCGCATGGAGACGGTATAAGACTGCGCTTGGCTTCGGCCAAGCGCAGCAGCCGTCAGGGAAGTGCGAACCCTACAGGCGGAACGCTTGCGCGTTCCGCGCTGGGAATCCCGGTGCTAAAGCACCGGGAGGAAGTCAATGGGGCTGACAGGCTTTCGATAGCCTGCCGGAAACCATTTGCTACGTGCCGGAGGCCGGCAAGGACAACCGTCATCAACCTTGCCACAAGAATAGACGCCAACACCGTTTCTTCTTCCCGTTTCACCCTCGTAGCGTGAAACCCGACTTTGATCCCATTGCCGATTAACAGGTCAAAGCCGGAAAACTTTGAATCGGACTGGTCGGACAGTCGGACGATGGATTCGCCCGACCAGTACATGAACATCGTCTACAAGCCGTGCGGGTTCGCCGAACGCACCCGTCCACGGATGACCTTCCCCACGCAAGTGGGGATAAACCCCTACGCACGTGACAGCAAGCAAAGGCTGACAGCAGGCCAGACCCGAGTTCGATTCTCGGCAGCTCCACGACCCTGATCCATCTCCCATGAGCTTGTGCAGACTCACGGTCTGCGGGGACAGATGAATCGGGCACGGTACGCATCGCACCGTGACGGACGACAGAAGCGATGCACCGGTGGTGTGGCCCAGCGGCGACGGCAGCAGACTGTAAATCTGCGACAAGGAAACACCGGAGGTTCGAGTCCTCCCGCCACCACTATCCGCCTGGTTGCAAACAGGCGGATTAACAGGTAGCGGCGCCTTCAAGGCCGTGCTGTGGTTTTCGTTTGTACACAGTATCTAAACAACAGACGGATTTTATCCGCTGTCAGGCCAGTCTCATTAGACTGACAGCGAACGGTAAAAGCCGGAATGATACGCAGTCATGAGACGACGCGTTCCGGTCGGCTTCGTAGCTCAAACGGCGGAGCATGCATGGTTGGTGGTTCGAATCCACCCGGAGCCACGTTTTTGACAGGTCTTACAACCGGAGAGTCGAGGACTGTGAAGAAAAACTGGAAGAGCGTGCAAATCCTAGGTCGCACGCTTGGAAGGGGAGGTTTCGCAGGAGGTTAGGAAAACCGGTGGAGACAGTCTAAACACGCGAAAGAATCAAGATGAAAGCATCGTGGTACTGCTTAAGACGGTGCCAGAATCTGAGGAAATCGCGTTTAATAGGGCACGTACGTAGCTGGTAAGCCACGGAGTCCTGTCAAAAATATCGGATTGTGGCGCAGTTTGGTAGCGCACGTGCTTTGGGAGCATGGGGTCGCAGGTTCGAATCCTGTCAATCCGACTCGCATGGGAATATCGCTTCCCATGGATCTCACCCGGGCGGGAGGATGCCCGGGCAGTACGACCGGCAGCGCCGGCCGGCGGAATCAACACATCCGTGACCACTGGCAAGAAGGGTCGAAGAGCGTTGGCGAACGCAGGCATCCAAGCCCCATCCGGCGTGCAAGCCCCGGACGTTCACTCGGAAGCCAGCCATCCCTCTTTCGGCTGGCGGACTATACGTCACCGCCGTGCGACGTATCCGAAAAAAGCACGGCCATGCGGATGTGGTGCAGTGGTAGCACGCCTGCTTCCCAAGCAGGAAACCGCGGGTTCGAACCCCGTCATCCGCTCTATCCGGAAAACCAAAACAATGGATCTGATCCAACAATGAGACTCGTAACCGTCCTTTCCATGTGGACGCTTCCGGAGAAAACATGGACGAACAGCCTCGGCATGGGCACGCATCGTCAAGGACGGGAACATGCCATCGCCCCGGTAGCTCAGAGGAAGAGCAGGTGCCTTTTAAGCACTGGGTCCGGATATCGTAATTCCGTCGGGGCACGATGCTTGGTAAATCGCCGAGCATAAGCGCATCAATCTATTATCGGATAGGCTGCGGCAACTTCTTCTTCCGGCCGCGCGCGAAACAAGGGAAGGAAAACACACAGTGCGACGGGCCAGGGAAGGGCCTATAACCCAGATCCCATAACAGTCCGTCGTACAGCGCCTCTGTAGCTTAAATGGTAGAGCAACGGTCTGAAGCACCGTGGATGCTGGTTCGATTCCAGACGGAGGCACGAAGCAATCCATCCGATCAATGGACTGCTTTCAGGGAGTGATCGAACAATCGCATCGGAAACGAGGCGATAAGATGAGCCGGGTCCGGCAGGGTGGTTTGCGACCGAACCGGCGGCACGTCCAGAGGGGATCTGACATGATCTCGTTTGTCCTCGACGTTGCTGGTAAAACCCAATCCAGTCTCCCGATTCCCCTCCATCTGTCATTCAGGGCGGATGGGGAGGGCGCTCTTTTTGCAGCTATGGTCTCCGGAGCGACATCAATGAGGACCATGCCGAACACGGCCCGGCACAGGCGTACGTCGTTAAAGGAACGAAATGTGCCATCGCCCTTGTAGCTCAATCGGATTCAGAGCGTTGGTCTACGGAACCAGAGGTTGCGGGTTCGAACCCCGCCGAGGGCACTCGGAACAGGAAGCTACTCCGCTACTTATCTTCGGCTTCCTGCTCCTCATGCGTCGGTAGCTTAACGGCAGAGTCACGGTCTCCAAAACCGTGGGATGCTGGGTCGAGACCAGCCCGACGCGCGAAGACGGTATTGCTTGGCTCCTTTCTCACTCACGGATTCAGTCAAGTCAAGCGATACCGTCCCAATGGTTCTGGGCGGCTTTTCGAAATTTTCCTTATTTCCTTTTCGGGGCCGTCCAGTATCAATGCCCCGTTGGCGGAACTGGTAGACGCGCTCGGCTCAAACCCGAGTTCCCTACGGAGTGAGGGTTCGATTCCCTCATGGGGTACGAGCCGTGAATAACATGTTCTCAGTAGCCGGGCATGATATTCACGGCATTTCAGCTTCCAGCTCGTATCCGGTTTTCTTTTTCCTCTTCTATTCATTGGCCGGACACGGTAGCGGGACACCGTTTCTAGGGATTGTCGGCCGGAAGAAAACAATCCCCTCACATTCTTCCCCATAAGCGGCATTCCATTCTTCCCTCTCTCTTTCGGGATGCTCAGGTTGATGTCAGCCACGAAGGTCGACCGTGGTGAGGGAAAGCCGGCCAAGTTTCCGTAGCCCAACCGGCAGAGGCACACCCCTAAACGGCGTTCAGCGCAGGTTCGAAGCCTGCCGGGAACACGATGCATGGCACAAGGCCATGTGTAAGCGCAACATCGCAAATATGGTGGTATCCGCAGACCACGCGCGAAAAGAAGGCGGAAAACTTGGATGCCTAAGTAACAACAATATTCCAAAAAAACGAATTATTCCTTTGGAAAAGGGTTGTCGCTTTTCTTGAACCGAAGTAGGCATCCACCTTGCTCCTGTAGCTCAGTGGATCAGAGCAGAAGAGTTCTAACCTTATGGTCGTGGGTTCGAATCCCACCGGGAGCACGAGATCCATACGAATACGTCAACCAGTTTGTTCCTTCGTGTGGATCAGTGGAGTAGTGGCAGAGCGGTCGAATGCGACTGTCCCGAAAGCAGCAGGGGTGCAAGCCCCCGGAGGTTCGAATCCTCCCTACTCCGCGAACCCCGCATGAAAATCGTTCCCATGAGGGGTCTATCGAGGCTTAGCCGGTGTGCCCCTGAATCGCAAACACTGGCATGGATGGTGGGCCGTGCGGCAAAGGCGCAGTCCTGCTAAGACTGTTGGGGCGGAAGTCCCTGGCGAGTTCGACTCTCGCACCATCCGCTAGCCGATCTGCAGTGATAGGCCACGGGATAGGGCCTGGAATCCAGTCAGCAAAAAACGGGTTGGATCGGCATGGCGGAACGCAGTCGGGCATACGTGTCCGATGCGTTCGCGCACATTCCTCCTTGGTGTAACGGCAGCACACGGGTCTTTGGAACCTTTGGTCCTGGTTCGAAACCAGGAGGAGGAGCTTAGCGGCAGCACGTCGAATTGATTTTCCCTCTACACTCGATTCGATGTTTGTTGTACCGGACATACAGGGTCAGGCGTCACACCCAAGCCGCGAAACGACGCCACGCCCTTGTAGCTCAGTGGATAGAGCGTCCGCCTCCGGAGCGGAAGGCCACGAGTCCGATTCTCGTTGAGGGCACGCACGAAAACTCCGTCAACCATAATGCACGGATTCTCTCTTCTCTTCTCTCTCACGCCGTCGCGCCTCGTACGGTTCGTGCATCACGAGGCAACGCCCTTGTAGCTCAACGGATAGAGCGCCGGTTTCCTAAACCGGGCGCAGCCGGTCCGACTCCGGCCATGGGCACTTTGCATTGCCAGCTCAGTCGGTTAGAGCACCCTGCTCATAACGGGAAGGTCGTTGGTTCGATTCCAGCGCAATGCACGAGTGCCATATCTTTGATGGTTCCGGCACCCTAAAAAAATAGAACCATTGGACGGTTAAGGGGGGGCCGGACGCTGACCCGGCGAATGGCTCCTACCCACGGTGGCACGGTACCGTGCTGCCGTTCGATGCGCGTCGCCTCAGTTGACCGTCACGACGAAAGGGGTATCCGCATTCCACGGATACGGGCAACGGAGTTCCAGCCGATCTCAACCCTGACAAATCACGGCTAGGCGAACGCACGGAGTTCATGACCCGTGCGGGGCGCTGGTGTAATGGACAGCACGCCACCCCTGTGGGTGGAGATCCGGGTTCGAATCCCGTGGCGTCCGCTAAGGAATCCGCTTCTGATACGGTGTGCGGATTCCTGTTTGCGGTGTTAGCACAATGGTCAGTGCTTCAGTCTTCCAAACTGATGATGCGGGTTCGATTCCCGTACACCGCTCGATACGATTCCATGCCCGTTGGGAGTTCCCGGCGGGGCAGTCATGACCATGCGGGTCGTGTCCGATGGTCCACGCCTCCGTTTGTTCGACGGACACGCGGACCATCGTCAGCGCCCATCATCCTATGAGTGGATGATGCGAACAGCTCTCTGTCGGAAGGGTTGGTGCGAATCCGATAAAGCCTATCCGCCCAGTGCGGGAAAGGTTTCCTGGAACGCGGGCGACCGCGTTTTCTTGTCAGCCGAACCACAGGATGTGGAAACGGTCTCGAGGAGCATGGGGTTTCAGCCCCCGTGATCCCTGTCATGCCTCGTGTTGCAGTATGCGCGTCCACCGCAAGCATGAGTGCAAGGATCCGACACGAGTGGTCGAATCCACAGTGGACTGCGCGGGCATATCCCTGCGGATTGCCTGCGCATGCTTTCGTAGCCCAACCGGTAGAGGCAATGCGCCAAGGACGCATCCAGTCCGGGTTCGAATCCCGGCGAAAGCACTGGCGGAAACGCGGGCGTCAACGCCGCCCATACGGGTCTTGAACGCTTGCCTGTTTTGGGAACGATGCATTGCCGGGCCTTCGCGCAACCGGGGCCGATGACCAATGCAGCGTCCGCTTCCGCACCTAACTTGCGAATACGATGTCAACGCCGCCACCCGCCCGCTGCCATATTGGGGCGAAGTGGAACGATGGTCAAGGCGCGGACCTTGCACCTCAGTGGTCTGAACAGAACCGCCTCTCCAGCATCGTATCCGCAACATGGCTTCGTCGTTCAATCGGTCAGGATGCCCCGTTTTTGGGGTGATGCGGGTTCGAATCCCGTCGAAGCACGATGGGCCCAGTGGCCACATGCGAAACGCTGGGTTCCCGAACGGGAGATAGTTTGCGATCGGTGGCATGAACCGGTCGCAGGACAAGAATTCCTTTGCTCGCATGGCCCATCCACCGTTCCTCATGCCGGAACGGTTTCGCCGTCGTAGCTCAGCTGGCAGAGCAGCGCCCTCGTAATGCGCAGGTCACCGGTCCGAATCCGGTCGATGGCTCTTTCTCCACTAAAGCCGACCTGTTTTTCCTCCTTTGTCTGGCTGGTTTTCGGGAAGTCTGCAACCGGACAGGCGTGGAGGATTCCGGTAATGCTGCCGTAGCTCAGCTGGTAGAGCAGCCGCCTTGTAAGCGGCAGGTCGTCGGATCGTAGCCGACCGGCAGCTCGCAGAAGAGGAACCCATTCTGGGCTTCCTAGAGAACAAGGAGATTCTTATGACTGCACCCAATAATCCCCCCTCCCAACCGCTTTCTGAACAAACAGAAGTTCAATCGCAGCATCGTGTGAACAAGAGCATGACCGCGCTCGGAATCACCGGTCTTGTGCTTTCGAGCATCGCGGTACTGATCAGCTGGGTTCCTATCGTCAATAATTTCGCAGCGATCCTGGGTGCCATCGCTCTGCCGTTTGCGATTGCAGGTATCGTCGCCACTCGTCGCAAAGGCAAAAGAACTGGTCGCGGCATAGCCATTGCCGCCACGATTCTCGCCATATTGTCCATCGTGTTCACCTTGGCGACTCAAGGAATGTATTCCAAAGCAATCGATGACACCTTTGGAACAACCAACAGTTCCACGCAATCCTCTACAAAAGGAAAAACACAGGCAAAAGGATCCGAGAACACGAAGTCTGCGGATAAAGAGGGTGACATCGACTCCGGCAACTATCACATCAAACTCGTATCTGTCACCAAATCCAGTAACGATTATGAAGGAAAGCCGACTGCGATACTCACCTACGAGTTGACCAACAAGAAGAACGAAAACTCCAACTTCATGGACGTCGACATTCAGGCTTTCCAGAACGGACACGAATTGGATACGGCGATCTATATGGATCAGCCCGAAGGATATGATGCGGAATCCTCCACTCAAACCATTCAACCAGGTGCCAGTAAGACGGTGACTGTCGGATACGTTTTGGAGGATGAGATTTCACCGGTCAGCATCGAAGCTTCGGGCACTCTTGACATGTCCGACGCAAAGGTCACCGGAGAGTTCTCATTGCAGTGATCACGCTCGCCTCGCGCGGTTAAGCGGGGCATTGGGGTTGTAGCTCAGTTGGTAGAGCGTTTCGTTCGCAACGAAAAGGTCGCGGGTTCGACTCCCGCCAGCTCCACTTCTTTTTTGGTGTCTTTCTTTGTTTTTTCGCGTGTTCTCATTGTGTTTTTGACTTTTCTCTTTTACTTGTTATACTGAATATGTCCACATAAAAAATGAAAGAGGAAAACCAATGAACATCGCATACTCCCGTTATCTGCAAAACGCGCTCAAACACAGCACCCTCACCGATGAGGAGAAGCAAGGCGCACACGCCTTCCTGAAATTCCTGTCAACCTACAAGCCCACAGGGCTGAACGTCAGAGAACCGGACTTCTACGGTTATGGCGATGCGTTCGGACAATACGGCGTCACCTACTTCGACAAGCAAACCCTCGAAGACTATGGCATCGACCCCGACAAGCTGGACGCCATCCAGTTCGACCAGCTCATGACCCGTTGGACCGAGGAAGCCCACGACATGCTCGGGAGCGACGTCTGCGACATCATCCCCGACTCGCTTGACAACGCGATTCAAGCGCTTGGCTTCGACCGTGAAAGCATCGAGGCGTGAAATCATGATGAACGTTGAAGACTTCAGGATCATGTTCCGCGCACACCTGAGCCATGAAATCTGGGACAAGTGGCGCAAAGGACAGCTTGACGTGTCCATGCGCCGCAACACTCCTGACGGATGCGAATACGAGGAACTTCCCAAAGAGGCGGCAGATCAGATTCTTGACGGTGGGGAAATCCATTCCTGTGAGGATCTGGCCGACCCGACCGAAATGATTTCGGATCGTTACGCCTGCTCCCTGTACGGCATCACCACGTTCAAGCCCAGCGAATACGCAGTTGACAAGGACTTCCCGAATGAGGTCGTCCTGCTAGTCCGTGGCTGGAGCGTAGCCGATTTCATGAGCGACTGGACGAAGCTCAACGCAGTCGATGAGTAGAAGACGGGGAACAGAATGTACGAGATTAAAAGCATCAAAGATGGAACCTACGGCGCATACGAGTATTCGACACCAGTACCCGCAGACTACAGCTTCAAACAGATGCTCGCCATGGCACGTGACATCGCCAATGCGAACGGATATGAGGCAAGCATCTACGACGACGAAAACGAGATGATCATCACCATCGCACCCGAACGATACAGCATGGGAGTCGCAGCATGAGCAACAGGAAACTCGTCAGCGTACAGGAAATCACCAACATCGAACCCATCGAAGGGGCCGATCGCATCGAAGTCGCCCGCATATTGGGGTGGCGTGTGGTCGTCGGCAAGGACATGCATCTGAAGCCGGGGGACAGGGTCGCCTATTTCGAGACGGACAGTCTCCTGCCAGCCTACGATCCGCGTTACAAGGCGTTCCAGGCTCGCGGTCAGAAGACCATGATCGTCGGTTCCATGGAAATCACCGGCCATGTGCTGCGCACCATGAAACTGCGCGGAGTGTATTCGCAGGGCCTCATCATGCGTTTGGATGAACTCGGATTCCGGTATACGCCGGCAGTCGGCACGGACATCACCGATAAGGCGAATGTACTCAAATACGAGGAGCCCCTGCCGATGGGCGGTGCTCAGATCGGCCGGTTCGACGCGCCCTGCTCCAAGTCGGACGCGCCACGTTTGCAGACGCTCACCGACCACTGGGATGAAATCAAGACGTTGAAAGCCGTGCCGACCGTGAAGGTCGATGGCACCAGCACCACGCTCAGCATGGACGAACGCGGACAAGTCCACGTGTATTCACGCAACTGGGAGCTTGACTCCATGTCCTCGAACATGCAGCTCGCCAAAAGATTCCAGTTGGACAAGATGCTATGGCCCGGCATGGCCGTCCAGTTCGAGCTATGTGGCCCCGGTATCCAATCAAACCGTTTGAAACTGCCGGCCCAACGTCCGTTCGTCTTCGCCGTCTGGAAAGACCATCACAAGATCGACCGCAACCAGTGGCCGACGGGAATGCCGAATCTTGCCGTTCCCGAACTCGACGAAAACGAGTGGGCATTGACAGGGAGCGTGGACGACATGATCGCCAAAGTAGACGGGTTGCGTGGCAACGTCACCAAAGACCGTCTGGACGAGGGCATCGTCTGGCATCTGCGCGAAGACCAGCAGTTGTCCGAAGGATTGGCGAACGAACTGGGAGCCAATCGGTGCTTCAAAATCATCAACAACAAATACCTGACGAAGAACGGACTATAAGCATGGCATACCCGATGTTCCCGCTCGTATCGGCTCCCGCATCCTACATGCCGGTACCCGTCGACCTGGTACAGCGCCTCGCCTCGTTCACCCTGGCCCACCCCGGGGAGCCGGGAGGCCTTACCGCCGACGAGATCAGGCATCTGAATCTGCCCTGCGGCTCCTACGGGTATGAGAGCGAAGCCGTCGATGCCTGGCTTGACGAACTGGCAGACCAGCTTGAAAAGAGGTGACAGCCTTGACCAAGACAATCATGGTGGACATCGACAACACGATCGCCGACTATACGAACGGTCTGCGCGACTACATCCGCGAATGCGGACATGGCGAGGACGAATGCCCGTGCCCGGAGCCGACGGCCTACGATTTCACGCTGACCGGCGGATGGCCGTTCAGCGGGGATCCGAAAGCGTTCACGTGGTGGCATACGCGCGCCGTCGCCGACGGCTTGTACTCCAGAGAAGAACCGTATGCGGGAGCCGCCGAAGCCTTGAACCAGCTGCACGATGCGGGCTGGAACGTCATCATGGCGACCAGCCGCGCGGATGACTGGCGCGGCGAAAGCCAACGCTGGCTGCACCGCAACGGCTTCCAGTTCGACGGCTACTACAACGGCGACAAGACGCTGCTCACGCCGGACGTGCTCATCGACGACAGGCCCGTCACATTGGAGGCGATGGCTGCGAAGGGCGTGACCGTACTGCATCCCGATCATGCGTACTGCACGGCCGCGCCGGGCCAAATGTTCCACTGGCGGGCCGCGGTGCCGCTGATTCTGGGAGGCGTGCGTTGAAGGCGACGGAGGGGATGGACGTGGAGATCGAACGACGGTGCGGCATGGTCACCGGTGCCTCCTGCGGGCATGTGACCCTGAGTTGGATTCCCGGAGACGGCCGAAACGGCACCCGCTCATGGGTGCTGGCCACCCATGACGGCGGCAGCATCCGCCGCATCCGGTTGAGCTGGAACGAGCTCGGTGACCTGGCGGCCATCCTCCAATCGATCGCGAACGAGGAGAAGGAAATGGGAGACGGACGATGAATGAACCGTTTGACGTGCAGAAGACCATTCACGACCGCATTGTGATGCACTCCAAGCATGGCGTGCAGGGTGCTTGGAATGACGGGTATATCGCGGGCTTGTCGGCCGCATTGTGGGCCGTGGTAACGGCTGACGGAGTGAACCGTACCGGCTGCAAGCATTTCGATCTGCACAATCCCGGACAAAAGGAGATAGACCTTGAGCATTGAGACGGAATCGTTCGACTTGACCTTTGGCAGCATCCACTATGCCGGCACGAGGCTCACTATCCCGATTGACGATGACGAATACATGGTTTATCGGGTAGAGATCGCCAATCATCGGCGTGGCTCTTCCAGCTTGGTGACGTTTCACCTCGACCGGGACGACTCCCGCCCGGAGCACAAGACCGTTGGCCAATCTGCAAGCGCTTATCTGAGCGTGGACGAGGCGAAACAAATCATGCAGGCACTGCAACAGGCAATCAAGGAGGCGGACGATGAGTGACAAGGCGATGCCGTTGGGCAGGAAGTTCAAGGTTCGGTTGACCATCACGCCGGAGGAAACCGGAACGCCCGTGGACATGCTGGGATTCACGTTCACCAGCGGCCGGAACGGGCATACGGAACTGGACGCATTGGAATCATTGGCCGTACGCGACGCCGTCCTGAACGCCCATCTGAGCAAGACGGAGATCGCGTCCGCACTCGGCATCACCCGCCAGACATTGTACAACCGGCATAAGGAACTGTTCGGAGAGCTGAAGGAGCAATGCCGCCGCAAACCCCGGCATCCCATCGATTCGACCGCATACCGGATACGCGACGGACGGACCATACCCGCCAAGGAGAAGGAATGACGGACAGAGTCGAAATCGAACGCCGGTGCGGCATGATCATGGGTGCCCGCCACGGCCACATGACACTCACGTGGCTGCCCGACAGGGGCCGTCACGGCACCCGCACATGGGTGCTGTCCACCCATGACGGGGACACGGTCCGCCGCATCCGGCTGAACGCCAACGAGCTGGGCGAACTGGCGGGCATATTGCAGGCGATAGCGAACGAAGGAGAACAGCATTGATTTACGACATCACACCCATCACGTTCAACCAATTGGATCTGCTGTCTGCCGGACACCCGCAGGGTGGTCTTCAGCAGACCGGGCACATGGCGCATCTCGCCGCCCCAGACGTGGCGGCCACGGATCTGATCGGTGTGACCCGTAATGGTGTTCTGACGGCCGGATGTCTGATCGCGTGGACTCGAGGCCGGTTCGGTTTGGAGGGTAGTATCTGGCTTGGTCCACTGTGTACGCTCGACGATCCGAAGCTCCTGGAGAACATGACCCGGGGAATCCGGCTCGCCGCACGCCGCCGCCATGCGGTATCCGTCACCTGCTGGCCGAACATCGAATACCAGAGGCATGATGCGGTCGGGAACCCGATCGGGGTCCCCGACACGATGATCCTTGACGCCTACCGGTCATGCGGCTGGAGGCATCAAGGATTCGACACCGGATACGGGAAAGTCATCAACCGTTGGAATTGGATCAGAACCTTCGACGGTATCAAGGATGAGCAGACGCTGCTCTCCTCTTATAAGCCGCGTACCCGGTGGAGCGTGAACCGGGCGAGAACATCAGGGGTACGAGTACGCGAACTCGGTGCGGATGAGCTTGGCACGTTCGTGGACATCGAACGGAGGACCGCAGGACGATGCGGCTTCACGGCCCGCGACGAAGACTACTATCGCCGGTTCAAGGAGACATTCGGAAGCCGAGCCCATTTCATGCTCGCCGAAATCCATGCCAATGAGCTTCTGGCTGGCCTGACCGCCGAACATGACAGGCTCGCCGATCAGCTGGATTCGCTGAAAACCAGATACGAAGCGCATGCCACGACCCGGCTCAAACGCCAGATTGACGATACGGCCCGCAACCTGACCGCCCTGGAACGTCGCCTCGACGAGGCGCGCGCCTTGACTACACATGGTAGCGTGATCCCAGCCGCCTGCGCCCTGTTCGTGGAACACCGGCGTGAAACCGTGTACCTGACAGCCGGCGCTCTCCCCGAATACCGGGCATACCAGGCTCCCGCCCTGTTGGTCCACGAAGGAATGCTCCGCCTGTGCGTCAACAGTACCCAACCGCGACGCTTCAACATGTACGGCATCACCGGCGTATTCAACGACCCGGATGACGAAGGCCGTGGGGTATTGGAATTCAAACAGGGATTCAACGGGCATGCCGAGGAGCTGGTTGGAGCATTCATCCTGCCGACCAGCACGATCCGATACAAGCTCGTTGAAGCCGTTCACGCGATTAAGCCGCTGAAGAAGGCCGGCCAAACAGAAGATGGTCGTTGACTTCCTCCCCACGGCTGAAGCCGGGGTTTTACGGCGCGATTCGGATAAAAATCAAACAAAGCATATACGAGTTTGACTTATTACGTACAAATGCCGTACGATTAACATATGATAGAAACCACGAACAAAGCCAGCCGTTTCGAGATGCGGCTCACGCCGTCACAAAAGGAACGTCTCGACCAAGCGGCCGAAATCAAAGGTCTCAGCACATCCCAATGGGCGTTGTCCAACCTGCTCGTCGCCGCCGACCGTGACATCCAAGAATCGCACGTACTCTATCTGGACGACGAGCAATGGAACTCATTCATAAAATCTTTGGATGAACCCATGCCGACGAAGATGGTAGAGCTGCTTGAAAGCGAACCTATCTGGAAATGAGCGATTTCACCTTTCCACGACGACTGACCATGGAAGACGACATCGATGGGTTCGACTGCGGCTTACCGGTCGTCAACAACTGGCTACGAAACCAGCTGAAGAACGCCGGCAGACAGCATACAGCCGTCGCCTATGCGACATTCTCGAATGGAGTCCTGGCAGGCTTCTACACGCTTAGCGCATACGGTATCAATCACACCGAGGCGAACGGATGGTTAAAAAGAAACAGTCCAGACCCAATCCCGGCGATACTCTTGGGCATGCTTGGCGTAGACATACGCTACCAAACCATGCACATAGGTTCTCAACTGCTAAGGGACGCGACCTTGCGCGCTTCCAATGCGGCTGAAATAGTAGGAGCCAAGGCATTATTCGTCGAACCAGCTTCCGATTCGGCGACAAAATTCTACGAGCATTACGGGTTTCGACATATCGAACGTTCAACGAAAATGTTTCTTCCGTTGAAAAGAAACTGAGTTGACTTCCTCCCGGTACTAAAGCACCGGAAGGAAGTCAACCGGCCCTCAAGAACCGGGCTTGCGCCTCACGCAGGTCAACCTATTCCTCTAGCGAGCCATTCGGCGGCGGTGCGTTTCGATTGGAAGATGCCTTGGCTTCCGTTGATGCCGGTCGCATGCCACATGTGTTTCCGGTTGATAGTTTCCCGTCGGAGAGTGCCGACGGTATGACCGTTGGCGAAAACGGCGAACATGTTGGCTCCGGTTTTAATCAGGATTAGGTTCATCGGGCTGGTTCCCTTCTGGCTTGCATTAATGCTTTGATGAGCTGTTCGGCTTTCCGTCTGCAAGGCATGTGCCCGGATTGGACAGCATGGTCGAACATCCCGTCGATGGAATCTTCGTCGAACGGAAAACCGAAAGAGCATTTGTATAGGATTCGACTCACCGTTTCGATCTGTCGTTCCGATACTTGTTCGCGGCTTTTGGCTCCTGCTTCGTATCCTTGGGCGAAGGCTTCTATCGGATCGTCGGATTGGTGGAACGAGTATAGGATTGCGTATGCTTCGCAACGGTATTCTTCGGATTGTGTTGTCACCTCGGAGTGCTCCTTCGGTATTTGCGTGGAGTGAATTCCTTACCACCCCAAATGCCCTGTAATGGGTATCCGCAGATTTGATTGTTTGTTTCCGCATATTTGCGGCATTGCATCATCACGGGGCAGGTATGGCAGATGTGGATTGCTTCCCTTCGCATGAGCTGGCTGTTGCCGGGAAACCAGAGTGCCGGATCATAGCCGACGCATGCGGCTGATTTGCGCCAGTCACTCATGGCCGCCGCCTACCGTGGACGGTAAGGATTTAGTTCCGGACTCCACGTTCTCAGGCAGGAAGCCGGTGTACTGGAACTGTTCGGTCTGGGCCTTGGCCTGGCGCAGGGTG
>ERZ791858.248-NODE-248-length-60699-cov-38.554251_pt1 | contig 60699 bp, 54 predicted proteins | sample MGYA00510284_ERZ791858 | MGnify/ENA primary metagenome ERZ791858 (study PRJEB30046, sample SAMN00792077) | human gut metagenome | study: EMG produced TPA metagenomics assembly of the A metagenome-wide association study of gut microbiota in type 2... | reverse complement strand
TAACTGATTGATAAAAACCTCAATTTAACTTGTACTCAAACTTGACATAGGACCATCGCGTAACTCCTTTGAGATGGTGTATTTTAGCAGATTCATTATATTTCAAAGTGTAGTTACGCGATATTTATTTATCCAAAAGTTACAACTTGCAGTAATATAAAATAATTTTACTTCTGTATCTTAATACCATACGTTTCAAAAAAGTGCTCATCTTTAACCATCGTCGTTTGAATTGAATGAGTCAATATACCGTGCCGATGCAGGGTCTTTGGCAAAGCATGTACAGTGCCATTACTGTGAGGCCAATTATCCCCCTTCCAAACTGGAACATGCAGGGCTACTTGATTGTCTCCACGGGCATCGGCATCAGTAAGCTGTTTGATAAGAGCTTGATCAATTTGAACACAAGTTTGTGATAAAAATTGACTAGTATTAGAAACAGCAACTGGTTTGGAATTCATTAAAGTAACAACCGAAAATAAGACTAATAACGGCATAAGAATTTCTACCCAAGTAAATTTTTGTACGAGGAAACCCAAAGCCAATGTAATACCTAATAACAAAATAAAAAAAACACCATACATCGAGTTCGGAATACCTGCGTAACTAGGTATTGATTTAGCAGCTGCTACTAGTGACACAAATACCATTGGGAAAAAACAAAACATTAAACATATAATATTTTTCCATAATAGTTTATTATTTATAATCAGATTATCTTTTTCTAGTAAAAAAAACACAAAGAAAAAAAGTATAATTAATATGCCACATAAGACCGCCCCATTAATAGTTCTTAATAAGCTGCAAAAAGAGTATACGGCCCCGATAAAATCAAAAGTTTTAACACCACCAAGCATATGTGCGCGACCACCAAATAATTCCATAAAAATACTCAATCCCCATAACGTTTCAATGACTAAATAAACAGATTGTCGCTGAATAAAAGATTTAATAGATAGTTTTCGCTGGATTAGCTTAAAAATATCAATAACAATCATACAGAAACAAAACACACCTAAAATTTCACTGCAAAACAGATTTGAGAAAATAGCAAAATAAATGGCTATTATAAATATACTTTTCTTACCGTTAGAATATGATACAAACGTTGCTGAAAAATCTAATGATTTCAGCATAATCAATACAAGAGAACAATTTAACATATCCGGAATCAAATAATAAAAAATTGTCGTCAAGTTAAATGTATAAAACATATACATATTATCTTGAGGCCGAGACATAAAAAAAACAAAATGTAAAATCAAAAATAATACACTAAGAACTGTCGACATGAAGCCGTTTAAATTCAAAATTTTTTCAACACCGCCTTTAATAGCATACATATAGGCAGTAATAGTCCCAGAAATAATTAAACTCGTGGTTAATGTAATAGATAAAATATAATCATGAACAATCGGATAGATACAAAAAGCTGCAATATATCCTGTCAAAGGCATTAAAACTTCTGGCAAAACTCTCGTTGGATTCCATCCCCCCCATTTGGGAAAGGGTGCACGATAGGTTCCCAGATACTGCCAGTCATCGCCATCATAAGGAATAATAGGGTTAATAAATGCATAAAATGAAAATACTGCATAAAAGATACTGCATAAAACAATCACTGTAAAAATAGATTCTTTTGTAATGTGAGGTACAGATAAGTCATTCATGTATTGTATCTCCTTTATTCGTATCCAAAAACTTATCAATAATATACCTAGGACGATGTTTAACTTCTAAATAAATTTTACCAATATACTCGCCAATAATTCCTATTGAAAATAAAATTAAGCCACCAAGAAGCCAGAAAGAAATCATCAGGCTCGTCCATCCAAGAATCGTTTCACCCATAAAATAACGATACAAGGCCCAAATAAAAATAATTGTACTAATCAGAGAAATCCCCAATCCTAATTTAGTAATAGCTTTAATTGGTTCCGTCGACAACGAAGTAATACCCTGCCAAGCAAAAGATAACATTTTGCGAAGAGGATATTTACTTTCCCCTGCTATTCTTTCCTTACGTTCATAATAAACGCAATCCCATTTCAAACCAATCATCGGAACAATTCCTCGCAAGAAAAGGTTAACCTCTTTAAATTTTGCCATAGCATCCAAAGCTTTGGCATCCATCAATCGAAAATCAGAGTGATTATAAATAATATGGACACCCATGGTTTGCAAAAAACGATAATAGCCTTCTGCCGTCAACCTTTTAAAAAGACTATCCTTTTTACGACTACTACGAACACCATATACAATATCACATCCATTGTGATATTTATCCACCATATTATCAATAGCGTCGATATCATCTTGTAAATCAGCATCCATACTAATAGTAATATCACAATAAGGTTTTACTGTCATAAGACCCGCCATAACGGCATTCTGATGACCTTCGTTATGAGAAAGACAAAGCCCCGAGAAAATATCATCTTCTTTATGCGCTTGCTCAATCATTTCCCAAGTATGATCTGAACTACCATCATTAATAAAACAAATCTTACTATTCGAGCTAATTTTTCCTCGATTTATTAAGGACATAATCTTATTTTTCAATTTATATCGACTATCCTCAAAAATTTTTTCTTCATTATAACAAGGAATTACCATATATAAAACAGTTTTTTCATTACACATAAGCCAACCTCCAAAAAAGCTTGCAAATACAGCATGAATTATTTTTGGGTACTTTGCTCTCTAAGACCCAAGCCACAAAAAATCCGACAGGCTTAGTTCAGTCCTTGTGTGAATTAGCTTTGGAAACTACTGGGATGGCGTAAAAATTATAAAGTACTGTGATTTAACTTGTTTTTTTCCCATGTATCATAATCAGATTGTTCCCATGGCATGTATCTTTTAAAAGAATATCGCCATGGATAAACAGTTTCCCCAGTTTCTCGATTTTTTATTTTCCGTACATCAGAAATAACCTTGGCCGGATTACCGCCAACAACTTCATATTGCTTAACATCTTTAGTGACAACGGCACCTGCCGCAACTAAGCTATCACTGTTAATAGTAACCCCCGGTAATATAACACTCTGAGTTGCTATTACTGCAAATTTTTTAATCGTAACGCCGCTCATTACTTCGGATGGAGGTGTGGGATCATTGGTCAAAACTACATAAGGAAAAATCCAAACAAAATCTTCAATCACTGATGCTTGCCCAATATGAACATTACTATGCATACGAACATAATTGCCGATTTTACATCTACCTTGAATATCATCCAACGTCCCCAAACTGCAATGACTTCCAATGGACGTCTTTTCGCGAATAGTAACATTATGCCCCGTGGAAAAATGGCTTCCAATTATTGTATCTCCATAAATAACCGTACCACTTCGGATTATCGAGGATTCACCAATTGTCAATGGATGTTTACCAATATAGCGGGTTTGATAAAAGTCCATTTGATATTCGCCCAAAATACAGTTCGCATCAATAATGCAATTATCACCAATAGTTACATTGTCTCTAATGATAACTCGGTGATCAATGTATACATTCTTTCCAATTGTAATATTATCCCCTAGTATAACGTCACCACAAATTTTAGCTGTTTTATCAATATTATTCATAATCTATTCTCCTAATTCATTTATTTTCTCTACGCGCCTGTATAAAATCATGAATATCGCTCCAATAAAAACCCGTTAGTAAGACGCTCCCTAAGACGGAAAAAAGAAGTTCATATACAAAATGACCAAGCAGCATTGTCCGCCATATAAAGAAAAAGGCTACCATTACTAGCGAAACAATATAAAAACGACTGGAAATATCTATCAAATCCATATGCGTTAATAAAATCACCACTAAGACGACAGATATAACATATCCCAATAACGTGGCTAAACCAGCCCCTTCGACCCCCATAGCAGGAATCAGTAGGAAATTCAAACCTATATTAGACAACGCACCTATCAATAAACTCAACGCACCAGGTAGAGTTTTCTTAACTACCAAAAACTGATTGGACGCCACTTGATAGAGCATCAACAAAAGTGGCGCCAAAAATAAATATGGCGATACAATATATCCCTGCACATAATCTCCAGTAAACAAGATTTCATAAAATACTTTACAGATAGCACAAATAAACATACATGAGATGAACGATACTAAGCCGAGATATTCAAAAACCCGTGAATTGGATTTTACCTGATTATCCTCATTCATAGTCGAAAAGGCAAAATACTGCCAACCGCCTGCAAATGCTTGATAAATCAACTGACTAGCCAAGCCCAGCTTTGACCCGATAGAGTAAATACCAGTAGCCTCTACACCAATCAGTTTTGTAATCATCAGACGATCTGATGAGTTAAAAATCCAATAAACAAAAAAAGTTGGTGCCAACGGCAAAGCAATCACTAAAAGTTGCCTTAAATATTCCATACGGAAACCATGAATGCTGAAAAAGCTTCTATTCAGCCAGGCAAAGACTAACTCAATCAAAGCAGATGAGATTATCCCAGCTAGAGGAAGTGCAATAAGATAGTATCCTTGTAAAAGCAGTGGTATAGATACAGCATATCCTAATACAGGAGATATGGTATTAGTAATCAGAAATATTTTTCGTTGATTCTGCATTCTCGTAGGCGCAGAAATAACACTATTCGTCGCTCCAATCAAAGTGGCAATAGCCGTAAGATATACCAAAATGCCATATTGAGCATCAGAAAATACGTATTCTGCTAATCCTTCACTAAAAATAACCATCAACAGAAAGACTACTACCGACGTGCAGACAGTAAATATCAGCGTCGTGGAGCATATCTCCCTACGGTAAGCGGCATCTTTCTTTTCGAAGAAATAACGGAACATCGCATCATACATTCCCATGATAGCAATAGCCGTACCAAAAGATATAATCGTGTTTGACAAGTCAAATAAGCCATAAAAAGCAGGATCTGGTATCAGTCTTGTAATGATAGGCAACATGACCAGCGGAATAATCTTTGCGATAACACTGCCTACCCCATATACCAAGAAATTATCTATAAAGAGTTTAAATTTATTCATCTTATTATTTAAAGCTATTCAGCGCATCAATTACATAGCTGACCTGTTCATCTGTAATACCGTAATACATCGGAATACTGAGAACAGTGCGGCTGATTTCTTCGGCAATTGGCAGAGCACCTTCGGGAATATGGAGGTCTTCGTAGGCTTTCTGCAAGTGCATAGGTGTCGGATAGTGCTTGATCGTATGAATATCCTTATCTGCAAGATATTTTTCCAATTCATCACGCTGATCACAACGGATGACAAATACATGATAAATATGTTCGAACTCATCTGAAACCGGCATTGGCAGTTTAATTAATGGGTTATTAATTTCGCTCAGGTAACGGGCTGCTACTGTACGGCGATAGTTATTCCATTTTTCAAGATGCGGTAGTTTCACGTTCAGAAAAGCAGCCTGCATTTCATCAAGCCGACTATTCGTACCTTTATAAATATGGTGATACTTTCTATCCGAGCCGTAATTACCGAGAGCACGGACTTTCTTAGCTAACGCTTCATCATTCGTCACAATACAACCGGCATCGCCAAGTGCTCCCAAATTCTTTCCTGGATAAAAGCTGAAACCAGCTGCATCCCCGAGGGAGCCAGCACGTCGGCCTTTATATTTTGCCCCATGTGCCTGTGCAGCATCCTCCAGTACCTTGAGTCCATATCTGTCACCAATTGCACAAATTGCATCCATATCTGCACAGCGCCCCTGCAAATGGACTGCAATGATGGCCTTCGTCTTACCCGTAATTTTTTCTTCTATTTTCATCGGATCAATATTAAACGTCTCAATAACTGGTTCTACAAAAACAGGGGTAGCCCCTGCATAAGAAACAGCCAGCGCCGTGGCGATATAAGTATTAGAAGGAACAATGACCTCATCGCCTGCACCGATGCCCCAAGCTCGAAGCACAAGATAAAGCGCATCAAGACCTGTAGCTACACCAACACAATATTTTGCACCACAATAAGCTGCAAATTCATTCTCGAATTGCTCCAACTCCTTTCCCCGAATAAACCAGCTACTATCCATTACACGGTTATAAGCAGCATCTAAATCTTTACGAATTTCATTATGCATCGGTCGCATATCAACAAAAGGTACGTTCATTTTTTCTCCTCATTTCTGTTTCTTCTCGCCAATAAATTCAAGGAATTCATCATAATCGCGAATATAATCCGATTCGTCGTAAAGTTCCGAAGCCAGCACCATCAAGACCGCATCTTCTGAGAAATCGAACATTTCGCGCCACATATCATTGGCAACATAAAGTCCTTCATATGGTTTTTCAAGCGGAACAACTTTCTTTTCCTTACCGTTATCCAGGCGAATCTTACAACTGCCATGGATGCATACAAGGATTTGCTCCAGATTCTTGTGTGCATGCTTGCCGCGTATTACACCAGGAGCTGTGTCATACATATAATAAACACGCTTAATATGAAACGGAATATCCTTAAATTCTTCTAAGGCAATCAACTGCCCACGTTCATCACCATGCGGCTGAAATACGTATTTGATAACTTGCATATTACTTCCTGCCCTCCTACCTATGCTCAGGTATTATTTTTTAATTTCTTTTTGATTTTCCGTAAGACTTTGTGCGTAAACAGCCCCGGGAAAAATTTCCATAGTCCTTTTGTCTGCCAATTGCAGATTGCATCTTCGAACATCGCATTAGTAAAGCGATCTTTATACGGCCAACGAAATGCACATGTGTCGATATCATATAGTTCAAACGAGAAGCCTGTTTCATTTTTCTCGAGCAAGCTCCTCACGGATTCTTGAAATTCTGATTCCGTCAGGATCCCCTTCTTGACCTGCTCGCCCAATGCATTGAGCTTTTCTTCATGATTGAGCAGATCATTTATCTCGGCCAATAAGTCTGCTTCCTTAGAAAATTCCAAGGGAAGCTGCTTGTGATTCAGGACAAGGCCATCCAAAGATGAATCCTCCATATCAACTAATGTCATTGGCGGCTTGCCAGCTGCGCTAGCATACTGTGACATGAGGCCACCGATTATGGGATAAGTATTGAGATACAGAGTCGTATGGCAGAGCAGGGCATACAAGTCCGTGCGCTCTTTTATATGCATGACGCGATGAGGAAAATCCTGTTTCAACTTCATCAAGCCAGAATCATCGCCGCTACCCGCATAGAGGAATATTACATCTTCATGACGCCGCAGAATCTCCGACACGATATGGTAGTAGGTTTCCTTTCGATTGATGGTCTTGTACAAAGAGCCACCGCTGAAAAGAATTCTTTTCCCCGATGTATCAAAGTCAAAGCCAGCAAAGGGAATCGTCTTATCGATGAATGGATAGAAGGAAAGCATCTTAATCTTATCTTCCGGAATATGCCGATACTTTCTCGAAACACAAGCACCATACTCCCTGAATTCCAGGCAATAGTCAAAGGCATTGATTCCCAGCCAGAATGCATGGTCTGTCAGATTGATTTGATACCGAATTACACGGCCTTTCATGCAGGCAAAGGCAACGCATGCCTCTCCATCACTCGGTGTTGTATAGAAAAAAGCTTTTGTTGGCTGATACTCGGAGAAAATCTTTAGCATCTCGTGAACCTTGCTCAGTCCAGATTCATGTTTCAGATAGCAGAATTTTATGTTACCATCTTTTGTGACCTTATGGATTTCAGGCTGACGATGTCGTGCCTCTTCAGGTACGACATAAATCAATTCATAACCCAGATCACAGATTGCCTTTATATAAATCAAAGCCAATCCCCTCGTATCCAACCCAAATCCATCGTAGAACAAGACGGTCTTTGGGTTAGAGGAACGATATTGAAATGGTGCTAGCTCTATCGTCTGTGCTATCTTCAGCAACATTGATTCCAGAGCATCATCTGTATAGTCTTGATTCCATTGGTACTGAATAGCCGCCGATGCACGAATTGCTTCAAGGCTTCGGTCCAATCGCTTGCAACGACAGGACTCCATTGCGATATGGCGTAACTTCTCTAATAAGCGTTTTACTTCAATCTCTTTCATACATTCTCCCTTTAGAAAATATCAATATTTACCTAAAGGGTGAATGCAGGACTAAATCAGGCCAATCATTAATCCGCTAACAATTGGTGAACAAAAGAAGAATCCAATGTACACGGTGTATGTCTTGGCAAAAGCTTCCGCTTTATGTTGCACAAGAACGAACGAGGATAAAGTCGCCATTTTTTCAACTTCATCTTCCATGCATCTGATTCATCATGCAGAAGTACCGTATCCACGTGGCACTCCCGCATGATGGACGTATTGGCATTGAAAGCATGATGGCATTGGCTACGACCCAATCCTGATGTATTTTCTCCGCCCAAAAAGGCTTCCCACTCGTAGAGATTCCCGTCCCATACTCATATAATACAGCCGATGCGGGATAAAAAGCAAACTTTTCGCCAACATAAGCCATGATGCGATACACATAATCTTCTGTAAAGAGGATTGTATGCAGCATAGACGGAAAATGCTTCTTCAAGGATTCTGTCCTAGACATCGTTGCTGCCCCAAGGCAAATATCATTGCATAAGAGGTACGGTTTCAGGCTGTCCCTCCCGCAAACGCACATATGTGTTGTCAATGCGCAAACTCACTAGTAGGCACAATCTCACCTCCTTCAAAATGATAATAGATTGCATCACAAAACGACATGGCTGCTTCAGAAGATCTGTCCACGAATTGGACCCAATCACGAAGTGCAAAAAAACATGCAAAAAATCGCCCAGTGAAATCAGGCAAATGTATTCTCACTGAGCAACTTGAAGTGCCTTCCAGACATTTAAGACGCTTCCCTGATTCTTCTCTCTCGGCAAGAGCTTGTAATCACAGAATGAAGCTTCTGCAAAGAACTCCTTGACTTCAGCGAAGTAATTTTCTTTTTAGCTATTATCTGTCAGGATGATCTCATAGGAGCACTCTTTCTGCAACAGGACAAAGCGCAATGTCAAAAGCATCTTGCGCAAGCCAGGACGATAAGCCCCCACAATTACTAACACCTTCAGTATACTCATATATGAAATACTTTTTTACCATCAAACTCTCATACTTTTTTCCAGATTCCTTTCTCCTCATTCCACTGCTTGATGACGCGCGCGGGGTTACCTACGGCAATGCTCATGGGTGGGATGTCGTAAGTGACGGTGGTGTGGCTACCGATGATGCTACCGTAACCGATAGTGACGCCAGGCAAGATGGTACAAAATTCGCCAATCCAGACGTTGTCCTCGATGATGACGGACTCGCCGGTCGTCAAGGGGCGCTTGGCTGGCGGCACGGCAGGGCTGTCGGGATGTGTGCCACGGTAGACGCCGTGGTTGTGGTCGGTGATGTAGATTTTGCTGCCCATGAGGACGTTATTGCCGATCTCGATGTGGTTAACGCAGCCGATATGGACGTACTCGCTGAGACTCACGTTGTCACCGATGATGAGGCGCGGCGTGAAGTGCTGCTCATGCTCGCCTTTACCGTACGAGGAGATGGTCTCCATCCAGAGTCCTCTGCCTGCTGAGAAATGCTGACCAATCTGCATATTCTCCACACCACCGACGTGCGCATCGTGATGGACGTTGACATCCCACCTGCCAAAGATACAACGCGAAAAGAGCAGATTCTGGATTCCTTGCCAATAGATGAGCAGCGTGCGAAACATGTCGTCTTGCTTCAAGCGCTTCCCGAACAGGGCGCATCGATGAGCCCATTTTCCCTGCAGCACAAAAATCACTCCTTTTCATGACGGATTCAATCTGTCCTTGCGATGACAAATTATGCCTTCACTATACTCTAAAATCTTACCACAAACAACCAGATTTCTCGAAATAGTCTCATCTGCATTTTATGATATAATCTCGCTTTGTCAAGGACAAATTAAGAAGAATGAATTTTCATTTTTCCATGCCACATTCTTCTCTTCTGCGCAAACCATATAGTCCGCTTTCATTTCCTTGTGTTCTTTTATGAGTTCTACTGCATCGGTAAGGTTTATTGTGAATTTGCTCCTATGAGGGGCTTTTCTTTCAATGTGGCAAAGGAAGGCTGCGAAGCCACTTTTCAGCCTCTTCGCAGCCAATGTTAGTAAGTTAACACCTATCAAAAATAATTACCACATAATAATTACGCTTTAAAGTATAATGAATCTGCTAAAACACATCATCTCAAAGGAGTTACGCGATGAATTCATTATACCTCGAAATTTCAATAATGAACAGTCTGTTTCGATTCTTTTCTCGATATTTTTCTAAAGTTACATAGCTAATACATTGTCTTTTTGGCAAAATTTCAAAGCGGCGGTTACGACTGACCTTTATAGAAGCATAAAAAGCCAACGCTCAATGCTTGTGGGTGAAAAATATGATTCAGCACAAAAGGCTTGTAGCCATCAAAGACACGGGAACATATAAAATCAATCACTTCCACATCATAACCTAGGTCACAGATTTTTTCTTGCAGCGCGTACATCTGTAATGCATCGCCATAATTAGATGCTTGTTGAAAAGTAAGAATTCCGATTTTTTTCATAAACCACCTCACAAAAAGCAAGAAGCTGGAAATGCTTCACTGCTCAACTACTAAATATTTTATTTAGCTATTCTTTTCATTAAATTTGCGATTTTACTGCCCACATCATCCCTTATTTCTGAAGACTTGCGAAGATGAAAAGGGAAGCATAAATTCACTCTGCCAGAAGTAAACAGAAGGAAAGAAATAGCCATGGCAATCCAATAGCAAAAAGTAGTGTTCATCCCATCCCCCAATCCGGTCGACATGATACCTATAAAGGAAAGACCAGTAAAAAGGAAAGGCGCTATCTTGTCATGACGCTTAACAAGCACTTTCACATAAGCCAAGAAAAGGACCATAGCCGGTAACAGGTAAAGGCCAAGTCCCAAAAAGCCGATTTCCGCAAATCGAAGGGTGAAATCACCTAAATTGGCAAATCCTGCACGGAGCATTCCCTTATTATCAATGTTCTTATTCCATTTCTGAATTTCCCAACCAGGATCCTTATCAAGCTTTTCACGAAGATAGCCTTGCCTTAATCCGGTTCCCACTCCCAAAAGGGGATGCTCCAACCCAATATAGATATGTGTCTTCTGTACTGTAAACCGAGAATGATTGCTTCCTGCATGAGCATTCTCCTCATTTGTACCAAAAAGAGAATTTTGATTAATATATTGTTGCATACTGACCCGCGCAGTTTCTTTATCCATGTATCCTGCATTTCGCATATTTTGCCATTTTGTAGCAAGAGGTGTCCACTCTCCTATTTGGCTGGGAACCTGTCCAAACCGCATAAATTCTATGGAACCAGCAAAGCCAATAGCAAATCCTAAACAGAGTATTGCTAATAAAACTAGAAGTCGTTTCCGCATATGATAGATGCATATAATTGCAAAAATAACAAATACAACGCAATTAACAGCCAACGCTGTTCTGGATTGGGCTAAGAAGATTTCAAAAGCCAGGACGGTAAAAAGTCCCCACAGTGTCACCTGTTTCCACCTCACAGATTGCCTGAAAATATTCCACCATAACAATGGAAAGGCAAATGCCATATAAATTCCAAAATAGGAAGGTTCCAAAAAGATGGATCTAATCTGGGCATCCCAGAATAGCTGCGTATGAAATTGGTAATAATCAAATTCGGCAGCTACATCCCCATGGAAAAGAGGTATTGTAAAAGTAATAAAATTTTGTGCCCACATCTGGCCATTCTGATAACATACATCTATAATTCCATAGACCGCTACGATTACCAAATTCACTATTGTCACTTTAAGCAGAATATCAATAGCACGCTGCGCACGGTCATGATACCAGCAGAAAATCATATAGGCTGCGCCAAAAGTATAAAGCACCTCGAAAAATACTCCTTTAACAAGTCTGGCAAACATCCAAAATTCAAGCAGTGTTTTCTCTGCAATAGGAATTCCAATACCCTGGAGAAAAGCCAGTACCTTTGGCAGTTTTTCAATCTGATCTACCGGACCATTTAAGATTTGGTCATAATAAGGATAAATGAAAAGTCCCCAGCCAAGAGAAATAAGAAGTATAGCCAAATAAACAAAAATGAACTTTTTAAACATATCCCACTTATAAACAACATTTTTATACTTCCACTGGCAATACATTGTGTAAATAAAACCAATGAGAAGCGGGTACACGACTAAATCTTGACCAAATGGTCCCCCTAAAAAGTTCTGCCAAAATGCATTGGGTATGTATTTGAATGGCAGTGAAAATACAAGGAATGCAAATATAATATCGATAAATCTTCGATTCATGATTTCCCTTTCTTTTAATAATCATACCAGTCTGGGTGAATAATAATTATACCTAAAAGTATTGTACTATCCACATCTTCTTTTCCATAAAAGGTTTCCCGTCCTGGATATTGCCAGGTAAATGTAAGTACCTTTTGTCGTAAGTGCCTGTCAAATCATTGCTTTATACATTTTCCATAATTGGCTCCATATCTTGTCATAAGTTATGAAGCCCTGCAGTCAGTTGGAAATCTTCATCGCATGCTTCTCTTCTGCTTATAACAATAGTATACATATATCGGATACAGAAAGCCATTATTATAGCAAAACTTCACAATCTTGCATTTCCATGTGGTACCAATTCTCATAGCTCCGGCCACATCCCTGATTTTTTCACTTTCTGTTAAAAGGAGTGATAACTAATGTCTTTCTCTTCAATAATACAAAACGATATCATAGCTAAAGCGATAAAAGCACTTATTACTTCAGCGCTTCGATAAATTTTTCTGTTAGAGAGAAATGCCTGCTCCCTTTCTATTTTTCTGATTTCTGATGCAAAAGCCCTTCTCTGTCCTCGTAAAACTCAGATGGCTGACCGCCTGCTCAGGTACATAGTCGCAGGTATATATGGAATCAGAAGCTATACCATAATATTTTACACGGCTGTAGTATTCGATATTAAACACTCGATTTTCACTGTAGACCATATCTTCATCAAAATGAAGATGTTTATCTTTAATCAGTTGACAGTCATATAGTTTTCCACATCCCCCCATAAATTTCTGGAGCGTATAATAGTCATGGGCAATAGCCCCATCTGTCACATAGTCATTCATGTCAAACCTTTCCCCTTTTCCTGCAGTTCTCATCATAAGAGAACTGACTACTAGTCTGATTACATAATTCCGACTATAACTAACACCATGATTTTTATTATGAAATACTTTTACCCGAAGATCTTTTTTCTCATAAAAATCACAGATGTTGCCAGTACCATCATGGCTACCATCATCTATAATAATTAACTCCAGATTCCTATAGCTCTGTCCGAGAATTGAATTCAAACATCGTTTTATTGTCTTTTTCCTATTAAAAACAGGAACAATCACACTTACAAGTTGATTCATATCTTGATACCTCAATCGTAATAAAACACAAATAATAAAGTATCTCGACCTTAAAGCCGCTTTTTAAAACCTACTTCCTTATATTTCTCAGTCACCATCTTCATATGCGGTTATCAAATACCGGATTCCGGATTATTCCAAATCATACCACTTTCATTAGTAGGATATTAAAAATTAAAATAGAGACCACGAAGAAATCTTTTTATACTCATGTTTTTGTCATACTATACAAAACCTGTATGAACTCTCTTTCCGTCCATATATTTTAATTAATCTCCATAAAATACGTTCCAGTACCATCGGCATAATAACCTAAAGCCTGTCAATATCCTATTGTTTTGTCTCCCTTCATATGGGTCTTATTTTTTATCAAAACTTTCAAATCACAAGCCAGTTGTCATTCATTGAAAGATTTCTTTAACTGGGGCTGTCAGCAGAGCTATTTGGGCCATCCCCAACGCACTAGCAATAACGTCATCCATGTCATAATATTTGTATTCAGCTAAGCGGCCACCAAAGATGACGTTTTCTTCTTTCGCCGCTAAGGCTGCATACTGTTCATATAAATGCTGATTCCGTTCGTTGTTGACCGGATAATAGGCTTCTTCGCCAGGATACCAATCTGCCGGGTATTCTTTCGTAACATAAGTAACAGGCTGTTCGCCGAATTCAAAATGCTTATGTTCGATGCTGCGCGTATACGGCGTTTCCCGATCCGTATAGTTCATGACAGCTACGCCTTGATAATTTTCTTCTTCCATCCGTTCCGTTTCAAAACGAAGCCCTCGATATTCCAGGCGTCCCAGTTTATAATCGAAGTATTCATCAACAGGACCGGTATAGACTACGGTCTTTGCCACCCCTTCATATTCATGGCAAGCCTGATTATAATCGACGCCAGTCCGCACTTCGATGCCTTCAAGCAGGGCGTTAATCAATACATTATAACCGCCGATGGGAATGCCCTGATAACGGTCATTGAAATAATTATTATCAAACGTATAGCGTACAGGCAAGCGCTTGATGATGAAAGCCGGAAGTTCCGTGCAGCTCCGTCCCCACTGTTTTTCCGTGTACCCTTTGATCAGCTTCGTATAGATGTCCGTACCAATAAGGGAAATGGCCTGTTCTTCCAGATTCTTCGGTTCCGTAATCCCCGCTTCCTGACGCTGCTGGGCAATCTTGGCAGCCGCCTGCTTCGGCGTGACGACACCCCACATCTTAGTAAAGGTATTCATATTGAAAGGCAGGTTATACAATTCACCTTTATAATTCGCTACCGGTGAATTGACATAATTATTGAATTCCACGAACTGATTCACATAATCCCAAACCTCTTTATTCGAAGTATGGAAAATATGAGCGCCATATTTATGTATACGGATGCCTTCCTTTTCTTCGCAATACACATTGCCACCCACATGATCACGCCGTTCCAGAACCAGACAAGACTTACCAGCCTTCGTCATTTCGTGAGCAAAAACAGAACCAAATAAACCGCTACCAACAATTAAATAATCATACATAATAGCCCCCATTTAAGATTAATGTAAAAATAATTATTACTTTCAAGCTCATCGGCTTTCCTTTCTTCTAAAAAAGCTCAACGCATTTAAAGTTGCATCCAAGTACGCATAACCATATCTTTTATCTGGCTCCAAATAAGCACCTTCTCCCCATTCATTCCATGCATTAATAAAAATTAAATTATCGTCTAAATCACTATCTTTATTAAATGTTATGACATCTTCTAACCAGCTTTGATATAATTCAGGTGTTGATCCGTGATAGATAAGATTCCCCCTATTATTCCGCCTCGGAGTATTGTCCCACATTGGCATTACAGAATGATACATTTTTTTCTTAGAGAAATTCTTTCTATAAACTTTATTTTCAACAATCTCTTTATAGCTATATACTGCTCCCGAAAATTTTTCATTAACAAAAGGTAATTTTTTATTAATGTTATCACAATACCCCAAAATAGCTCCTGGTTGAAATTCTGAAATTGCATCAAATCCTTTGGCAATAAAATCATCCGATTGATCAGACGTCCAACAACCAACAATATATAGCTCACCAACATCATGCTTTTCGCAATAATCTCTCCAATATTGTAGTGTATTTTTACAATCTGGTACATCTTGAGGCTTATAAATTGTCAATAATTTTTTACCATGAATTTCAACATAACGCTTGTCTTTTAAGTAATCCGCAATATCTACAATAAATTGACGATAGCTTTCAACAGTATTGCTCTGCTTCATAATGACTTCTTTTGAACTACCAAAAAAAGCTTTAGTCCAACTTTCATTAGCCCAACATAAACAAAATGGAAATTTTATATCTGTCGAATGTAAATACATATCTAATGGGCGCTGCAAAAGTCTTTTTCCATCAAACCAATAATAATACCAATTAAAAGCATAAATTCCATACATCTGTGCCAATTCCATCTGCCGGACAAGATTTTCTTTTAAACGCAAATCATAAAAACCTAGCTCCCCTGGCAATCTAGGCTGATAATGATCAACAAACTGTGGTACGGCCCGTGATACATTATTCCATTCAGTAACTCCTTTCCCCCACCAAGCATCATTTTCCGGTGTTGGGTGCATTTGTGAAAGATAGTATGCAATAATCTTAGAATCTCCTGGCTGTCTTTTATAAGGAGTACTTGTAATATTTTTAAAATGAGTATCTTGAAAAGTCGGACTGCCTAAAATTTGTTGCACATATTTTTCTAATACATCAGTACGTTCGAATTGATTGACACTGACTTTTTCCGATCGTACTGCAGCTTTAATTGAATAATAGACCTTTTCTTTTTCTTGTTCAGATAAAAGTGGAAATTTCCAAAATACTTCTTTTAATATACGTGGAACGGGCATATCATCTATCCTCTCTAAAAATATTGATTTATTTTATAACAAATTCAGCAATTCGTTGATGAAAAAATCGTTGTTCTTTTTTAACTTTTTTGAGTAAATCATTTGTATTTTTTATAAATTTTTGAGAATTAAAGTAACCGATATACTCGGAAATACTTTTTTGATACTCTTGCGGAGTATATGTCTGACTATCACTTAATGCTAATCCAATGCCATATTTTAAAACAACTTCTGATAGATATGTTCCTTTTGTAGTTAAAATAGGTTTTTTAAAAATCAAAGCATCGTATAATCGATTAGGAAGTGCAGCGCATACCTCCATTGATTTATTCCCATACAAGGAATTAATTATGTCAATATCTTCATAAATTCTTGATTTATCTTGATTTTTAAACTCCCCTAAAAATTTTATATGATTATATTTATTTCTTTTGCAATATGCGTCAAGATGGCAATCAGTTAACTGACGTCCGACATAGGATAAACGTATGTTTCGAAAATTTTGCATACTTTTAATAAGTGCAACATTTTCATCGAAATAACGAACTGCACCAACAAAACCAATCGTAATTGGCTTTTTATGCTCATATAAAGTTGGTTTATCACAAGCATCTTCTAAATTACTAATATTATGGTTAACAACTAATTTATCACTTTCACCTAAAAACTTTTTAAAACCACGTGATGAAATAGCCGTAAAAGACGAATTATTAATTAATTTATGAATAATACGTAAATAAAAACCGTATTTTTCATAAGTATAATCCCGAATATCAAGAATATAGTTATTTGAATACTTGCTCAAAAGAATATCATGCAATAGAAATCCTGGCATTGTATTTAAAATAATAATCTTATTATAATTTTCGTTCTTAATAATTTCTTTGAGCGTCTTTCTGAATAAATAAAATGGATATATTTTTTTTAACTTATTTCCACCTAGTGTGCAAATACGGTGAAAAATAAATTGATTACCATTTTTTTCAAGAGGACCATTTGAAAACCTATCCCAAAATAATATATCATAATCATATCCATATTTCACAATAATGTCTTCATATTGTTGCGCATATGGAGTCATCGAACGTGGATGAAAAGCTACAATCAAAAATTTCATCTAATTATTCCTCGCTTTTAACCGATAAAAAATAAATTTAATATAAGTCACCTTGGCCATAAATCATACTCAAAGTCTATCTCAACCAGTTCATCTGTCAGTGTATATTTCTGCCTTCCAGAAATGCATCGTCCCTGTTCACTAATTAAATATAAATTTTCCTTACTTCGCGAAAAAAGCACATACAAAGCACATACAATAATTTAAATACTATCGGCCGACATTTAATCGTATCATTAAGATAACGCCAATTAGGAACCATGCCACTCAATACCCCAAAAGCAATGACAGTTGCATATTCTTCCATGTTTAAAGGATGGATTGTATTAATAACAATTCCACCCTTTCTATCGAAACACTTTTCAAAATTTTCTACATTTTTAGATAGAGTATTTTCTCTATGCGCCCATTTTTCATTAGATAATCACTCTTGCCGCTCTAAACTTATTCTAATGATACAAAAGCAAATCATACTTTTCATTGATATTATTCTATGAGACAATTTATTTTACCATCTTCCATCAATTTTTGCAGGAATTCTGATAATTAATCATCTATCGGCCAAAAAGTTTCCTTTTTAGAAACGCCCCGCCCTTTTTTATCCAATCCTGCTTTTCCATAAAGGATACATTACTTTCCAGATAATCAATCTGATTTTTTTCCAACCAGACGTCGAGAAGAAGTTCACTGACGAAACCGTAGATGCGGGATTCATAAGTATCCCAACCAGTGATGTCGACTCGTTTTTCCAGTTCAAAGAGGATAGAGAACATCCACTGCATATAGTCATTATAAAGGTCACGACGCATAACAAACATGTTGAACATATGAGCCCAGGTCCGATTCATAACTTTTTCAAAAGCAGGTAGATATTCTGGACACTGCTCTTTGATGATCTGTTCCGTCACATCCAGCCCTTCCCGATGATGGGCATGGTTATAATGAGAACGGTTCGTTTCAATGTAGTATTTCCGCTTATCTGAAACGACAACGGGATGCTTAGACAAGAGCTGCTGCCATTCCTTTTCTGTCAATATCTGGCCTTTCTTGGCTTCAATGTTATGGACCTCTTTACGCGTAAAATAGCGGCGGTAATGGACAAGCCCCAAATAATCAGCATCCAAGTTCTTCCAGGCCCAGTAAAGGCCCGTCAGTTCACAAAAATGATGGTTTTTGCAGCTGATATTATCACCCGTATTGTCCGGCGTATAGCCAATCGAGGCTTTGCCTTCGGCCCCAACATGAACAGGCAGATAAACTGGATCCGCCGGCATCCAGTACTTTTTGTGAGCTGCAACGATGATTTTTATAGACAAAATGGTCAATCCTTTCTATGTGAACTATGAAACAAGAGCAACCTCTCCGGCCCTTCGGGCCACCTCTCCTATAAGGCGAGGCTAATAACTAATACGCTCCTTTGTGTTTCAGGACGACGGCGATGGTGCGCCAGATTAGGACAATATCGAACCAGACGTTCCAGTTGCGGACGTACCAGGTGTCCATCTGGACACGTTCTTCGTAGGTCGTATCGCTGCGGCCGCTGGTCTGCCACATGCCGGTGACACCAGGGCGGACCATATAGAAATCTTTGATGTATGGGCCGTATTTCGGGACTTCGGCCTGGATGATGGGCCGTGGCCCGACGAGGCTCATTTCGCCTTTGAGGACGTTGAACAGCTGCGGCAATTCGTCTAAGCTGGTTTTGCGCAGGAAGGCCCCGCTTTTGGTGATGCGCGGGTCGTTTTTCAATTTAAATTCTGTTTCCCATTCTTTCCGGGCCTGCGGGTCCCGTGCCAAGAGTTCTTTCAGTTTGACGTCGGCATCGACGCACATGCTGCGAAATTTATAGCAGTTAAACTCTTTGCCATCCCTTCCGACGCGGCGGTGTTTGAAGATAATCGGTCCCGGCGAATCTTTGTAAATCCACAGGGCAATGGCCAAAAAGAACGGCGACAGGCAGATAATCCCCAGACTGGTACAGATGACATCGAAGACGCGTTTGACAGCCCGATTGTACCAGAGAGCCAGGTTGTTGCGGAAGCTGAAGGAAACGATATGGCCGTCGATGAGGCTTTCCGTATCGAGCGTCGCCAACGGAAGGCTGCCCATATCGGGGATAAAGGCGACTTTCTTGACCAAAGGCTGGACGCGATAGACGATGTCCTGGACAGCGTCGTTGCTGAGGCCCGGTGCGATGACCATGACGTGCTGAACCCCGGTCTGGCGGATAACATCTTCGGCATCTTCAAAACGGCCTAAATGCGGCATCATGGCCGCTACTTTCGCTTCTGGCGTATAGTCTTCCAGATAGCCGATGAAATCATAGCTGACGCCCGTATCGTGCTTAAAATAATCCAATACGATGGCTGCTGTCTTACCGGCTCCCATGATGAGGACCGGCAGCTGGAGCAGTTTGAAATGCCCCAGGATATGTTTGACGATGTATCGTTCGGCTACCAGGAAAAAGAAAGAGGTCAGCCACAATAAGGCCACAAAGAGTCGCGACGTCGAGGCTGCCGTCTGGGCGATATAGATAAAAAAGATCAGTAAAGCGACGGCATAAAAGACGGATTTAAAAAGGCCGGAAATGACCTGCCAGAACTGCATACGTCGCGTATAAAGATGATGTAGTTGCAAAAAAAGGATATATACGACCGGTATGATGACGTGGATACTGAGCCAGGAGAGATGGAAATGCGTTTCGGGAACGAGAAAATCCCGCAGTCCATAAGATGCATACTCGGCCAGCCAGATAGCAATATAATCAGCAATAACCATAACAATCGGCAACAATTCATTGCTGTATTTATTTTTGATAGAAATAGACCCATTCGTCGATAGCGTCTCCAAAATAGCTCCTCCTCTGATTCTCCCCTGATAATAAGTCATAGCAAAAGAGGCGGTCGCATGTGCGACAGCCTCTTTTGAGTTTTAAAAAGGGACCACGCATGATGGTAGAAGTCTCCGTACGACAGTCCCTTTCTACGTCGTTAGCTAAAAGAAATAGGGATCTTGCCCAAAGGCAGAAAATAGCATATAAGCCACTCTTCCCATGCAGACATCTATGATTTTAATTATAGCTAAAATTTAAATATCTGTCTACTTTTCCAACATTTCCGGTGGTGTAAAAGTATAGTTTACGCTTTGTGTAGAAACATCAAACTGTGAACTATACATAACCCTAGTCGAGCCTACTTTTTCCAACAAATTGACTAATTCTTTTGTATTCATATCTCCCAAGCGTTCCATTACACTTTCTTTATATTCTTTGCTGAGCATGTCATTCAACCTCCTCAATGAACTCTGCTTGAATACATTCTGTTTGTTTTACATATAGCTGAATAAGATAATGTTACTGACGAATAAATTCATTAAGTTTTCCAGTATAGTAGGATTTCTTTACGACTTTATTAAGTCCAACTGACTTCAGTTTATTTTGTACCCCAACCAGAAAACAATCATCAGCCCATGGTGAAATAATAACTTCTTCTATTAGGAAATCTAAATCACAGGATACATATGCATAGTCCGCCATAGGAAACTGGTCGACGCTGCTCTTTCGGAAAAGATCATATGTCCCTAAATTGATATTCCCACCTCGTATATGGTCAGTAGCAAGACACGCCAATCTTAATTCATGCTCCCAATCAAACTTAAATTTATTTTTTAAGAAGGAATATCCAAATGGATCTGGATAATGATATATATCTGTCTGATAATCGATATATGAAATTTTCCCCATAAAAATTTCATATTGGCATTTTTCCAATGCCTTTTTCAAATTTCCAACACTAGTTTTAATAGCTATACTATGCGTCGAATTTGCATATTCTGTCCACTTTCTTTTTACCTCTTTCTTGTCCATTCCCCAACAATTCACGCAAAGGATATTCTCCAATAAGCGTATTGCTTTTTGCTTATCTTCAGAAGTTGCTTGATGCCTATTGACCAAAAAATAGCCACTACCCAAATTATTTTTATTATATTCAGGTAAATCGCCTTCCTGGGGATCACCTAAGTTTCTATATTTCAATAAATTGAAAAAGTATAATGCCTGCTTTTCCAATAAATCGATAAATTTATCATAATTCATATATCGCCAAATCACTTGTTTGTCATCTGGAGTTTTGAATAAATCGCTTTTCTTATAAGGCATATATTTCTCCCATTAATAAAAACTTTCATCTCATAAACAAACTGTTCGTATAGGAATCAGCGAAGATTTTTAATAGACCCCCTTCGACATTGACAGTTTGCCCGCTTTCTTTTCCATCCGCACCATCAAATCGACGACGATATCTAGAACGACTGCATAGCCACTGGAAAGATTATCAAAGGTAAACGGTTCTCTGCCAAGCACGATGATATGAAATCCAAAGGTACGTACCGTAGTTTCTCAATATGTATTTGAGTTATAATACGAATCCCCAGCCGGGGACATTTTTTTACGAGCCGAGAGTTACTCGAGACGATGTTGTTACCAGGAATTGGTCACCGCACAGCGGCATCCGTAGGGGCCGTCCCACAGGGCGGCCTGCGGACTGCGACCGGCGGTCTGCGAAACTACAAGCAGCCTCTCCGGCCGTTGGACTACCTATCTTATCAGGAACTGCTTATTTCTTCTTTTTACGATGGACGATGAGGGCTTCATCGGCCCAGTCGAAGAAGTACGGTTCGGTTGCGTAAATGGCATAGTTCGTCAGATAGGCAGTGATGAGTTCTTCATCGGAAAATGGGGCGTATGGCGGGTTGTCAAGGTAGGGCTGGAAGATGCTCTGGTCACCTTTTTTAATGGAACGGATGAGCTTTTTCGTAATAGGGTATTCCTGCTTCAAGGTTTCCAAGTACGATTTCGCCTTGGGCCAATCGCCGAGTTTGAAGTACAACAAGGCCAAGGCCAAGAGATAAAAGGAACTCTTTTGTTCGTCTGCTCCCTGCTTGTACAGTTTCAATGCTTTCATTTCATTGCACATTTTAGCATACAGCGGCATCAGCTGGAAACGGATGCCCAAATTGTCATTTTTATTGAGGCGCATCATTTCTTCCCCTACCTGAATGGCTTTATTGTGGATACCACATTCAGTCAAATCCGACAAGTATTCTTGAAGCAGCATCATATAAGGCCGTGTTTCAAAATCCAGCCAAAAATCACCTTTGCTACGCTGGTAAATTTCCTGATCTTTTAACCGTTTTTCTTCGGCTGCAATCATGCCCGGAAGGATTTCAAGCATATCCAGGGGGCCTTTCGAATCCAATTCAGCCTGGGCCAGTTTGACTTCCACATTATCCGGCTCCAGTTCGGCTGCTTTGGCCAAATATTCTCGTTTGTCTTTTTTTCGGCTCGCCTGCTCAGCTAAATCCAAATAATCATAGACATCGGCTGGTACTGTATCGTCCTGCCCATTCTCCTGCAAGTGTTGGACAGCCTCATTATGCTGCATCATGAATTCTTCAATAATCTGCTGCATCTCTTCTTCGCTCTTAACACCGTTCGGAGCCTTCTTAGCAATAAATGCATGTAATTCTTTCATTACTTTATCCATAGTACGCATAAAATCATCTCCATTCAGTCTGTTTAGGTATTCCCACTCGTTCTGTGGCGGGTCGCCCACGCGGCGACCCCTACGATGGCAATCCGCGGGACCGCGCCCCTTTATAGGATTAGCGCTTTAGTTTTTTCTTGAGGTACCAAATTACAATTCCAGAATACTCCTTATATTTTCCTTCTTTGTCTTTGTTTTCATAGATATTAAGCAATTTTTCTAAAGAGCTTTTAGGCCAATCACCTGGTTTATTTCTTCGCATCGCATTAAGTTTATCTTTGCAGGCCTCAAGAGCATTATATCTATTTCGGCATAAACTAAAGTCGCTGCCTTCATAGTTCAGATTCAAGGTATCATCCAAATCCTCATTAATTTGTTTATTTTCAGAATAAATTTTTCCTGTATGGCTTTCATATTTGATTTGTTGAACTAAATTTTTATCTAACGGATTGATTGTCAACATTTTATCTTTGCGATGAGAATCACAAGTAGTACACGAATAAGGTTGACCCGCATTGCCCATGCAAACGCCTAACATATTCCTAAAATCTAATTTTTGAAATTCTAAACATTGACTTTCGGGAAACCAATGTTCAATTTTCATGGGAGGAACTCCACCATCAACAGAACTCTCATCAGATATACGCCGCATACAATACGCACAAAGATATCCTTGGTCTTCCAATAATCGCCTTCTGATATCAGCTTTGTTGCATCCATCATAGTATGCATTTTTTTGCTTTTTATATTCCGCTAAAAACTTAGGTTCCGCATGTTTTTCAATATAGCGCATTTCACTCCTCCATCAAAGCGATTTCCAGGTCCAAACGTTCTCTCGCTTTAACAGCCAGCGGACTGTCTCTGCCTATGTCCTGTTCCAATTGTGACAAAATAACTTTTGCTTGAGAAAAATCTTCTTTATCAATACACTGGTAAAAAGATTTGAGCAAATCTTCAACAGAATCAGGTAAATCTGTCGCATTTTGGATTTTCTTCAAAATATAATCTATTTCTAACCCATAGCCGCTCATGGACGTTTTAGGCTGATCCATCTGTTCTATATCAATGCACCATACATTTTTAGCCGATGCAATGATAATAGGCGAATGAGTAGTAGCAATGAATTGCACGTTAGGAAAAACATGGCGTAATACATCAATTACTTGCCACTGCCACCGTGGATGTAAATGTACATCCAATTCGTCAATTAAGACCAGGCCGGGTGCCTGGGAAATATTTTCAGCTAAAAAAGGATTTAGTGTTGCCATGCGATAAGCAATATCAAGAATCATCCAAATCAAGGATTGATATCCTGCACTCAGCACAGAAATCGGAACGACTACCCCCTCTTTCTGATACATAAGTTCTTCAGATCTTTTATCATAAAAAATTCGGATAGGTTCATTTTCCAATTGTGTCATTGCCTTGGCAACGGCCTGCTTCACAGCCTCATATTCTCTTACAGGAGTACCATTTTGCCAAGCAATTTGTTCCATCCTCGAACACCATTCTAACATCAATTTCACGCTAGCCTCATCGCTCATGCAGTCGATATATCCGGCGACACGGCTGCTCTTTTTGCGTGAAAAAGTGCGTTCTGCTTTTCTTCGTTTTTGGGACCATACGCGGCCAGCACTTTGATAACAAATAACGGGTAAAACAGCTTCTGGATTCGTCGTCAATGCTTCTGCCAGATGATAAATATCACGGGGCGTTGTTTTTGTCTGCGCTCTATAATTAGATTTAGAACGTTCCCATTGATAGGTTTGACCGTTTATATCCGCAGTTATTTCGACTTTCGGCCAATAATTAACGGGTTCACAAGCCCCATCACCCTGCAGGATATATACAGTTCGTGCTTCATCGGACAAAAAATTCCGAGGATGTATGCCTTCACCATGAGCCCCAGAAACAAAGCCACTAACGCCAATAGCTACAGCTTCTAACAAAGATGTTTTCCCTTTACCATTTTCCCCAATAATTAAATTGAAGCCCTTATGAAAAGAAAGCTGGCAATGGTCGATTCCTTTAAAATTATAAACAGATAAATCTTTGATATACACGTTTTTTCACCTCTTTGATAGATTTTCAAGGGGCTCTCCTTGTAGGGAAGCTTTCAGCATAGCTCTCTTTTTGACGGCCATCCTGCCCCATCCTGTAAAGGAGCTCAACACAGGTCCTGTGGCGGGTCGCCCACGTGGCGACCCCTACGAAGCCCCAGCCGGGGGCATTTCTACTGTCGCTGCGCAACAACATCGGACTTGTATACGGCTTTGCCGCGACAGACTCAGGATTGTATTACAACCGAGTATACCATCGTCATAAATTCCGGCTATACATAGAATTCACGACGGGACGCCCAGCCACAGCTGTCCGTTCCAGCAACCGTCCTACGCTTCTCGTTGGTCAGCACCTGACGGGCTGGAAAGGCTTGGCCGTCCCCTACGAAGGCCCCGGCAAGGGGCATTTTTTTACGATACAAGCTGAGGATTACGCGAGTCGTCGTTGTTGGTTTGCGTTTGTCGCGGCGGGACGCCGCATCCGTAGGGGCCGTCCCAGAGGGCGGCCCGCTACGCGCTGAGGGTTCCCCGAAGCGTCGTTGTTAGTCTGAGTCTGTCGCCGCGCAGCGGCATCTGAGTCCGCGGCGGCCTTCGAACTGCAACCTGCGGACTGCGAAAACACAAGCAACCTCTCCGTCCCTTCGGGCCATCTCTAGCTCGGCTCTCCGTTTTGGCAACCGCCCTGCGCTTTCCTATGGTCAGCACCTGACGGGCCAAAAAGGGCCTATGAGGAGAGGCTTAGGCTCCCTTTGTAGGGGAGCTGGCAGCTCTGCTGACTGAGAGGTGGCTTATTTAGCGTTCGAGCCATTCTTTGAATTCGGCTTCGCTGATGATGGGGGTCCCCAGTTTCTTGGCTTTTTCGTATTTGCTGCCCGGGTCGGCTCCGACGACGACGAGGGTCGTCTTTTTGGTGACCGATGACGTGCATTTGCCGCCTCGTGCTTCGACGGCCTGTTCGGCTTCTTTGCGGCTGAACATCTGCAATTTGCCGGTGAGGACGACGATTTCGCCATCAAAGGTCGTATTGATGAGTGTTTTCTTTTCTGCCGTCATATCGACGCCGTGAGCGCGCAGTTTTTCGATGAGGGCCTGGTTCTTGGCGTCGCTGAAGTAGGCTACGATGCTGTCGGCAATGCGCGGTCCGATGTCGTCGATAGCCGTCAGGTCATCGGCATTGGCCTTCATGAGGGCATCGACGGAGCCGAAGGATTCGGCCAGGACGCGGCCGGCTTTGGCGCCGACGAAGCGGATGCCCAGGGCAAAGAGGACCCGGGCCAGGCCGACGGATTTGCTCGTTTCGATGGCTTTGAGCAGGTTGTCTGCCGATTTGTCGCCAAAGCCTTCGAGGTCGACCAGTTCTTCTTTAGTCAGGCCGTAGATGTCGGCTACGTCGTGAATCAGATGCTGGGCCAGGAGCTGCTGGACGATGGCGTCGCCCAGTCCGTCGATGTTCATGGCATCGCGGGAGACGAAATGGGCGATTTTTTCACCGATGACGGCCGGGCAGTCCGGATTGGTACAGCGCCAGGCCGCTTCCCCATCGCGGCGGACGACAGGGCTGCCACAGGCAGGACAAGTCGTCGGCATGGAAAAGACTTTTTCCGAGCCGTCGCGCAGTTCCGGCAGGGAGCGGACGACTTCGGGGATGATTTCGCCGGCCTTCTGGATGACGACGGTATCGCCGATGCGGATGTCTTTTTCTTTGATGTAATCTTCATTGTGCAGCGTCGCCCGTTTGACTGTCGTCCCGGCCAGGTGGACCGGTTCGAGGTCGGCTGCCGGCGTCAGGACGCCCGTCCGGCCGAGGCTGACGGAAATGTCCAGGACTTTCGTCCGCGCCTGTTCGGGCGGGAATTTATAGGCAATGGCCCAGCGGGGAATCTTGACGGTATTTCCCAAACGGGCCTGCTGGGCAAAGGAGTTGACTTTGACGACCATGCCGTCCGTCGCATAAGGCAGGCTGTCGCGGCGGTCGTCCCAACTGTGGATGAAGGCGATGACGTCTTCGATGTTCGTGAACTTGCGGTATTCCGGATTGACCTGGAAATGGAACTGGGCCAAGTCCTGGAGCAGTTCTTCCTGGCTCTCGATGGTGATGCCGCTGTTTCCGCCCAAGGCGTAGGCAAAGAAAGCCAGTTTGCGCTGAGCCGTAATGCGCGGGTCGAGCTGGCGCAGTGAGCCGGCTGCGGCGTTACGGGGATTGGCAAAGGGTTCCAGTTCGTCATCGCGGCGCTGCTGATTCAGGGCTTCAAACGACGTGATGGGCATGTAGACTTCGCCGCGGATCTCGATGTGCGGCGAATCACTGGCGATGTGCAGGGGAATGGTGCGGATGGTCCGGACGTTGTTGGTAATGTCTTCGCCGACGACGCCGTCGCCGCGGGTGACGCCGCGAATGAACTGGCCCTGTTCATAAATGAGATTGACTGCCAGGCCGTCGATTTTCAGTTCGACGACGTATTCCAAATCTTCGCCGCCCAGGTCATCGCGGACGCGCTGGTCGAATTCCCGCAATTCATCGTCACTGAAGACGTCGCCCAGGCTGAGCATGGGCCGGTCATGGGTATATTTTTCAAAGCCGCCGGAAATCTTGGAGCCTACGCGCTGCGTCGGCGAATCGGGCGTGACCCAGTCGGGGTGGGCTTTTTCGATGTTTTCCAGTTCCCGGTACATCATATCGTATTCATAATCAGTCACTGTCGGCTTGTCGAGGGTGTAATATTGATAACTCAATTCATCTATTTTTTTCCGCAGCTCCAAGAGCCGCGCTTTTTCAGTATCCATGGGTTTCTCCTTCATTCATGAAAATCGTTTCCATTCGTCCTGCAAAGAATCTCATCACAAGTTCTGTGGCGGGTCGCCCACGTGGCGACCCCTACGAAGGCCCGGCCGGGGCATTTTTACGGGCCGAGAGCTCTCCGAAGCGACCTGCAAAAGTACAAGCAACCTCTCCGGCCCTTCGGGCCACCTCCCCTAATATGGGAGGCTTAGGCTCCCTTTGTAGGGGAGCTGGCAGCTCTGCTGACTGAGAGGTTGCTTTTTTACGCGCTAAGGGTTTCCCGAAGCGTCGTTGTTACTTTGAGGCTGTCACCGCGCAGCGGCATCTGATTCCGAAGCGGCCTGCGGCCTGCGAACGGCGAACGGCGGCCTACGAAAATGCAGGCAACCTCTCCAGCCCGTTGGGCCACCTCCAGCTCAGCTCTCCGTTTTGGCAACCGTCCTGCGCTTTCCTGTGGTCAGCACCTGACGGGCCAAAAAGGGCCTAATATGGGAGGCTTAGGCGCCCCTACTGTATTTTCTCTAAGGGGGCGTATTTCACGACGACTTGACGGACGCCTTTGGTTGGGAATTGGATTTTCATCTGCATGTTCGGGCCTTCGCCGATGACGTCGAGGACGGTGCCGATGCCCCAGATTTTATGGCGGACTTTATCGCCTTTGGCAAAGGTATCGGTAACGGCGTGTTTCTTGGGCAGGCTCGACGCGACGGGCTTGGTCAGGATGGAGACGCGCTGTTTCCCCGGGACCGCCGTCGTCCGGCTCTGGGGAATGGCGCTCTTGCGATGGTAGTCTTCCATGAACTGTGGCGGAATTTCGGCCAGGAAACGGCTGGGCATATAGGCCGAAATGCGGCCGTACATGGTCCGCGTGACGGCATTGGTCACGTAGAGCTGCCGTTCGGCCCGGGTAATGCCGACATAGGCCAGACGCCGTTCTTCTTCGACCTGCGCCGGGTCCATCAGGGTCCGGCTGTGCGGGAACAGTCCTTCGTCGAGGCCGGTCAGGAAGACGACCGGAAATTCCAGGCCCTTGGCAGCATGGAGGGTCATGAGGGTGACTTTCGAGTCACTGCTTTCAAAATCATCGACATCGCTGACGAGGGCGACGTTTTCCAGGAAGTCCTGGAGGTTACCTTCAGGATTGCTGTCCATGTAGTCTTTGGCGACGGACAGGAATTCGCCGACGTTTTCCTTGCGGCTTTCGCCCTGCGGGTCGTGTTCCGCTTCTTTATCGAGCATGTCGCCGTAGCCGGTCTGTTTGATGACCATTTCGATGAGGCTCAGGACGTCTTTGCCCTCGATGTCGTTGAGGAGGTCGAAAATCATGGCAGCGAAGTTTTCCAGCGATGCCTTGGCCCGTTTGGTGACGGGGATCTCATCGGTCGACGACAGGGCTTCAAACAAGGAAATCCCCTGTGCTTCGGCATAGGATGCGACGTGTTCCATCGTCGTCGCCCCGATGTTGCGCTTGGGCACGTTGATGATGCGCGTCAGACTCAGGCTGTCTTCCGGGTTATAGAGCAGGCGCAGGTAGGCCAGGACGTCTTTGATTTCCTTGCGGTCATAGAACTTGGTACCGCCGACCATGGTATAGGGAATGGCATAGCGCATGAGCTTTTCTTCGAGGACACGGGACTGGGCGTTGGTCCGGAAGAGGATGGCCATGTCGCCATACGGTTCGTGGCTGATTTCATGGCGGTTGTAGATGACGCCGGCGATATAATCGGCTTCGTCGTGTTCCGTCTGGGCCTGGTAATGGATGATCTTGTTCCCCGTCGGGTTCTCTGTCCACAAGGTCTTCTTAGGCCGGCTTTCGTTATTGTCGATGACGGCATTGGCCGCATGGAGGATAGTCTTCGTCGAGCGGTAGTTCTGTTCCAGTTTGATCGACGCCGCATCGGGATAATCCCGCGTAAAATCGATGATGTTGCGGATATCGGCACCGCGCCAGGCGTAAATACTCTGGTCGGCATCGCCGACGACACAGATATTGCGCCAGCGGGCGGCTAGTATCTTGGTCAGGGCATACTGGGCATGGTTCGTATCCTGATATTCGTCGACCAGGATATATTGGAACCGGGACTGGTATTTTTCCCGGACTTCCTCGTTTTCCTGCAAGAGGCGCACGGCCAGGAACAAAAGGTCGTCGAAATCGACGGCATTGTTTTCCCGCAACTTTTCCTGATACATGGTGTAGACGTCGGCGACTTTCTGTTCGTAGAAATCGGAGGCTTTCGCCGCAAAGGCCTTGGCATCCACGAGGACGTTCTTAGCCGATGAAATGGTCCCCAACACGGAGCGCGGCGTGAACTGCTTATCGTCGAGGTTGAGCTTTTTCAGACAATCCTTGACCAGGACCAACTGGTCCGACGAATCGTAGATGGTGAAATTGCGCGTATAGCCATGGAAGCCGTCGATTTCAAAGCGCAGCAGCTTGGCGCAGAACGAATGGAACGTACTCAGCCAGATGCTGTCGGCCTGGGCACCGACGAGGTTGGTCACGCGTTCCTTCATTTCCTTGGCGGCCTTGTTGGTAAAGGTAATGGCCAGGATGCGGTACGGCGCGACGCCTAATTCCAGGAGATGGGCAATGCGGCAGGTCAGGACTTTGGTCTTGCCCGATCCGGCACCGGCCGTGATCAGCAGTGGCCCTTCGGTATGCTTGACGGCCTCGCACTGGCGGTCGTTGAGGGTATCAAAAATAGGATTCATGCATTCTTCCCCTTTATAGATAAAAAGGCCCACACCGTGTCGATGGGGCCTCTGAAAATCATCACTTATTTCATTGCCGAAAGGATAGGCGGAATGACCTGTTTCTTACGGCTCATGACCTTGGGCAGGTAGACTTCCTTATCGAGAACGTCCTTGCCGAAGGCACTGCTGACGACGTCGTCCATATTGCCGGCGAAGATGAGGTTCGTCGATTCGTCGATGATGCTGGTGATCATCAGGAAGGAAGCGGCGTAATCGTGTTCAGCGCGCAATTTTTCCAAGGCGTTGAGCAGGACCTGTTTCTGGTCGAGGAGGTCCGTCGTATCCATGACCTGGACCTGGGCAACGGTGAAGGTCGTATTGCCGCTGGAGAATTCTTTCATGTCGTTGTGGACGATCTGATCCGGCGTCAAATCGGAGACGTTGGCCCCGGCTTTGAGCATTTCCATGCCGTATTTTTCGACGTCTACACCGGCGATGTTGGCCAATTTTTCGGCAGCTTCGCGGTCAGCCGGCGTGCAGGTCGGCGAACGGAAGAGGACCGTATCGGAAATGACGGCCGACAAGAGCAGGCCGGCAATGTCTTTGGGGATGTCGACCTTAGCCTGTTCATACAAGCCCGTTACGATGGTAGCCGTGCAGCCGACGGGTTTGAAGAGGATGGAGATAGGGCCGGCCGTTTCCAAAGTGCCGCCGATGCGGTGATGGTCGATGACGCCGACGATAGATGCTTCGTCGATGCCGTCGATGATCTGTTTCTTTTCGTTGTGGTCGACGAGGATGACCTGCTGCTTTTCGACAGCAGCGACACAGTCTGCACAGATCATGCCGACGTATTTGCCGTTTTCGACGACAGCGTATTTGCCATCAGCCGGGATATCATGGCCGTTATCGGTCGGTTTGAAGAACAATTCCGGATCATGAGCCAAGGCTTTGACCGTGCTCAATTCTTCACCCATGACGGTCTTGACGAATTCATCGGCGAGCTGGCCTTTTTCGATGACGCCGACGAACTGGCCGTTATCGGCAACGGGAGCGACATCGCTTTCGTGGGATGCGAACCATTTGGCAGCATCTTTCAGGCTGGCACTGACCGGAAGGGCTTCGACTTCCGTGTGAACAGCTTCGCTGACTTTGACATAGAAGTCCTTGACCAGCGGCTGCGGAGCAACGTGGAAATAATTCAGGGCAAAAGCCGTTTCCTTATTCGGTTCGCCAGCGCGGATCGGCGTAGCGTCGATACCCTGTAACTGTTTTAATTTTGCATAGGCAATGGAAGAACAAATGGAGTCCGTGTCCGGGTTCTTATGACCGGTAACAAAAATCTGTTTTGCCACGATAATCACCTCATTGAAAAGTATATGTATGTTTCTATATCCCTAACATTATATCATAGACAAAGGATGAAGGCTAGTGCAGGGCGTCGGCTCCCTTGAGAAGGGGAGCTGGCCACAGGCCTGAGGGGTTCTTCACAAGTTCATAAGTGTCCCCCTAATGGCTGACGGCTAGCTGGTGACGGCTAATCCCTATTCGTCAAGCCCAGGCGCTGGAGCATGGCCATGTCTTCGGCGATGGTCGAGCCCGACGTGGTCAGCATGTTGCCCGTAATCGAGGCCGACGCGCCGTGGAGCAGGGCTGTGGCCCCGTTTTCCGGCAGGAGTTTGCGGCCGGCAGCCAGGCGGATGTTGGCTTCAGGATTGATGAAGCGGAAGAAGGCGATGGTCCGCAGGACATCGCGGCCGTCGAGCTGGGGCCGATGTTCCAGGGGCGTGCCGGGAATGGGCATGAGGGCGTTGACGGGAATGGACTGAATGCCCAGTTCGGCCAGGCTGATGGCCATGTCCAGGCGGTCTTCCCAGGTTTCCCCCATACCGATGATGCCGCCGGAACAGACGCAGAGCCCTTCTTTCTGAGCAGCCTTGATGGTGCGGATGCGGTCGTCATAAGTGTGGGTCGTGCAGATGTATGAGAAGAAACGCCGCGACGTCTCGATGTTATGGTGATAACTGGTCACGCCCGTTTCGTGGAGGCGGTGCAGCTGTTCCGGCGTCAGCAGGCCGTGCGACGCACAGAGGTCGATGTGCAGCGTCTGCTTCATCGTGCGGTACGTATCCAGGGCTTTTTCAAAATCCGCCCCTGTCAGAGCCCGGCCCGACGTGACGATGGCAAAGCGGTTGGCGCCGGCATCTTGATTGGCCTTGGCGTTGGCCAGGATTTCTTCTTTCGCCAGGAAGCCGTATTCTTCGCAGCCCGTATGGTGGCAGGCCGACTGGGCGCAGTATTTGCAGTCCTCCCCACAGCGGCCGCTGCGGCCGTTGATGATGGTGCAGAAATCAATATGATTGCCACAAAAATGGCGCTGTAAAACGCCGGCTCCCTGCTGCAATTCTTCCAAAGGTGCTTCCAGGAAAATCGATAAATCATCACCGCGGCGGATGCGGTATCCTTGTATAATTTTATCTGTCAGTGCTGCTATCGTATTCATTGTCAACCCACTCCCTATCTTTATTGTGAACTATGGGATTATTATACTCGCTGCGGCGATTTCGGTCAACTTTATTTCGTTCGTATCATGGTTAACAATATGAGTACACGATATCCTGAATCACAGGACGGTTCATTTCGGGGAATCCCACAAAGGGAAAATATAGGTATACACAATCATTCAGGGGCGGGCTCGCCACGTGCGAGCCCCTACAGGTGGAATGTTTATGAGGCTAAGAACCCCTCAGTCAGCTGCGCTGACAGCTCCCCTTCTCAGGGTAGCCATGAAAAAAGAGGCTGCCCGCGAAGCATGCTTCGTAGGACAACCTCTTTTTCAAGTGTTCTTGCCAATGAATTACCGACGTTCGCGGATACGGGCAGCTTTGCCTGTAAGACCACGGAGGTAGTGCAGTTTTGCACGACGGACGACACCGTGGCGAACGACTTCGATTTTAGCGAGGCGCGGGGAATGTACCAAGAAAGTACGTTCAACACCAATACCGTAGGAAACGCGGCGGACAGTGAAAGTTTCGCGGACACCGCCATTCTGACGGCCAATAACGACACCTTCAAAAATCTGTACACGTTCGCGATTGCCTTCGACAACCTTTACGTGAACTTTGACTGTATCACCAGGGCGGAATGCCGGGATATCGTCACGAAGCTGTTCCTGTTCAAGTACGCTGATAATGTTCATTTCTTTTTTCCTCCTATAAGACATTCGTGCCCCCGTTGTCGCCACCTTTCACGACAATCGTGTTATCGAGCAGAGGACTGCCTAAATTAACAAGGGAATTATACCATAAAGCCGCGGTCCTGTAAAGGGGATTTTTCCATTTCATAGGCATCTTCCCTAAAGGGTTGCTTGAAAGCACAGCAACCTCTCCGGCCCTTTGGGCCACCTCCCCTGGATTCACGGCGGGCCGCCTAGCCACAGCTGTCTGTTTTGGCAACCGTCTTGCACCTCTCGCTGGTCGGCACCTGACGGGCCAAAAAGGGCCTAATATGGGAGGTTTAGGCTCCCCTCATAGGGGAGCTGGCAGCTCTGCTGACTGAGAGGTTGCTTTTACGAGCCGAGGGTTACTCGAGGCGATGTTGTCCACCTGAGTCTGTCGTGGCGGGACGCCGCATCTGATTCCGAGGCGGCCTGCGGCCTGCGAACTGCGACCGGCGGGATGCCCATCGGGACAATTGGATTCACAGGATTCACGGCGGGCCGCCCTTTGGGACGGCCCCTACAGATGTAATGGACAGGGTCCATTACATCTGTACGTTCGGCATGAAGCTGCGGGACATGTGGGCGATGATGGCCTGGTACTTATCTTTTTTGCTGGTCGGATAGGTGACGGTGAAGGCCGTGTAGGTCTTGTTCTTGTCGTTGATGTAGAGTTCGTGGTAGTAGGACTTCTTGCCGTCCGTCCAGCCGATGGCATAACTGTTCTTGGTCTTGATGTTGGTCGTCAGTGTCGGCGATCCGTTCATGCCCAAAGCCATGTTGTAGAGTTCGTCGATGGTAAAGTTCATGGTGTTCTTGGCGGCATAGGTCATGTAGACGGCATCGTCTTTGGGATCCTGGAAATAGCAGCCATCGCCGTCGGCATTCATGTCGGCTGTCGTCGCAGCCCGGGGGATATCGACGGCATACTGATAGGCGCTGTTATAGTACTGATAGTAATTCTTGTCTTTAGTCGTCATGACCTGGACGACTTCATAGCTGTCGGCACTGGCGCTCTTGAGGCCCACTTTTTCTTCAGCCATGACGGTCGAACCGGCAATACAGGTAAGGGCTGCTGCCAACATGACGAGATTCTTCAATTTCATAAATGATCACTCCTTTATGGTAGATGCGGAAAAGGAGCTGTCGAGTGAAGACAGCTCCTTTTGAGTTGCTAGTGGCTAGTGGTTAGTGGTTAGCAGTAAGAAAAGTTTTTATTTCCTCGCTACAAACGACAAACTCTATACTACAAGCTAAACACTCCAAGGATTTTCGCAGGAAGGCGAAGAGCCTGTGCGATACTCCCTATTATTATATCATATTTTTCATTTTTGGCCATTGAAATTCCGCTTTATCCACGGGATTCGCGGCGGGCCGCGAAAGTACAATCAACCTCTCCGGCCCGTTGGGCCAGCTCTGCTGACTGAGGAGTTCTTTCTCTACAATACGCTAAGGGTATGTCGTAAAGAACCCCTCCACCGCAAGCGGTCCCCCTCCCCTTCTCAGGGGAGGCTTTTTACGCGCTGAGGGTGTCCCGAAGCGTCGTTGTCCACCTGAGACTGTCGCCGCGCAGCGACATCTGATCCCAAAGCGACCTGTGGCCTGCGGACCGTCCGTCAGAACGGCCCCTACGCCAATTTCTTGATGTCGCCCAAGGGCTGGATGAGGCTGTAGGTCAGGGCCAGGAGGTGGAGACGGTTTTCTTTGACCGCTTCGTCTTTGTGCATGACCAGGACGTTATCCAGGAAGTCGTTGATGGCGGCAATGCCTTCGGAGAGGACTTCGGCTACGCCTTCGTAGTCATAGACGGCGTATTTCTGCGGCAAGTTGACCTGCATGGCCTGGCAGGCGCTGTAGAGGGCCTTTTCTTCTTCCGTTTCAAAGAGGTCCGGATTGACGTCGGTATCGTCGGCGCCTTTGATCATGTTGCTGACGCGGGTGAAGGCCTGCAAGAGGTCGGTCTTGCCCATGATGTCGGCATCGATGAGGGCCTGGGCACGGCGGGCTTCTTCATAAGCGTTGAGCGTATCCGAAGCCAGGACGCAGTCGATGATGTGGTAATCCATGCCTTTATCCTGGAAGATGTTCTTCAGGCGCAGCGTGAAGTAGTCGTCGAGCTGACCCATGACTTTGGCTGCGTCTTCCCCTTCTACGCCGAGGAGATTGAGGACGAAGGCAAAGACTTCATGGCAGTTGAGGTTCCAGCCGGCATCCATGAGGATGTTGAGGGTACCGATGGTCTGGCGGCGCAGGGCAAAGGGGTCCTGCGAGCCCGTCGGGATGAAGCCGCGGCTGAACATGCCCGTAATGGTATCGAACTTGTCGGCAATGCCCAGGACTTTACCCATGTCGGTCTGCGGCAGGACGTCGCCGGCAAAGCGCGGCTGGTACTGTTCGTTGATGGCTTCGGCCACGCCGGCATCTTCGCCGTCGATGAGGGCATATTCCTTGCCCATGACGCCCTGGAGTTCCGTGAATTCCATGACCATCTGCGTAGCCAGGTCGGCTTTGGCCAGGAGCGATGCGCGCTGCAGCTTGGCGTCATCCAGGCCGAGGTCGAGTTTATGATTGAGGAAGACCGTAATCTTTTCCAGGCGCTGGGCTTTGTCATAGAGCGTGCCCAAGCCGTCCTGGAAGACGATTTTCTTCAATTTTTCCGTATAATCGACGAGCTTATGTTTCTTGTCTTCTTCAAAGAAGAACTTGGCATCGTCCAGGCGGGCGCGGAGGACGCGTTCGTTGCCGTGCTGAACCGTTTCCAGATGGTAGTCGTTGCCGTTGCGGACAGTCAGGAAGAGGTTCATGAGCTTGCCGTCTTTATCGCGCATGGGGAAATAACGCTGGTGGTCCTTCATCGGCGTGATGATGGCCGCTTCCGGCAGTTTCAGGTAGTCTTCATCGAATTCGCCGCAAAGGGCCGTCGGGTATTCGACGAGGTAGACGACTTCTTCCAGGAGGTCATCATCCATGATGATGGTGCCGCCCTTTTCATCAGCCAGTTTCTGCAGGCCTTCGAGGATCATCTGCTTGCGGACTTCCGGGTCGACGATGAGGAAATGTTCCTTGCACGTTTCTTCATAGGCTGCCGGGCTTTCAATGGTGAAATCGCCGGTACCCAGGAAGCGGTGGCCGCGGCTGACGTTGCCCGATTTGACGTTAGCCAGTTCAAAGGGGATGACATCTTTATCGAAGAGGGCGACGAACCAGCGGATAGGACGGACGAAGTGGAAGTCCAGGCTGCCCCAGTGCATGCTCTTGGGGAAATTAAGACCCGTGACGATGCCCTTCATGAGGTCCGGCAAGAGGCCGGCTGTGTCAGCGCCGACGCTGGTGACGTTGGCATAGACGTAGCCGTCTTCAACGACCAGGTCCTTGACGTCGATTTTCTGGCCCCGGGCAAAGCCCATGGCAGCTTTCGTCGGGTTGCCGTCGGCATCGTAAGCGATCTTGACCGACGGGCCTTTATGTTTGGCCGATACGTCGGCCTGTTTTTCAGCGACGCCCTTCATGATGAGGGCGATACGGCGCGGCGTACCGAGGGTGCGGATCGATTCATAGGCGATATGGGATTCGTCAAAGGATTTCCCGGCCAGGTCCCGGACCTGGGAAAGGATACTCGGCATATAATGAGCCGGGATTTCTTCAGTACCGATTTCAAGTAACAAATCTTTGCTCATCTTATTTTTCCTCCTTATTCAGCATCGGGAAACCTAATTTTTCACGCTGTTCCAAGTACGCTTTGGCGCAGGCCCGTGCCATGTTGCGGACGCGGCCGATGAAGGCAGCCCGTTCGCTGACGCTGATGGCGCCGCGGGCGTCGAGGAGGTTGAACGTGTGCGAGCATTTCAATACGTAGTCATAGGCCGGAAGGACGAAGCCGGCTTTGATGACCCGCATGGCTTCTTTTTCATATTCGTCGAAGAGGTGGAACAAGAGGTCGGCGTTGCTCAATTCAAAGGCATACGTCGACTGTTCAACTTCGTTCTGATGGAAGATGTCGCCATAAGTGACGTCTTCATTCCATTTGAGGTCATAGACGTTTTCGACGCCCTGGATATACATGGCCAGGCGTTCCATGCCGTATGTGATTTCCGACGAAACCGGGGCGACGTCGATGCCGCCGACCTGCTGGAAGTAGGTGAACTGCGTGACTTCCATGCCGTCGAGCCAGACTTCCCAGCCCAGGCCCCAGGCGCCGAGGGTCGGCGATTCCCAGTTGTCTTCGACGAAACGGATATCATGTTCTGCCGGGTTGATGCCCAACGTTTCCAGGCTCTTCAGATAGAGTTCCTGGATGTTGTCCGGCGACGGTTTGCAAATGACCTGGAACTGATGATGCTGGTACAGGCGGTTCGGGTTGTCGCCATAGCGGCCGTCAGCCGGTCGGCGAGACGGTTCAACATAGGCAACGTGCCACGGTTCCGGCCCGAGCGTGCGCAGGAAGGTAGCCGGGTTCATGGTCCCTGCCCCTTTTTCTACATCATACGGTTCGTAGATGATACAGCCCTGAGAAGACCAAAAGCTCTTCAATGCAAATATCATGTCTTGAAAATTCATCGTATTCCCTCCTAAATACAAAAAAGTCCCTGTAACACATGACATGTTACAGGGACGAGTATACGTACCCGCGGTTCCACCCTGATTGGTCCAAAGACCCGCTTGATTCATCGGCCATACACATCGAAAAGACTTCCGGCCGCGGCCTTCAGAGCGCCTTCCGCATCGGCAGCAGGCTCACACTGTCCCTGCTTCGCTGAGGATGATACGTACTTACTCTCCTGCATCGCCTATTGATTTGTACGAACCCTATCATAGCAGAGATGAGGGGAAAAGTCAATTGTTTTGTGCCCAGGGGCCCGTGGTTCGTGGCTCGTGGCTCGTGGCTAGGGATTAGGGGTTAGGGGTTAGGGATTAACGGCTGGGAGCTGGCGGCTGACTGGTCAGGAAATCATACATATTCTGGAGCGGGCGCCCACGTGGCGCCCCTACAGAAAAAGGGACTGTCTTTGGGCGACAGTCCCTTTTCATGGCAATGGTCCTTACTAGCTGCGAACAACTAACAACGAACCACTTGTATTTAATTATTGCTTGCCGTATTTTTCGGCGACGTCCAGGCGGCGCAGGGCTCGTTGCAGGGCCGCTTCGGCGCGGGTCACGTCGAGGTCGGCAGCGTGTGCAGCCAAGCGGTCTTCGGCACGTTTTTCCGCCGATTGGGCGCGGGCTACGTCGATGTCTTCCGGTTTTTCTGAAGCTGGCGTGATGACTGTGACCGTATTGTCATGGACTTCCAGGAAGCCCGACGCTACGGTGACGCACTGGCGCTTTCCGCCTTTATCATAGCACAGGGGCCAAATCGACAGGGACGCGATGAGCGGCGCATGATTGGGCATGATACCCAAGTCGCCGTCCAATGCGCGGACGAGGACGAAATCCACATCTTCATGGAGTACGGCAGCATCGGGTGTAATGACTTCCAGATGGAGGGTCTTTCCTGCTTCTGCCATAGACTATTCCCCTTTCAGTGTCTTAGCCTTTTCGTATGCTTCTTCGATATTGCCTACCATGTAGAAGGCCTGTTCCGGCATGTCGTCGCATTTACCGGACAAGATTTCCTTGAAGCCTTCGATGGTTTCTTTCAACGGCACATAGCGGCCCTTCTGACCGGTGAACTGTTCAGCGACGGCGAAAGGCTGGCTGAGGAAACGCTGTACCTTACGGGCACGGGCAACGGTCAGCTTATCTTCTTCGGACAATTCGTCGATGCCCAGGATGGCGATGATATCCTGCAGGTCTTTGTACTTCTGGAGGATTTCCTGGACGGCACGGGCCGTGTTGTAATGGTCATCGCCGATGACGTGGGGGTCGAGGATACGCGACGTCGAATCGAGGGGATCGACGGCCGGGTAAATGCCCAGTTCGGCGATTTCACGGGCCAGGACGGTCGTCGCATCCAAGTGGGCGAAGGTAGCTGCCGGAGCCGGGTCAGTCAAGTCATCGGCCGGGACATAGACAGCCTGGACCGACGTGATGGACCCGTCTTTAGTCGACGTAATGCGTTCCTGCAGGGCGCCGACGTCGGTGCCCAGGGTCGGCTGGTAGCCAACGGCCGACGGGATACGGCCGAGCAGAGCCGAAACTTCGGAGCCGGCCTGGATGAAACGGAAGATGTTGTCGATGAACAGCAATACGTCTTTGTGTTCTTTATCACGGAAGTATTCTGCCATGGTCAAACCGGTCAGGCCGACGCGCATACGGGCTCCAGGCGGTTCGTTCATCTGGCCGTAGACGAGGGCCGTCTTGTCGATGACGCCGGATTCCTTCATTTCGTTCCAAAGGTCATTGCCTTCACGCGTACGTTCGCCGACGCCAGTGAAGACGGAATAGCCGCCGTGGCCGGTAGCGACGTTATGGATAAGTTCCATGATGAGGACGGTCTTGCCGACACCAGCGCCGCCGAAGAGGCCGATCTTGCCGCCTTTGGCATAAGGGCAGATGAGGTCGACGACTTTGATCCCCGTTTCAAAGATTTCCGTTTCCGTCGCCTGGTCCTGGAATTTCGGGACCGGACGATGGATAGGCCAGTAATCATCGGCTTCGACTTTAGCGTCGACTTTATCGACAGTCTGGCCGAGGACGTTGAAGATACGGCCCAGGACACCTTTGCCGACGGGGACCTTGATGGGGCCGCCCGTATTTTCAGCTGCCATGCCGCGGACGAGGCCGTCCGTCGAGTCCATGGCAACGCAGCGGACGACGTCGTCGCCCAAGTGCTGCATGACTTCTACAACCAGGTCGATCTTCTGGTCGCCTTCGCCACCGGTGATATGGATAGCGTTGTAAATGGCGGGCAAGTCTGCTTCCGAGGCAAACCGCACGTCGACGACCGGGCCGATGACCTGGACTACTTTCCCAATATTATTACTCATGAAGAGGTACTCCTCTCTTTCAGAATGATCGCCAGGCGGCTTACTGCAAAGCGTTGGCGCCGCTGACAATTTCCGTCAATTCGTTGGTGATACCAGCCTGACGGACTTTATTGTAGGTAACAGTCAATTTGTCGATCAGTTCGCCTGCGTTGTCCGTAGCCGACGTCATGGCCGTCATACGGGCACCGAGTTCGCTGGCAGCGGACTGAAGGAGGCTGTTGTAAATGAACAGATCCAGATACTGCGGCAGCAAGGCGTCGAGGACGAGCTTCGGATCCGGCGCGAAGAGGTATTCTTCCCGCGGGCCCCCTTCCTGCTGGCCTTCCTTCTGGGTAATAGGCAGCATCTTGACGATGCGCGTATCCTGGGACAGGGCCGACTTGAAGTGTGTGTAAATGACATAGACTTCGTCGACTTCGCCATCGAGGAACTTCTGCGTCGCCAAGTGGGCTATCTGCTGGGCGTGGCTGAACTGGGGCTTATCGGAAAAACCGGACCACTTCTTTTCCGGTACCAGGTGGAGGTGCTTGAGGTACTCAATGGGCTTACGGCCTGCGACCAGGAGCATCGATGCATCGCGGGGCTTGTCCTTGAGGACCGACACCATGGCCTTGTTGACATTGGAATTGAAAGCACCGGCCAGCCCTTTGTCCGAACCGATGATGATGTAGCACGTCTTCTTGACCGCATCATGAGGCGTGAACAAGGCGTTGCCCGCATCGGGCGAAGCCGCAGACAGACGCTGCAGCATGCCTTCCATCTTTTCGGTATACGGGGCGGTAGCCACGGCCCGATCCTGTGCACGGCGCAGTCGTACGGAGGAAACCATCTTCATGGCCTTAGTGATCTGCTGGGTATTGGTGACGGATTTAATACGTCTGTTTATTTCGCGTGCACTCGGCATAGCTTATTCCTCCTCTTTGATCAGTTCGTGAGAAGCGCCGTACTGCTTGGTGTATTCAGCGATAGCCTTCTGCAGCGTAGCTTCTGCGTCTTTGCCGAGTTCCTTCGTCGATTTGATGCTTTCGCCGACTTCCGGATAGTTGCTGTGCATGAACTTGATAAAGCCATCAGCAAACTGGGAAACTTCTTCAACCTGTACAGGCATGAGGTAGTTCTTGACGGCCAGGTAAATCTGCATGACCTGGTCTTCGACGGGCATCGGCTGATACTGCGGCTGGATGAGGAGCTGCATCGTCCGTTCGCCGGCGTCGATCTGGGCTTTCGTGCTCTTATCGAGGTCGGAACCGAACTGGGCGAAAGCGGCCAGTTCGCGGTACTGGGCCAGGCTCAGGCGGAGGGTACCGGCGATTTTCTTCATGGCCTTGATCTGGGCGGAGCCGCCGACACGGGAAACGGACAGGCCGACGTTGATAGCCGGGCGGATCCCGGAGTTGAAGGCTTCTGTTTCCAGGAAGATCTGGCCGTCTGTGATGGAAATGACGTTAGTCGGGATATAGGCCGACAAGTCACCGGCCAGGGTTTCGATGATCGGCAGGGCCGTAATCGAGCCGCCGCCGAGTTCATCGGACAGCTTGGCAGCGCGTTCGAGGAGACGGGAATGTAAGTAGAATACGTCGCCCGGGTATGCTTCACGTCCTGGCGGACGACGGAGGAGCAGACTCATGGCGCGGTAAGCCTGAGCGTGTTTGGACAAGTCATCGTAGACGCAGAGGCAGTCCTTGCCCTGGAGCATGAAGTATTCGGCCATGGAAACGCCGGAATACGGGGCCAGGTACTGGAGCGGTGCGCCGTCGGAAGCCGTAGCGGCGACGACGATGGTATAGGCCATAGCGCCGTGTTCTTCCAGGGTCCGGACAACGCGGGCAACGGTCGATGCCTTCTGGCCGATAGCGACGTAGACGCAGATGACGCCTGTGTCCTTCTGATTCAGGATGGTATCGATGGCGATGGCCGTCTTGCCGGTGCCACGGTCACCGATGATGAGTTCACGCTGGCCACGGCCGATAGGAACCATGGAGTCGATAGCCTTGAGGCCTGTCTGGAGCGGTACCTTGACCGGCTGGCGGTCGGCGATACCGAAAGCCTTGACTTCGATGAGTCGTGAATCTTTAGTCTTGATTTCCCCTTTGCCATCAATAGGCATCCCCAAGGGGTTGACAACGCGGCCGACCATGGCTTCGCCTACAGGGACACGCATGACGCGGCCTGTACGGCGGACGGTGTCGCCTTCCTTGATGAGGGCGTCATCGCCGAGCAGTACGGCGCCGACGTTGTCTTCTTCCAGGTTCAGGGCCATGCCGTAAACGCCGTGAGGCAGTTCCAGCAATTCCCCGGACATGGCTTTGTCCAAACCGTAAATGTGGGCAATGCCGTCCCCGACTTCCAGAACGGTGCCGACGTCGTCGACATTCATTTCCACATTATAATCTTCGATTTGTTTCTTGATTATAGCCGTTATTTCTTCTGGCTTCATTTTCATTATTCGTCCGTCACCCCATTCGTCACGTCAGCCTGGAGCAGTTTATGCTGCATGTCGCGCAGCTGCCGCCGGAGGCTGCCGTCTATTAGTTTGTCGCCGATCTGGATGACCATGCCGCCGATGAGCGACGGGTCGACGTAGTACAGCGGTTCGATGTGCTGCCCCGTCATGGCTTCCAGGCTGGCAACCAGTTTCTTTTCTTCTTCCTTGGACAGCGGTTTGACGACGCGGATCTTGGCCACTTCAATGTGCTGGGCCTTGCGGGCCAAATCGATGAACCCGTCAATGGCAAGCAAGAGGGCCGCTTCCCGGCGCCGGTCGATCATGACGTACATGAACTGCAGGACGATCGGCGATAGGCTGTCCTTGAAAATCTTTGCAAGTGTGTCTTTTTTAGACTGCGGCGGTACGAGGGGATGATTCAGGAATTTCCACAAATCGGGATTTTCCTGGAACGTGTCCCGTACGCCTTTCAGTTCTGTTCCGAACTCGGTAAGCTTCTTCTGTTCGCTGGCGATGTCGAACATCGCCTGGCTGTATTTGCTATAGATCGTTTCGGGTATCATAAGATCAGTTCCCCTTTACGCGGTGCGTCTGGAGCTGGTCGATGCAATCGGCTACCAGTTTGGCGTTCATGTCAGGATCCATGTTTTTCTGGAGCAGTTTTTCTGCCACAGCCATCGACAGTGTGACTACTTCATTACGCATTTCCCGGATAGCCGCTTCCCGTTCGTTGGCGATTTCCGTCTGGGCGATCTGTTTTTCCCGGGCGATCTGGGCGCGGATGGCTTCCAGCTGGGCCTGGGCTTCTTTGTCGGCCTGCTTGACAGCTTTGTCGACAATAGCCTGGGCTTCAGCACGGGCATCGCGGATCTGGGCTTCATAGTCGGCTTTCATCTTTTCAGCCGTTTCCCGGGCTTTGGCTGCGTTGTCGAGGTCCGACGCAATCTTGTTGCGGCGGTCTTCCAGGACTTTGAGCAGCGGTTTATAAGCGAACTTTGCCAGAATGGCAACTAACACGAAGAAGTTGATGAACTGGAACAGCAAGGTACCATTAATACTAACCAATGTACTTCCCTCCCCGGCTGTATATTAGAATCTTCGGATTAGAGCAGGCTGACGAACGGATTGGCGAAGACCAATACGATAGCGATGACAGCTGCGATAATCGGCATGGATTCGATCAAGCCGATGGAGATAAGCATGTTGACCAGGAGTTTGCCGCCCATTTCCGGCTGGCGGGCCGTACCTTCAAGCATCTTCGATGCGGCATGGCCGTCACCGATAGCAGCGCCGAGAGCTGCCAAACCAATACCTAAGCATGCACCAAATGCAGATAATGCCAATACGAGAGCTTTTTCCATAATAAATAACCTCCTAAGTTGTAACGGTATCTGAGCTTTTCTTAGTCTTCCGTAAAGGACGGTGCCAGATACGATGTAGTCAGAATGGTGAAGATGAATGCCTGGATGAGGCCGATGACGAAGCTAAAGAGCAACCAGATCATCGGGACGGCGACAGGCACGAGGAAGTACAGGACTTCCAAGAGGATTTCCCCTGCCAGGATGTTACCAAAGAGACGGAAGGCCAAGGTCAAAGGCTTGGTGATTTCTTCCATCAGATTGATGATGACAAACGGCGCGAAGGGCTTGAAGAAGTGCTTGAAATGCTTTTTGAACCCCTGGTTCTTCAAGGCCATGAAGTGGACCATAAAGGAAGAAACCAGTGCCAGGGCGACAGTCGTATTCAAGTCATTCGTCGGCGAAGCCAGGACATGCGGATTCGGCAGCATGCCCAATTCGTTGGCGAAGAGGATGAACAGGAACATCGTCAGCAAGACCGAAACGACCTGGCCGTATTTCGGCCCCAACGTTTCCTTGAACTGATCGAGCAATGCTTCGATGACGATTTCCATGGCGTTCTGAAGTCCTGACGGGACGAGGGACCGTCCCCTTGTCGCAGCGACAGTGACGATGATGACCAAAGCCGCAACCAGCCAGGTCATCATGAGCGTATCCAGGTTGACATTCAGACCCAGGAGCTGGACGACCATATGATGCCCTGCATGTAATTCCATACGCAATACCTCCTTTCCTTTACCGTCTGAGACGCGCAGTCAGTACATCTGCGAAGACGAGGACGCGGTACGAAAAGATACCGGCCACGGCAGCCCCCAGGGAAATGGCCGGGAACTGCAGGATGACGATGACGGCCAGGCAGATGAAGACCAGCCGGAACACGGCACCGCCGCGGATGAATGACGCCGCCTGCCCGGGCGGCAATTTTAAGGCCCGTACCGAACGGCTGCTGAGCATGAAGAAATAAACGATGTTCAAGCCGCTGCCGATACACCAGCCACTTATGTACTGCCACCAGCCTCCTAGAAAAAGGATGGCCGTGACGATACACGTAAAACCAATGAGCTTGTATATTGTTGCCTTTACATAGGCATAAAACGCTTCCATAGGCTATCCTCCGTGACTTTCACTTGCGCAGATGCCGGCCATGGCGCGCCTCGTCCCGTTGATAGGACAAGGCCTTCTTATATAAGGTCCAGAAACCGGAGACGGCACCGATGAGGGAAAAGAGGATCAGCCCCCACGGCGACGTCCCGGCATGGACGTCGATGAAGCGCCCTATGGCGACGCCGACACAGATGCAGACGAAGAGAGACAGGCCTAAGGAACCGGCAATGACAACAATATCCCAAAGCCTCATGTGATTTAATTTGTCATCGTGAGAATCATCATGATGTCTCATACTACATACACTCCTGCTCGGGCGATGGCAGTTTTCCATAACCGTCAGGCATAGTATCTATATACTGCCAGCAACGATTATTCGCTTATTTTAGCACGGAAAATCTGGAAAAGCAATATCATTTTTAAGAAAATTAAACGTTATAGCTAAAAATAATTCTCAGTATAGCCTAGGGCAATACTTAGCGGCTAAAATCAGCCGGAACGGCCTCTTCCCCGGCAAAAACGTGGAGGATGGCCTGGACGATGCGCTGCGAAGCCTTGCCGTCGCCATAGGGATTGACAGCGTTGCTCATGGCATCGTAAGCGGCCTGGTCGGTCAGGAGCCGCTTCGTTTCGGCATAGACGACATCCTTGTCCGTGCCGATGAGGCGTACCGTGCCAGCTTCCACCGCTTCAGGCCGTTCGGTCGTATTGCGCAGGACCAGGACGGGCTTGCCGAGAGACGGCGCTTCTTCCTGAATACCGCCGGAATCGGTCAGGACCAGGCTGCTCAGGCTCATGAGATTGGCAAAGGGTTCATATTCCATGGGGTCGATGAGGTGGATGCGGTCGACGCCGGCCAGTTCCTCTTCGACGACTTTGCGCACCAGCGGATTGCGGTGGACGGGAAAGACGATTTCCGTATCGGGAATCTCTTCGATGATGCGGCGCAGGGCCTTATAGATGTGGCGCATCGGTTCGCCCAGGTTTTCCCGGCGGTGCGTCGTCAGGAGGATGACCCGGTGGTTCTGGAAATCGACGTCCTTCAGGTCGTCGCCGAAGTCATAGTCGCCGGCAACGGTCGTCATCAAGGCGTCGATGACGGTATTCCCCGTCACATATATATGAGAAGGGTTTACATTTTCCTTGAGCAGATTGGCCTTGGCCGTCGCCGTCGGTGCGAAGTGGATGGCTGCGATGGCACCGGTCAGCTTGCGGTTCATTTCTTCCGGGAAGGGCGAATAGATGTCCCCCGTCCGCAGACCGGCTTCGACGTGGCCTACCGGGACCTGCTGGTAGTACGAGGCCAGGGCGCCGGCAAAGGTCGTCGTCGTGTCGCCATGGACCAGGACCAGGTCGGGCTTTTCCTTGGCCAGGACGTCTTTCAGGCCCATGAGGGACTTGGTCGTAATGTCGTACAGCGTCTGCCCCTGGGACATGATATCCAGGTCATAGTCCGGTGTAATCTGGAAGAGATCCAGTACCTGGTCGAGCATCTGACGGTGCTGGGCCGTAACGGCGACGATGGTCTGGATCCGGTCGGCATGTTTCTGCAATTCCAGTACGACAGGGGCCATCTTGATGGCTTCCGGCCGCGTACCGAATACAGTCATTACCTTGATCATAATAAAAAAACCTCCTTATAAGACAACCGATTCCACCCACTACTGTTTGTGGGTAGAATCGGTCGTTGATTTGCGCAATATGCCAATGCGTTTTGCCGAATAAATGATGACGGCAAGAACGACCAGGACAGTCACGATACCCGTCTTATAGCTCACGTTGGCTACAAAGAGGGCTACGATGCCGAGAATCATGCTGACAAAATACATTATTAATACGGCTTGCTTCTGTGTCATGCCCAGAGCCAGCAGGCGATGGTGCAGGTGGCCCTTATCAGGCTGGAAAATCGGAACGCCGCTCATCTTGCGGCGGATGATAGCAAACGTCGTATCGAGGATCGGCAGACCCAGGGCGATGATGGGTACGACGAGAGCCACGGTGGCTGCCGTCTTGACCAGGCCTAAGACGGCGGCGACGGACAGGGTATAGCCCAGGAGCATACTGCCCGTATCGCCCATGAAGATCTTGGCCGGGTTGAAATTGTACTGCAAGAAGCCCAGAGCCGCCCCGGCCATGGACACGATGACCAGAGCCGGCAGGAACTGGTTCAGGTTATAAGCCAGGAGGAACATCGAAATCGATGCGATGAAGGCGACGCCGGCTGCCAGGCCGTCGAGACCATCGATGAGGTTCACCGTATTGGTGAAGCCGATGATCCAGAAAATCGTCACGGGAATGGCAATGATTTCTGGCAGGACGATGATATCACCAAAAGGATTGGTCAGCCATTCGATCTGGATGCCAAAGGCGATGGGGATGCAGGCGGCCAGGATCTGACCGACGAGCTTGACCTTGGCCGGGATATTGCAGATGTCGTCCCAGATGCCGACGGCGACGATAGCCGTGCAGCCCAGGAGCATCCCGACCAGTTCATGCTGCAAAGGCACGCAGAACAAGACGGCTGCCATGAAGCCGATATAGATTGCCAGCCCGCCGAGCCGCGGGATGACATGAGTATGTACCTTTCTTGCATTGGGCCGGTCCACGGCGCCGATCTTGATAGCGAGTTTCTTGACGCTCGGCGTCAGGAGATAAGAAACGACTAATGCAATTACAAAGGGTACAACATATTGGAGCACAACACACGCCTACTTTCCATTAATCTATCAGTTCGTCAGACTGCGCATGGGCGCCGGGATACGGCCGCCGCGGGCAATGAATTCATCTGACTTGTATTTATTGACATTGATGATCGGGCAATGGCCGAGGAGGCCGCCGAATTCAACATTGTCGCCGACGTCCTTGCCCGGTACGGGGATGACGCGGACGGCCGTCGTCTTGTTGTTGATCATGCCGATAGCCGCTTCGTCGGCGATGATGGCCGAAATGGTCGAGGCCGGCGTATTGCCGGGGATGGCGATCATGTCGAGGCCGACCGAGCAGACACAGGTCATGGCTTCCAGTTTTTCCAGGCTCAGGCTGCCGCGGCCGACAGCTTCGAGCATGCCCTTGTCTTCACTGACAGGGATAAAGGCGCCAGACAGGCCGCCGACGCGGGACGAAGCCATGAGGCCGCCCTTCTTGACGGCGTCGTTGAGGAGCGCCAGGGCTGCCGTCGTGCCGCAGGCACCGCAGCTTTCCAGGCCCATTTCTTCCAAAATCGATGCGACGCTGTCGCCGACTGCCGGTGTCGGAGCCAGGGACAGGTCGATGATGCCAAAGGGCATGTTGAGGCGCTTCGACGCTTCCATGGCGACGAGCTGGCCGACGCGGGTGATCTTGAAGGCCGTCTTCTTGATGGTTTCGGCGACGACGTCAAAGGGCTGGCCTTTGACCTGTTCCAGGGCGACTTTGACGACGCCCGGGCCGCTGACACCGACGCTGATGCACGAATCCCCATTGGTGACGCCGTGGAAGGCGCCGGCCATGAAGGGGTTGTCTTCGACGGCATTGGAGAAGACGACGAGTTTGGCGCAGCCTAAAGCATCCTGGTCCTTCGTCCGTTCGGCCAGGTCCTTGAAGACGCGGCCCATTTCGGCGACGGCATCCATGTTGATGCCGGCCTTCGTCGAGCCGACGGCGACGGAACTGCAGACGAGGTCGGTCACAGCCAGGCTTTCGGCGATGGAGTCGATGAGGATGCGGTCGCCTTTGCTCATGCCCCGTTCGACCAGGGCCGAGAAGCCGCCGATGAAGTTGATGCCGATTTCTTTGGCTGCCTTGTCGAGAGTCCGGGCGATGTCGACGTAACTCGTCAGGTCGCTGGCCCCGGCGACGAGGCTGATGGGCGTCACGGAGACGCGCTTATTGATGATGGGCACGCCGTATTCACGGGAGATGGCTTCCCCCGTTTCGACTAAGTGTTCACCGTATTTCGTGATTTTATCGTAAATATTGTTGCACAAGGTCTTGCCGTCGCTGGCGCAGCAGTCGAGGAGGCTGATGCCCATGGTAATGGTGCGGACGTCAAGGTTGTTCTTTTGAATCATCTGATTCGTTTCAAGTACGTCTTGGATTGTCAGCATATCATTTCTCCTTAGCCTACACGATGCATTGCGTCAAAAATAGCCTGGTTCTGCGCCCGGATTTCAACGCCGAGGGCATCGCCCTTCTGTTTGAGCAAATCCTGTAAGGTATCTAAGGTAATGTCGGAATTATCCATGTCCACGATCATGGCCATGTTGAAAATGCCATCCAAGATGACCTGGTTGATCGTCAAGATATTGACTTTATTTTCTGCCATGATCTGGCTGACGGCGGCGATGATACCAGTGCGGTCCACGCCAACTACGGTGATTACAACTTTCACAGCTGTCCACTCCTTTTCGTTATTAAATTCCATGCTTCCCTATTATAGCACAGGTAGCGTACTGAATTCCACTGTCTGCATACGAAATGATAGAATTGCCGACAAACTGCCCTATATGGGGCCTATTTATTCAATGCCTTGCTGATGAGGGCCTTGCCTTCTTCCAGGAGCTTGCCGGCCTGGTCGGGTGAGACGAAGCTTTCAGCGTATAATTTGTACAGGTCTTCGGTGCCGGACGGGCGGGCGGCGACCCAGCCGTCGTCGGTCGTGATCTTGACGCCGCCGATGGCGAAATCACCGTACGGGGACTTGGAGAGGACGGCCGTAATGGGGCTGCCGCACAAGGTCTTTTCCGTGACGTCGGCTTCGGTGAGGGCGCTGATCTTGTCTTTTTCTTCCAGCGTCGCCGGCGCATCGCTGCGCATGGTGTAAGGCCGGCCCAGTTTTTCGCAGAGGTCGTTGTAATATTCGATGGGCGATTTGCCCGTGACGGCGCGGATTTCAGCGGCCAGGAGGCACATGATCATGCCGTCCTTGTCGGTCGTCCAGACGCTGCGGTCCTTGGCGATGAACGAGCCGCCGGCACTTTCTTCGCCGGAAAAGGCGATCTTGCCATCTGTATAAAGGGGGCCGAAATATTTGAAGCCGACCGGGACTTCATAGAGCGGGATGTCCAGGAGCTTGGCTGCCCGGGCGAGCATATCCGTCGTGACGACGGTCTTGGCGATGCCCAGGCCTTCGAAATTGCGGTGCGTCATGAGATAATGGGCAGCGACGGTCAAAAAGGCATTGGCCGAAATCATGCCTTCCGCGCCGGAGACGATGCCGAAGCGGTCGTAGTCCGGGTCATTGGCCAGGATGAGGTTATAGTCTGCGGCCTGGCCGGTGACGGCCGACATGACATAGGCCGACGAGCAGTCCATGCGGACCTTGCCGTCGTGGTCGTAATTCATGAAGGTGAACTGCGGGTCATACGTATCGTTGACGAAATCCAGGTCCAGGTGGTACGTGTCGGAAATCTGGTGCCAGTAGTTCATGCCCGACCCGCCCAGGGCGTTGACCAGGATGCGCAATTTAGCGTCGCGGATGGCGTCCATGTCGATGATGGAGTCCAGTTCGGCCACGTAGAGGCCTTTGTAATCGTAAGGGACGACGAAGCGGCTGTCCTTGGCCTGGTCATAGGCCATCATCTGGACGCCTTCGTTGTGGCCGGCCAGGAGTCGGTTGGCTTCCGTTTCGATGGCCTTGGTGATATCCGAGCCAGCCGGGCCGCCGGTGATGGGATTGTACTTGATACCGCCGTGTTCCGGAGGATTGTGGGACGGCGTAATGATCAGGCCGTCAGCCAGGCGGTCTTCACGATGGCTGTTATAGCGCAGGATGGCCCGCGAGACAGACGGTGTCGGCACGAAATCGCCAACGCTGTCGACGTAGGCCGTGACGCCGTTGGCTGCCAGGACGGACAAGACCGTTTCATAAGCCAGTTTCGACAGATAATGGGTATCTTCGCCGACGAACAGCGGCCCTTCGGCGCCGAACTGCTTGCGGAAGTTGCAGACAGCCTGAGTAATGGCCGCCACGTGGTCCTGAGTAAAGCTGCCGTTGCCGGCCTGGCCGCGATGGCCTGATGTGCCGAAACGGACCTGCTGATGAGGATCCGCCACATCGGGATGCGTCGTATGATATGCCGCAGCGATGGCTTTCAAATCAATGTAGTCTTCTTTTCTTACTTTGGTACCTGCCAATTCATGTACTGCCATACTATCACCTGCTTCATTATTTTGACAATCGCACAGCGATTTTATACAATAAGGACGAGTATGCGGGGTTCCATCCCCCACTCCCCATGGCTGTACGTCATCATTGTTATAGTTTACATTCATTATAACAAAAAATGTATCAATATCCTAGATATATAAGGAAGAAAGGTGATTTGCATGACAAAATTTATTTCCTGGAACGTCAACGGCCTGCGGGCTGTCATGAAGAAAGGCTTCATGGATACGTTCCAAGCCCTCGACGCCGACGTCTTCTGCCTGCAGGAAACGAAGCTCCAGGCCGGCCAGATCGACCTGGACCTGCCGGGCTATGAACAATACTGGAACTATGCCGACCGCAAAGGCTACAGCGGCACGGCCATCTTCACCCGCCTGTCTCCCCTGTCCGTCCGCTACGGCATGGGTATCGACGAGCACGACCACGAAGGGCGCCTGATCACCCTGGAATTCCCGGAATACTACTTCGTGACCTGCTATACACCCAATTCCCAGAGCGAACTGGCCCGCCTGCCGTACCGCATGAAATGGGAAGACGACTTCCGCCAGTACCTGCTGGAACTGCACCGGGACAAGCCGGTCATCGTCTGCGGCGACCTTAACGTGGCCCATGAAGAAATCGACCTCAAGAACCCCAAGACGAACCATAAGAACGCCGGCTTCTCCGACGAAGAACGGCAGAAGATGACAGACCTCCTGGCGGCGGGCTTCACCGATACGTGGCGCTACTTCTACCCCGATGTGACGGGCATCTATTCGTGGTGGAGCTACCGTTTCAAAGCCCGTCAGAACAATGCCGGATGGCGCATCGACTACTTCCTGACTACGAAGGACCTCGACGACCGGCTGGAAAAAGCCGCCATATACACCGACATCACCGGCAGCGACCACTGCCCGGTCGGTCTGGAATTGAAATGATTTTTTTCGCAAAGGAGCGATACGTATGTTAAAGAAATTGACCACAGCCTTACTGGCCTGCACGGCTTTTGCCCTGCCCCAGGCCTTTGCCTTGTCCGTCCTGCCCGAAGCCGGTGTCAGCCTCGGCGTCGGCACGAAAGAACAGTACGCCGAAGCCAAAGTCCTGCCGCGGACGACCATCGGCTATAAACGGGCCGACCGCGACCAGTACGGCAACCAGAACGATATCTATGCCAAATACAATATCATCGGCTCGAAAGTCCAGCTCCTCGGCGGCTGGCGCAACAACATCGACGAACAGTCGAGCTCGACGTCCTTCTACGGCGGCATCGGCGTCGCTGCGCCGCACATCCTGGGCCTCCAGCCCTATGCGACCTACGTCAAGGGCTCGCACTTTGCCGAAGCCCAGGCCGGCCTCAATTACAACATCGCCTTCGGCTGGGGCCTGAACGTCAATTACCATAACTACATGCCCGAAGACGGAGACAACGAACACGGCGTCGGCGCCGGCGTGACCTTCCATTTTTAAAGGCCGCAGTTCGCAGGCCGCATCGTAGGGGCCGTCCCAGGGGCGGCAAAAGGCAACCTCTCCGGCCCTATGGGCCACCTCTCCTATCAGGAGAGGCTTAAGGCTCCCTTTATAGGGGAGCTGGCAGCGTAGCTGACTGAGAGGTTGCTTGCCATTATAAAAAAGGGCTTGTCGCATGACGACAAGCCCTTTTAAGTGGTTAGGGGCTAGCAGTTAGTGGTTAGCGGGTAGTTAAAAATTTAAAACCCTTGGCGAACCACTAGCCACTAACCACTATCCACCTAAAAAGGAGCTGTCGCAATGCGACAGCTCCTTTTTACATCCAAACGATATATTAGAAAGCGTTATGAGAATATTCGTAGTACATGTCGGTGAGCTGATCCATTTTGTCGCTCATTTCGACCATGAGATCCGATGCGGTATCGTAGTCGTCAGCAGCCAGGGCCTGTTTGATCTTGGAGAAGATGGACAGGCTCTTTTCGGTGTCGCGGCCTAATTCCGTGCGGAGAGCATTGATCTTGGTCCAGCGTTCGACTTCGAGGGCATTGCTGTCGCCATCAGCATGGAGCTGTTCGGCAGCGATGACTTTCGAGAGGTTTTCCGGAATGATGCGGTACTGGAGTTCCAGTGCCCAGCGGCTGAGAGCGCCGAGTTTGAAGGATTCCATGATGCGTTTCTGGAAAGCGTCGCAAGCGAGGTCGTCCAGTTTTTCCGGATACGTCGTAAGGGCTTTGAAGTTTTCCCATACCGTACGCGGCGCTTTGCCGAACATGGCATTGCGTTCTTCGTCGCTGAAGTTTTCGAAGACGTCGACTTCGGAGCGGTATGCCCGGTCTTTTTCCAGGTAATCTGCGTCTTCGCCCGGTTTCTTGGAGAGTTCAGCCAGGAGTTCAGCCGTCGATTTGCCGCTGGAGAGAGCGTATTTGATGCCGTCCAAAGCACCGAGGTAGCACATAGCGATGGCGATGTACGTATTGGTGAACGGGTTGGGAGCGCGGAGTTCGAAACGCGTAGCTGCCGGGCTGGCGATGTCGCGGATGAGGCCGGCCAGGACGGAACGGTTACGAGTCGGAACGTCCGGCGTTTCACCGCCGAGAGCCGTAACGATGCAGACAGGAGCTTCGAAGCCCGGTTTCAAGCGATTGAGGGAGTCCGTCGTCGACGATACGAAGGGGTTGATGACTTCGTAGTGTTTGAGGATACCCATGATAGCGCCGTAGCCGACGGCCGAGAGGAATTCGCTCTTCATGTCATCCGGGTTGAAGAGGTTGACGAATTTGCCATTCTTCATGATAGCGCCGATACCGAAGTGAGTATGTTCACCGGAGCCGGCAACGCCGTGGATCGGTTTAGCCTGGAAGGTGACTTCGAGGCCGTTTTCACGGAAGACTTCGCGGACGATGATACGGGCAGCGATTTCGTTATCAGCTGTCTGTACAGGGTCGCTGGCGTATTTCCAGTCGACTTCGAGCTGTTCGAGGACGAAGGTCAATTTACCGGAATCGTCGATCTGGGCTTTGACGCCGCCGACTTCTTTATGACCCATTTCCGGTTCGAGGCCGTATTTTTCAAGGCGTTCGACGGTCTGTTCAAGCGCCGTGCGGACGACGCCGTGTGTACGCTGCCAGTACTGTTCCTGCATCTTCTGGGATGCCGACAAGAGGCGGGTAGCTACGTCCTGACTCGGGGTCTTGACCCAGAATTCCAATTCTGTAGCCGTCGTGAAGACGATTTTTTCGATATCATCAGGATTGATGGACGTACCTTTGATGCCGTATTTCTTGACAAGAGCCAAAATCTGGTCGCCTACGTAGTCGCAGGTGTTGCGAAGGATGGAACGGGAGTCGATGAAGCCCGTAGCATGGCGGAGGAAGCTCGGGATACGGAGCGTACCGACGGGTTTGCCCGTTTCCGGATCGATATTGCCGTCATTGTAATCGACGAACCAGTCGACGCCGGGGTCGGCTTTGATGTCGACACGAGCATTGGACAAGGTAGCGATGCCCGGCAGGACAACGGAAGAACCGTCTGTCTGGAAAGCCGTAGCATTGAAGAATTTATCGTATTCATCGAAGAATACACTGATAGGAATCTTTTCGTCCGTATCGTTACCGGCGAGGTCGATGCCTACGAGAGATACAAATTTAATTTCCGGGTGCTGTTCGAGTAAAGCCAGCACACCTTCTTTACCATATTGACCTGCAGGGATTACATATACTAAATCATCTTTAGCCATCATGACTCCTCCTTTGGGTGAAAAAAAAGACTCCGCCCCTGTGGTTAAGGTTCGGAGTCTTCTTTGACTCTTGTTTCATGACTTATTTTATTTTCAAATTCATGCTAAAATAATACAATTAATCAGTCTATTTGTCAATAGATTTTTTAGAAAAATCTAACAAAACTAATTATTTTGTAAAATTTCTCGAACAATCTGTGAAACAAGCTTGCCGTCGGCCTTACCTTTGACCTTGGGCATGACGAGCTTCATGACGTCGCCCATCTTGAGACCGCTCTGACCGGCAACGGCATCGTTGACAATCTGGCGGATTTCATCGGCTGTGAGCTGTTTGGGCATGTACTTTTCCAGTACGGCCATTTCGGCCTTCGTTTCTTCGACGAGGTCGCTGCGGCCTGCCTTTTCAAACTCTGCCAACGATTCCTTGCGCTGTTTCATTTCTTTGGCAATGACGGCACCGACGCCAGCGTCATCGAGTTCGCATTTGCCGTCGATTTCCGTATTGCGGATGGACGAACGGACCATGCGGATGACGGATAAAGCCGTTTTACCGGCTTCTTTGGCTTTCATGGCCGCTTTCATGTCCTGAAGCAGTTCTTCTTTAAGAGACATGCTATCACCCTTCTTACATTTGACGATTATGCTCTGTACTTCCGTTTCCGTGCTGCTTCGGATTTTTTCTTTCTCCGTACACTCGGTTTTTCGTAGTGTTCACGTTTCCGTACTTCGGAAAGAACACCTGCCTTTTGGCAAGAACGTTTGAAGCGGCGAAGTGCGCTGTCTAACGTTTCGTTTTTACCAACTCTGATTTCTGCCATTCTATTATCCCTCCCTCCAAGGTATGATAGGGAGTGCTTTTACTGCACACAATGAAATTATACTCAGATTAGTGTCATTTGTCAACAATTTCTGAGGTTCAGCGTATAAATTTACTGAATACATAATTGCCATATCCTAAACCGTCTTCACTGAGGCAGCAGCCCCGCTCGGTGCGCTCCAGGAGGCCCTGGCGGATGAGGCCGTCGATGACAGGACCGAAGTCGGCTTCGATGGATTTCCCGAAGCGCCTGGCATAATCGCCGTAATCGATGCCGACCCGGCGGCGCAGGGCCAGGAAGCAGTAATCTTCGACGGCCCGTTTGGCGTCGATGGCGACAGATTCGGCGACGACACTCTCCCTGCCGGCCTTATGGATATACGCCGGGATGTTGGCTACATTGGCCCAGCGCGTCGTCCCATCGAAGGAATGGGCCGATACGCCGAAGCCGATATAAGGCTCATAAGTCCAGTATTTGCTGTTATGGCGCGACTCGAAAGGCCCTTTGGCATAGCTGGAAATCTCGTAGTGATGGAAGCCATAACCGTGCATGGCGTCGTGGACGGCTTTCCCCATGGCTTCGACCGTCCCGTCAGGCGGCAGGTGCCACGTCCCCTTTTCCAGGCCCGCCTTGAGCTGCGTCCCGTCTTCGACGATGAGGCTGTAAATGGACGCGTGGACCACGGGCAGCTGGGAAAGGCGCTCTACGTCGCGGCGGACGTCGGCCAGGCGCTGGCCGGGCAGGCCGTACATCAGATCCAGGGACAAATTATGGATGCCGGCCGCGTAAGCCGCCTGGATGGCCGCTTCGCCCTGGGCTGCCGTATGGACCCGGCCCAGAAAGGCCAGCATGGCGTCGGAAAAGGACTGGACGCCCAGGCTCAGGCGATTGACGCCGCAATCGGCCAGAGCCGCGGCCTTATCATAATCGAGACTGTCCGGATTGGCTTCTATCGTGATTTCCGCATCGCTGGCAATGCAGAAGGTCTGCCGCAGGGTCTTCAGGATGCGGCTGACGTCATCGGCTTCCAGCATCGACGGCGTACCGCCGCCGACGTAGACCGTATCAGCCCCTTCCCCGGCATAGGGCGAGGCCGCGATGTCCCGGCACAGGGCTTCGACATAGCCCTGGCAGTAGCGCTCCAGGCCGGCATAGGACGGAAAGTCGCAGTACAGGCATTTATGGCGGCAGAACGGGATGTGGACGTACAGGCCCAGCGTCATTCTTCGTCGACTTTGAGGACGGCCATGAAGGCTTCCTGCGGGATTTCGACGGTACCGAACTGTTTCATGCGCTTCTTGCCTTCCTTCTGTTTTTCCAGGAGCTTGCGCTTACGGGAAATATCGCCGCCATAGCACTTGGCCAGGACGTCCTTGCGCAGGGCTGCCACGTTTTCGCGGGCAATGATCTTATTGCCCACAGCGGCCTGGATGGGGATCTGGAAGAGCTGGCGCGGAATGAGGCTGCGCAGTTTTTCGACCAGGGCGCGGCCGCGGCGGGCGGCAAAGTCCTTGTGGACGATGATACTAAAGGCATCGACGACGTCGCCGTTGATGAGGATGTCCATTTTGACCATGGGCGAAGACTGATACCCGTTGAGCTCGTAATCGAGGGATGCATAGCCGCGGGTCGCCGACTTGAGGACGTCGAAGTAGTCGTAAAGGATTTCGCACAGCGGCAGGTTGTAGACCAAGGAGACGCGCGTGTCGTCGAGGTAATCCATGGTGACGTACTGACCGCGGCGGTTCTGGGAGATTTCCATGACTGTGCCGACCATGTCCTTGGGGATGATGATCGTCGTCTTGACCAGTGGTTCTTCGATGTGGTCGATTTTGGTCATGTCCGGCATCTGCGACGGGTTGTCCACTTCGACCATGGTGCCATCCGTGCAGTAGACGTGGTAAATGACCGACGGCGCCGTCGTAATCAGGGACAGGTTATATTCCCGTTCCAGCCGTTCGCGGACGACGTCCATGTGCAGGAGGCCCAGGAAGCCGCAGCGGAAGCCAAAGCCCAGGGCCGACGACGTTTCCGGTTCAAAGAGCAGCGCCGCATCGTTGAGGTGGAGCTTTTCCAGGGCATCGCGGAGGTTGTCGTAGTCATTCGTTTCGACCGGGTAGAGGCCGCAGTAGACCATGGGCACGGCCTTGCGGTAACCCGGCAGGGCTTCTTTAGCCGGATGGTCGGCCAAAGTGACCGTATCGCCGACGCGGCAGTCGCGGACGTTCTTCATGCTGGCTGCCAGATAGCCGACGCTGCCACATTCCAGGGACGGGACGGGATGCATCTGGGGCAGGAAGACGCCCGTTTCGATGACTTCAAATTCTTTGCCCGACGCCATCATGCGGATGCGCTGGCCCGGCTTGACGCTGCCTTCCATGATGCGGATGTTGGCGATAGCCCCTTTATAGGCATCGAAGTGGGAGTCGAAGATGAGGGCCCGCAAGGGCTTGTCCCCTTCGTCAGCCGGTGCCGGGATGCGCTGGACGATGGCTTCCAGGACCTTGTCGACGCCGTAGCCCGTCTTGGCGCTGATCATGATGGCGTCCGATGCGTCCAGGCCGATGACGTCTTCGATTTCCTTGCAGACCCGGTCCGGGTCGGCGCTGGGCAGGTCGACTTTATTGATGATGGGAATGATTTCCAGATCGTGTTCCAGGGCCAGGTAGACGTTGGCCAGGGTCTGGGCTTCGACGCCCTGCGTGGCATCGACGATGAGCAGGGCCCCTTCGCAGGCCGCCAGGCTGCGCGATACTTCGTAGTTGAAGTCGACGTGCCCCGGCGTGTCGATGAGATTGAGCGTATACTGTTTGCCATCTTTGGCATCGTAAATGAGACGGGCCGACTGGGCTTTGATGGTAATGCCCCGTTCCCGTTCGAGATCCATCGTATCGAGGAGCTGGTCTTCCATTTCCCGTTTGGGCACGGTGCCGGTCATTTCCAGCATCCGGTCGGCCAGCGTCGATTTGCCATGGTCGATATGTGCGATGATTGAAAAGTTTCTGATATGATCTGTAGACACAGGAATCCTCCTCTTTTTTCCTATTGGATGACGCCGCCGCCCAGGACGCGTTCGCCTGTTTCGGCGTCGTAAAGTACCAGGGCCTGGCCGGCCGTGACGGCGCGCTGGGCATCGTCGAATTCGACCCGCAGGCTGTCGCCGTCGGGATAGACCGTGCAGGCCGCTTCACGGGCAGCATAGCGTATCTTGCCCAGGGCCCGGAATGGTGCGGACGGTGCCTGTTCGACCCACGTCGCTTCACCGGCATGGACAGTCTTCGAGAACAAATCCTGTTCCGAGCCGACGACGACCCGGTTATGGGCCACGTCGAGGGCCGTCACATAATACGGACCGCCGGGACCGCCGAGGTTCAACCCCCGGCGCTGACCGATGGTATAGGCGGCAATGCCCTTGTGGCGGCCGATGACGCGGCCGCTCTGGTCGACGAAGTCGCCGGGCTTGAAGATGCCCTTGCGTTCGTGCTGCAAGAAGCCCTTATAGTCGTTGTCCGGGATGAAGCAGATATCCTGGCTTTCAGGCTTGTTGAAGACCGGCAGGCCCCATTCCTTGGCCAGTTCCCGCGTATGGACCTTTTCCAGATCGGCCATGGGGAACAAAATATGCGGCAACAAGTCCTGTGTCAATTGATAGAGGACATAGGACTGGTCCTTGCGGCGGTCTGTGCCGCGGAGCAAGGAATAGATTCCCGTCGCTTCGTTCTTTTCGATGCGGGCGTAATGACCAGTCGCCAGGAAATCGGCGCCGAACTGTCGGGCTTTCTCCCAGAGCAGGCCGAACTTAATGAATTTATTGCAGGCAATACAGGGATTGGGCGTCTTGCCGTGGACGTAAGCATCGACGAAATAGTCAATGACGTCGCGCCGGAAGATATCGCGGAAATCCAAAGTATAATGGGGAATCCCCAGGACCGAGGCAACGGCTTTGGCATCGTCGACGGAACTGAGGGAGCAGCAGGCGTGGACGTTATCGATGGTGCAAGCCGGATCTTCTTCCCACAGGCGCAGGGTAATGCCGATGACATCATACCCTTGCTGCTTCAAGAGACCGGCTGTAACCGAACTGTCGACGCCGCCGCTCATAGCTACGGCAACTCGTTTCATAATGATTCTCCTCTGCTTTTACGGACAGCGTCGCCGATGATGGCGATGGCTGCTTCGATTTCATCTAAGGTATTTTCTTTGCCTACGGACAGGCGGATGCTGCTGCGCAGCCATTTGTCCTCGACGCCCATGGCCTGGAGGACATGGGACGCTTCGACGGCGCCGGCTTCGCAGGCCGAACCAGCCGATACGGCCAGGCCCTGCAGGTCGAGGGCGATGAGCAGGATGGCGCTGTCCACGCCGTCGACGCTGAAGTCGATGATGTTGGGCAGGACGTGGTTGCGCCGCCCGTTGAGGTGGAAGCGGGCGTCGCCCTTGATGAGCCGGTCATAGACGGCATCGGTCAGGCGCCGCGCCGCCCGGAC
>ERZ791858.246-NODE-246-length-61256-cov-8.133266_pt1 | contig 61256 bp, 39 predicted proteins | sample MGYA00510284_ERZ791858 | MGnify/ENA primary metagenome ERZ791858 (study PRJEB30046, sample SAMN00792077) | human gut metagenome | study: EMG produced TPA metagenomics assembly of the A metagenome-wide association study of gut microbiota in type 2... | reverse complement strand
ACCTATCACCTGTAATCATAAGCGTCCCTGTTCATCGGGGTTTAAGGCATGGTGATAGGTTGCTGTCAACCTATCACCACACCTGTCACCTATCACCCGCCTATCAGCGGGCGGCAGATGATGGGTAAAAAGCATAAACAATAGATATTCAGCACATTAACATCCTAAATACAGGATATAAATAAGCAATATATAGGATATTAATAGCTCATATATGGGATATTAACAACCTACGTACAGGATGTTAATACTCAATACACAGGCTATTAATAACTGAGAAGACAGGTAGTAATGACTGAAAAGCAAGTATCAAGAGCCGAAAGAGAGCGGTAGAACAGACAGTTTCAAGTAACAGAAAATGTAGTTTCACCACAGTGTCTTGTTTTAAAATAGGTTGACTCCTAAAATCCCAATTATGGAAAAGGATCAAACATTACGTCTGTCATCTGCCTTGGAGCGGGTGAAAATGCATCATCACATCTATGAGATGTATTATGTCAACAAAAAATCAAAAGCGGATATTTTTCAGGAAACAGGTCTTTCCCGTTCTTCTTTCTATCGAGTTCTTCGTACCTTTGAGTCCTGTAATCCCCAAATCGCTGAAGAGATGAAGAAACAAGGCAAGGATGTCACTCCGGCAGATTATGACAAGCTCAAGCAGGAAGTGGCATTATTAAAGAAGCGACTGGCAACAGAGAAGCTGCGTGCCGACTTCTATGAAGAGATGGTCAACTTCGGTAAGGAAGTATATGGCATTGACTTAAAAAAAGCTGGCACCAAGTAGTCAGCAGGCTTCACACACGCGATGTCAGGGTTTATCCTGTGACGTCGCTGTGTGGACTGCTTGGTAAGAGCAAACAAGCCTATTACAAACATGTGGACACCCTGATGTCCAGACTGGCCGAAGAGGCTTTCTGCGTGGAGTATATCAGGGAAATCCGCGGTAAAGATCCCGGTATAGGCGGGGGCAAGCTATGGGAGATGTACAACAAGAAGTTTGGTAAGGATCACGGTGTGGGCTACAATCATTTCTACGACATCGTCGAGAAGTACAACCTCAAGGTACGCAAGAAGAATCGCCGCGTCCGCACCACGAACTCCGATCATGCCTATCCTACCTATCCCGACCTGACGCGACGGCTCATCCCTGAGTCCTCCAACCAGTTATGGGTAAGCGATATTACCTATATACCATTCTGGACTGTACCGGAAAAGGGTCTATATGATTTCTGCTATCTGTCACTGGTTACAGATTGTTACAGCAAGGAGATTGTCGGTTACAGCGTTGGCGCAACATTGGAAACTCTATACCCGATGGAGGCTCTGGAGATGGCCCTGAGACGTATAAAGGATGTCAAAGTCCTGAAAGACTCTCTCATCCATCATTCTGACCGTGGCGTGCAATACGCCAGCTACGAATACACCGGTCGCTTGAAGAGCCTCGGCATCAAGATCAGCATGACTGAAACTGGGGATCCGAAGGACAACGCTGTGGCCGAGAGAGTAAACAATACCATCAAAAACGAACTGCTCAAGGATATGGAATTTTTCAGCATCCACGGGGTGAAAGCTGCCGTCGAAGCCGCCATAGACTTCTACAACAACGAACGGCCTCACATGAGTCTGGACGGAATGACGCCGACAGAGGCGGGCAAGCAGGTTGGAGAAATAAAAAAAGATGGATCAGTTACCGCGAGAAAGCCATCAAAGAGGTTGCAACTTAGGGAAATATCACTAACTTTGCATTGACCCACAAAGAATGTCCTACACAACCGCAGGGAGAGAGGAATCATACCCTAAGATAATCTCCTCGCTATTGTTTGATATTTTTTAAAGTCAACCTTAATAGCAAATAGCGAAAAAGAGCGTCAACTTGTAATAAAAATAAGTATTAACTGAGTCAACCGACTTTGAAAATAAGCCTTAAAGTGGTCAACTAAAAACATTAAACCACAGGGAACTAGAAGTTCAAGCAAATGAAACTAGAGTTTCAAGCGGGGGAAACTAAAGTTTCATACGCAGGAAACAATTGGCGAAAAGCAGGATGGCAAAGAAAAGTGTGTAAGGATAAGTAAAGCAAGGCATAAGGATGAGCGAGGGAAAGGTGTAGGATACACCGCATCTGCAACCATCCTACACCACTATCCTACACACTATTAATATACTAATATTCAATAACATAAGGTGCGATTGGTGTAAGATGGCAGATAAACTTCAAGAATATGGTTTCCAATTAATTATCAAATATACTCAAATTCCATTCGTCATACCATCGAATTTTAGGAATACCACTTGACATATCTATCGGTAGCCAAACGTAACGAGAATCAATAGGATTTTTTGGAACATGCCTATCTGCAATAAAGATAAACGAGCCATTTTTCTTTCCCGGAACAGGAAGGACATATCTTCCTTGTGAAGAAAAGGTTATATCTGCTCCATCACCCACACAAGGGTTACCAAGTTCTTCCCATTCTCCCAAAATATCATTCGTCCGTGCCGAACGTGCCGCATTAGGATCCCATCCCGTACATCCGGAACCTATAAAGAAATAAGTACCATTATGTTTAAATATAATAGGAGCTTCCGTTTGACGCCAAACAAATACACGAGTATATTGATCTGTAAAATCCAAATAATCATCCGTAAGCAATGAAATATGCATGACCATATTGCTCTCAGAAGCATGAACATGATATGCCTTGCCATCATCATCTACAAAAAGATTCATAGCCCGCGATTGTTGTCCACCTTCAAAGTCACGATCAAAATGCTTTCTAGATGTGCTTGGGGCATGAGGAGGTTGACCAGGCTTTGAACCCGGAGGCCCTATGGGCTTCTTTGTGTTATTTATATTCAAAGGATAAACACCCGCATTAGGACGCAACGCACGAATATAAGTAAAAGGACCGGTTGGAGAATCGGATACAGCAACACCAGTAAGAGCACCACTGTAAAGCTCTTCCTGTCCTTTACGCTCAAGATGAAACCACATTACAAACTTTTGTGTCTGTGCACAATAAATTACTTTAGGTACCTCCAAAATACATCCTTTTTCAATATCACTTCCAGAACCTTCTGGAGCAACCGGTAGTACTATTCCCTCGTTCTTCCAATGATAAAGATCTTTGGAAGAATAACATCGCACCCCCACTTGACATTTATTTCCGGCACTACCCGCAACCCGATGTACTCCATGCATATAATATATCCCTTCATAATATAAAATCCCTGTATCATGAGCATTAATCACTTCACCATCCACATCCAACCAAGGCTCGCCTGGAACAAAAGAGCCAGAAATTTGCGGATTATCAATATCTATCGAAATCATATCACATGAAGTAAAATCTCTGGTGGAACGAGATATTGTCTGCTCGTATTTATAATCATCACCCTGAATAATAAAATCAATATTGTAATCCGAAATGGCATCGGATTTGAGAATTAGCATATTCACATATACAGGAGTAGAAGAACCGATAACCACACTTTCTTCCGAAGACGGAAGTACAACAAATACATTATCCGATTCAGCATCAGACACATCACCATGACTATTGACATGAATACCGGTATAAAAATGAGGAGTAGAGTTTGAGTTTACAATAACTTTCTGTAATTTCCCTCCTTGTATAGATTTATCCGAGCTCGTTACACTATAATTCACCACTGAACTCTCACAAGCTAGTGACACAGCCTCATCTACAGCCTGCACTCCATCCGGCAAGGACAATTCGCCTTTAAAAAGCATTCCATCCAAAGTTTGTTTTAACACATTTGAAATACAACCGTTAGGAGGATTACAGACAATATCAGTTGCCGTCAATCTGTCAGGTAAGACAACTGTACTCCGTGTATGAATAACAATGTATTTACCGGCAGTGGGCTTAGCTGTTCCTGAAAGGTTGAACCATGCTACTTTATTTTTCTCATCAATCCTTTCAAATGTAAATTTATAATTCTCACCCAAAAAACGAGTATCATTTGTTTTACACAGGTAAACCACATCTCCATTCTGCCAAACATAAGAATCCTGCTCATCGTTGGGAAGCAATACACCGAAACCTGTCACATTAGTTGTATCCATTATCATTTGCGTTTGTTCTTCTCCCCCACAGGCACAAACAAGCAATAATACCAATAGCTGTTTTATGACAAGTTTACTCATAAGTAGAGTCCTCTTCCCCTTTTTATACCCATCAACATACCTTCCCATATCTTAGATGTTATTTTTCAAAAGCAAATTTCCAATTAGCATTTGTCGTTCTTGCATCCTTCATTATTTTCTTGAGTTCATCCACCTTTCGAGGATATAACTTCACAACATTAGCTATTTCTCCGGGATCCGCATTCATATTGTATAACTCATAGCATTCTTTCTGAGGATTATTGATCTGCAAATGAATTAATTTCCAGCCATCCTTGATGACAGCCTGTTTACCACCCTGTTCATGAAATTCATAATACAAATAATCATGTTGTTCCTGTCTACCCTTACCTGTCAGCGTAGGCAAATAGGAGATTCCATCAACACCGTCAGGAGTCTTAGCCCCAATCAGTTCACATACAGTAGGCATAAAATCCCAAAAAGTAGAAACCTGATAAGATACACTTCCTTCCGGTATCACAGCAGCCCATTTCACAACAAACGGAGTACGTATTCCACCTTCATATAGATCTCGCTTACTTCCTCTAAATGGGCCATTACTGTCAAAATATCTCGGGTCATGTCCCCCTTCCTTATGCGTACCATTATCAGAGGTAAAAATAATGATAGTGTTATCCAGTACTCCCTTCTTATCCAATAAATCCACAACCCTTTGCACATCTCTGTCCAAACGTGTCACCATAGCTGCAAACGTGGCACGTGGTTTTTCCTGCCACGTATATCCCTTTCCGTGAAAAGGAACTTCCTGAAACTTTCCATCATAATCGAACAATTCATCATTCGGTACAATAATATCCGCATGAGGAATGGTAGGTGTAAGATATAAGAAGAAAGGTTTATTTGCGTTCTTATCCAAGAAAGCCAAAGCCTTATCCATAATCATATCATGCGAATAAACTTTCTTATTCAACATCACCGGAGTGTTATTTTCAAACAATTGAGTAGGATAATACCGATGTGCATTCCCTTGTCCCAAATATCCAAAGAAATAATCGAATCCCTGCTGATTAGGATGACCTTCTGCAGACGGACCACCCAACCCCCATTTACCAACACAAGCCGTCACATAATTCCTGCTCTTGAAAATTTCCCCTACCGTAACTTCCTCATCTGCAAGATTCAAATCATACGAACGCCCATCTTCCGCTTTGTAGCCCTTATTTCCACGAATAAAAGAATGCCCTGTATGCTTTCCGGTAAGAAGAACACAACGCGAAGGAGCGCTGACCGTAGAACCGGAATAATGTTGCGTAAACTTCATACCTTGTTCGGCCAAAGCATCAATAGCCGGAGTTTGAATTCTATCTTGCCCATAACATCCTAAATCACCGATACCTAAGTCATCAGCCATTATAAAAACCACATTAGGACTTTTGTATTGAACTTTCTGACTATATACCTGTCCTGAAACGAACGGTAATAAAAATACGCCGGAAAATGTTACAATTTTATTCATTATATTAAAAGTTAAAGTTATTCCTGTCTTTTTTATTTTTCACTTACATATTCAGTATTCAGTTCTGTCGGAATCGGAGCTTTCGTCTCTTTCAGCCAGTTCATCAATTTACTATAAAGTTCATCTTTTTTGTCCACCCGCTTTTGAGACAAATCATATTGTTCTTCCAAATCTTCTTTCAAGTTGAACAATTCCACAGACTTATCCTCGTAATAATAAATCAGCTTCCAATCCCCGGAACGAATACTGGAATATGGTGTCGCTCTCCAATCCTTCCCACTCTTCGCATACGACTGTAAATAAGCCGGAAAATGCCAATATAAATCACGAGTATATGCATTATCCTCCATCAAAGAAAATATATCCTTTCCATCCAAATCATCAGTTTGCTTCCCGTGAGCCAGATCCACAAATGTCGGATAAAAATCAATCCCTGATATCGGCACATCACACGTTACCCCAGCCCGTATTTTACCAGGCCATTTCATTATAAGAGGAACACGGGTTCCCCCTTCGTAAGGAGATCCTTTACCTTCACGCAATGGATAATTGTCCGTCACCGGTTCAGAACCACCATTATCTGAATAAAAAATAATAATCGTCTTATCCGCAATACCCAATGAATCGATCGCCCGACACACACGTCCCACACTTTGATCTAAACTTTCAATCATAGCAGCATACACAGGGTTTGTATGATATTTACCTTTTACTTTTTTTTCATATTTCTCCACTAAATATCGGGGTGCTTTTAAAGGAACATGTACCGCATGATGAGCCAAATACAAAAAAAACGGATTCCCGGTATGCTTCCCCATAAAATCGATGGCCTCATCTGTCAACCGATCGGTAAGATATTCTCCAGGTCTCCCCTCATCCAATCCTAAATGACATTTTTGCTTTTTCGTATTACAATAAGGATAAAAATAAGAATAAGGACTGCCCGCCCTTTCTCCCGCAATATTGAATACAAAACCTTGAGAAAGAGGACCCGTTCCCGAGCCATCCCTATCATCTCCCAAATGCCATTTCCCGATATGTCCGCATTGATATCCACACTTCTGCAAAGCTTCCGCCATCGTAACAAAGTCAGTACGAACATCATCCGTATTCTTTATCGGAATCAATTTACGTTTAGTCTTGTCTCCTCTGGCTGATGGACTGACTGTGAAAACTCCATGTCGGGGAGTATATTTCCCTGTCATAAAACACGCACGACTTGGAGCTGAATTAGCGGCAGCAGCATACGCGTTCGTAAAAAGCATACCTTGAGAAGCCAAACGGTCAATGTTAGGAGTTTCGTAATAATCACTTCCCATTACTCCTAAATCAGTCCACCCCAAATCATCAGCCATTATAAAGACAATATTAGGTTGTATTTCCTTTGCACCCATAGCCACAGAATTCATTCCCAAAGATATTGCCATCAACGGACCTATCGATTGTCTTATTACATCTTTCATAAATATATTGATTATAAATCTATTTACATCTGATCCATCGTAATGTAAGTTAGTTCCCTTATAATCTCCTCCGAAGTACCTTTTGCTTTCACTTTGATGTCTCGACTCTGTCCGGGTAACAAATCAAAAAAATTATCAGAGAAAAATCCAGCCTCACCCTTATACTTCACCATAATACTTTTTGCCAGGTTATCCGTTGAGACTCGAATAATGGCATCTTCACCATCAAAACCTTGAACCGTAAAATGGATATCCGGTCTAGGCAAATGCAGATTCTTCACTAAATCAAAATAAAGAATATTACTTACTTGAACAGCAGGTGACTTGAATTTACAAACCAACATTGTAGCAGCCTTGTCTGCTCCATTCAAAAGTTTTTTAACAGAGGTAGCCACCACTTTCTTAGAGGTCATGGATGATAATGAAACATTTTCCCTAACACTATGCAACCGTTTTCCTGAAAAATCCATCAAAGTAAGCTCTAATACCCCTTTCAGGTTTCTGTATAAATCAGAAACCACAAACACATCTAATGTATCCCCATGAATATAAGGTGCAACCAACACCGGTGCACAAGCCTGACGCATATTGTAATGCATCGCTTTCCAATAACCGTAAAAGTCGATACCCGCCCACGAATTGCAAGGCCAACAATCATTCACTTGCCAAATGAGCGATCCTTGGCACCAAGGCATATTACGTCTATGTGCCTCCATAGCTATTACCATTGCTTCACCCTGCATTACTTGACTGACATACACTTTCTTTTCAAAACTTTCCGGCTCTTTAAAATGATTTTTCACATACTTCATCACCACTTCATTACCCTTCCTGCTACCATTGTGTACGTCCATCGTAGTAGAATGAAGCCATAAATCCTTTTCCGGAGTATAATTTCTCATAGAAGCCAGTTCCGGAAAACCAATTACCCCATACTCGGACATGAAACGTCCGACGTAAGTATTAAAGTTATCTACCGGATGTTGCGCATGCCAAACTTTCCAATAATGATGGTCGCCTTGAGTAAATGGAGATTCAACTCCTATTTTATATCCGGGAAGAGGCGATGACGGCCAATAAGGCATATTATCACTATATGTTTCTTTCACACAACGGTCCAACTTTTCATAGAACAAATCTTCCATACCTTTAGTAAGCCGGGCTATTTCTTCTTTATTATAATAATGTTGCCATTTACTTGCCTCCCACGTACTTCCATACGGATTCCACGGTCCCTCCACCTCATTGTTTCCACACCACAACATAATAGAAGGATGATTGCGCAAACGAACCATATTCTGTTTAGCCTCTGCTTCTACATTATCATAAAACTCTTTCGTATCAGGATACATACCACAAGCAAACATAAAATCGTGCCAGACCATAAGTCCGTATTCATCACACAAATCATAGAAATGGTCACATTCATAAATGCCACCTCCCCAAATACGTACCATATTCATATTCACTTCTGCCATTCCCTTCACTACCCATTCAAAGATCTTCGGATTTTCTCTACCTAAAAGCACTTCACAAGGTACATAAGAAGCTCCTTTACAAAATATCGGTTTATAATTCACTTCAATGCCAAAACTAGTACCTTTACCATCAGCATCATCCACTCGCTTGATAGCGGTAGTACGAATCCCCATTCTCGTTACTGATGAAGCGACCTCTTTCCCATCTTTCGCAATGATTACGGATACATCATATAAATGTGGGGTTCCAGCTCCATTTGGCCACCAAAGTTTAGGGTTCTTTACCACAAAACTTTCCTCTATCACATTCTCCCCTGCTTTTAACTCTTTAACCGACTCTTTTACTTTCTTTCCACCGAAATTAACTGATACAGTATAACTACCCACATTATCCACATTAGCAGTAATCTTTGTACCGATTTCTGCTTTCGTATAATTTCTTTCCAACGATTTAGTATAAGCATAAAGATTCTCCACACGCCCCTCGTCCCAACTCTCTAAAATAACCGGACGCCAAATTCCCACAGTAATAATGCGCGGAGTCAAATCCCATCCGTATTGGTAACCGGGCTTACGTTGAAAGAAACGAATCTCATTATCACCAATTCCTCCATCCATTCCATGCTCGTTATACCCATGTAAACGCAGACCGAAATCCGATAATTGTTTGAGCCCACGTTGAGAAGGAGATTCAAAAGACACATGAAGTACATTGCCTTTAGGCTTAATAATATTCTTCACATCAGCAGTCCAAGTACGAAACATATTGTCCGTTATCAAAATCCGCTTACCATTAAGAGTAACAGTCGCATAACAATCCAATCCCTCAAATACCAACCGAGCATGGGCCTTAGCCGCTGCCTCTGGAGCATCAAACACGGTACGATACTCCCAGTTCAATTTATCCACCCACTGAATTGACTTATAATTATCAGCATAATAAGGGTCCTTGATCTTTTTATTCTCCAACAAATCAGTTTGCACCACTCCAGGAACTTTGGCAGGCATCCACTCACCCAGATTTTCCTGACGAAATTCCCAACCTACATTTATCTCTTGTTTGGTAAATGCGACCGCGTTGCCCGATTCAAAAAGCGCAACAACACATATAAACAATATTACAAATTTTTTCATATCTCGTCCTACAACTACATTTACAGAATCTTATTTACTTATATAATTAGCTAGCACATTCGCCATCTACCGAAAAGCGAACGTTGTAAAGTTCCACTTTTCTTTCCTAAAATACCAGCAACATTTATTCAAAAGCGTACAATTTTTTATTCAGCATACCCCTGCCTTACATATTTTACACATTCAATAGATAATGTTTTACTTTGAAGAAACCAAAGTAATAATAGAACGTGCAGGAATAATACTTGCTTTTCCCCCTTGCACACATTCTACCAATTTCAAATTTTCTCCTTCTTTATCGGAAGTCCGATATTGCAACCATCTGTTTACAGATTTGACATCTTGTGATAGAATGAACTTTCGGTTTTGTTCTCCATAATTAATAATAACCACAACTTGAGTTCCATCCACATTCCTATACGCAGAACACATCAACCCTTTTGGATCTGTATCTCCTTCAGAAGCCTGTTCGCTCTGCCCGTTATCAGTGGAAACTGATAAACGTATCGCTCCGGGACGTACAAACCGGCTATAATTGCCCAATGTCCACAATAATTTAGAATCCTCGAATCGACCATCCAGCAACGTTGCATCCGGATAAACACGAATCAATCCATCTCTATAATCTTTCTCTGTAATGGCACGCCACCATTGCCAACTCTGTGCTTTGGCATACACTATATCATGATGGATAATCCGAGCCACATACAAAGCCGTTTTCATAGAGCGATCGAATCCTTTACCTCTACCTATTTCTTCATCATTATGCATGATACAAACTTCCGTCTGCCAAAAATCCACATTATATTTATCCAAAGTATCACATAATTGGCGACGATAATCACGCAATTTCTTTAAAGGAGTATTTGTCCAATAACTATGTCCTACCATCAAACGACGCACATTAGACATGTTCCCCAAATAGGTAGTAACACTATCCGGAGAAAAGAAAGACTGTATCTGATACCCCCTTTGCCAATCAGTCATGTGAGTGGCAAACATACAACGATAATCAGAAGATTCGTTGACCAAAAGTTGAGTGCTGATTCCACGCTTAACAAACTCATTCCCTACCAAACGTACCGCTTTAGCAATCTCACGATTTGTAGCTGGAGTCCCTTCCTGCTTTGGGCCTAGCCAATTCCAATGTCCATCCGGTTCATTGAAAAGGCAAAGATAATCGAATCGAATCCCATCTTTCTTTTCCACTCCTTCCACCACATTTGCTGCAAAATCAGCAAACTTCACATAACAATCAGACTTCAGATTAAGTGTGCCTCCACGCCCGGTATTAGTAGCCAATCCATTTTGAGTATAATATACAGGAGGAGAATTTAAGAAACCCAAAAACTGATTTACCCCTCTTTTCTTCGCCATCTGAAGAAAATTACGCTGCCCCTTCTGTTTATTCCAATTGTAAGTTCCATCGGCCTGTAAGAAACACTCCGTACGAGTCCACGGGGAACCTATCTGACTTGATTCTCCTTGTTCAGTACTCCCTGCACCGATATTGAAACGCCAAAGAGACAGGCCGATACCTTTCGGACATCCTTGTACATCCATTTCCATACTAAACAGCCAATCCGCTATCTGTTCCCGCTTTTCCTTCGGCCACAAACCAACATACTGCGTGCTCCATGCATCCGAAGCACTAAAATGTTCCATTACCTGTTGAGGATTCTTGGTTTCTATTTTATAATGCACAGTAGTCTGCGCCCAAGTATTTATCACCCCAAAGACAGATACTATTATCAGTAAACTAATTTTCATGCTCTTCATATTTAACAATAAAACGAATGCCTGTCTGAAAGCTAATTCCGGCAGGCATTCAATGAAACAAGTTATGAACATTTATTTCTCTCCGGAAGAAACTAAAGTAACCATAGAACGGGCAGGAATACACACCATCTTCCCATTCTCTACTCTGCCAACCGGTTTCAAACTCTCACCTTCACGGTCAGAAGTACGATATTGTTGCCACATTTCTCTAGAAACCACATCTTGATCTAAAAGAAACGTACGGTCTTGCTTACCATAATTCAAAACAACCAGCACCTTACTACCATCTGTATTTCGGAAAGAAGAACACATTAGCCCAGTCTGTTCCGTATCGCCCTCGTGTATCAGCCGACCATTTTTATCGAAAGCCGAAACAGCCAATCGGACAGCTCCCGGACGCACAAAACGGCTATAATTACCTATTGCCCAAAGTAATTTGGTATCGGCAATTTCTCCATCCAACAAAGTAGAATCAGGGAAAATACGCACCAATGCATTTCTATTTTTCTCACCAAATGTCCTCCACCACTGCCAACTCTTAGCATGAGCAAACACAATATCATGGTGAATGACACGAGCCACATACAATGCCGTCTTCATAGTAGAATCAAATCCCGGAATTCCCCCTATTTCCTTATCATTATGCATGATACAAAGTTCCGTTTGCCAAAAATCAACCTTATATTTATCTAATGTATCTCTTAATTGGCAACGAATGTCATGCAAACTCTTCAGAGGAGTATTGGTCCAATAACTATGCCCCACCATCAGACGTGGCACATTCGGAGTATCTCCCAAATAAGTCGCGGTACTGTCGGGAGAAAAAAATGTCTGTATCTGATGTCCCCTTTGCCAGTCGGTCATGTGATTATCGAACATACAACGGTAATCAGACGATTCACTAATCAGAATTTGAGTATCAATCTTTCGTTTTACAAACTCTTTGGATATGAGACGCACCGTTTTTGCAATTTCACGGTTAGTGGCAGGAGTCCCTTCTTGCTTGGGACCTAACCAATTCCAATGTCCATCCGGCTCATTAAACGGACAAATATAATTGAATTTGATTCCATCGTGTTTTTCCACACCTTCAATGATATCCGCCAAATAAGCAGCATACTTCACATAACAATCCGACTTCATGTTAAATGTGCCATCCCGACCTGTATTAGTAGCCAACCCATTCTGAGTGAAATTAACTGGCGGCGAATTTAAGAAAGCTAGAAATTTATTCACTCCACGCTCTTTGGCCAGTTTTATAAAGTTCCTCTGGCCCTTCATTTTATCCCAATTATATGTTCCATCAGCTTGTAAAAAACATTCAGCACGTGTCCATACAGAACCTATCTGACTTTCTTCTCCCTGTTCGGTACTTCCGGCCCCAACATAGAATCTCCAAAGAGGTAAACCTATTCCCTTCGGTTGCCCTTTTGAATCAGTTTCCATACTAAAAAGCCAATCCGCCATCTGATTTTGCTTTTCTTGTGGCCACAGACCTACGAATTGGGTACTCCAAGCATCCGAAGAACTAAAGTGCTCCATTATCTGCTGAGGTTTTCCAGTCTCAATTCTATAATGTACCGCTTGCCCATTCATGATGGGAGCAAGCAGTAAAAATATACCAACTAAGAGGTTTTTCATAACCTTACTTCTCTCTGTTATTTCAGTTCAAATGCAACTTTTCCTTTTATATCTTTGGAAGAAGTTCCAAGCAAAGCCTCAAATTTACCGGGTTCGGATACCCACGCGTGTTTCACATCATCAAAGAAACTCAAAGCCTCCTTATCTACAGTGATAGATACTATTTTCTCTTCACCCGGAGCCAATTCTACTTTCTGAAAGCCTTTCAGTTCTTTTACCGGACGAGGTAAAGATGACTTTTTATCACTGATATACAGCTGAATTACTTCCTTACCCGCACGATTCCCTATATTTTTAACACTGATAGAAAACGAAATACGATCACTTTCCGCCATCACTTTTTTATCTGCTGACGGTTTACCATAAGCAAATGTCGTATAACTCAACCCATGACCAAACGGGAACAAAGGTTCAATTTTTTCCTTGTCCGTCCAACGATAACCAACAAAAATATCCTCCTTATAGAATTCATTGATCGTGTCACCTTTATGTTTCGATTTTTCTAATTCCTCTTTATTACCTGGATATTCACCCAATGCATGAGCTCCTACATCTTCCAGCTTCACAGGAAATGTAAATGGTAGTTTTCCCGAAGGATTGACATCACCCATCAATACGGAAGCTAACGCATTTCCAGCTTCTGTTCCCAAGTACCATCCTTGCACAACAGCCGGTACCTCTTTTATCCAAGGCATAGAAACCGCATTACCGGAAATATTAACCACAACCAAATTACGATTAACTTTAGCCAGTTCACCAATTACCCGATTTTGCGCATACGGTAAATCCAATGAGCCTCGGTCGGAATCTTCACAATCCTGATGGTCGCTCTTATTGAGGCCGCCAACAAAAATCACATAGTCAGCATCCTTTGCTACTTTCAGTGCTTCGTTCAATAGTTCATCCTCCGAGCGAGTGTCATTCAAATCCTGCCCAGTCTTCACACCATTGTACTTTCCGGTAGGATCGCCAACATAACCACGAACATACACCACTTTGGACTGTTTGCCTACCCGTGCTTTGATTCCATCTAAAGGAGATACCTCATATCGGGCTTTTAAAGAAGAACTTCCTCCACCTACCGTCATCATCTTAATGGCATTTTCTCCTACTACCACAATCTTATTAGCCCTCTTCAAATCAACAGGAAGTACTCCTCCCTCATTCTTCAGTAACACAATCCCTTCTTCCGCTATGTGACGACCAGCCTGTATATGCGCTTCCGAAACCAATGCACCAAAAGGTTTATTCTGGTTCATGGATGTACGGAACATCAGCCGAAGAATATTCCGAACTTTATCATCCAAATCTTTGGTTCCTATCTTGCCTTCTTTAATGAGCTTAAGATATGGAAATGCCTGAAAATAATTATCATAAGCATTCTTTGATCCGGTAGACAATCCGTTTGTCCATGAACCAAATTCCAAATCCAATCCGTTACGAATCACCTGTTCTGTATTGTGGACACCTCCCCAATCGGAAACTACCACACCATCAAATCCCCATTCTTTACGAAGAATATCTTTTAACAGACGTTCATTCTGGCAGGCATGCATACCACGATAGAGATTGTAAGAACCCATAATAGCCCATGCGCCACCTTCCATAACAGCTGCTTTAAAAGCCGGCAGATAAATCTCATAAAGAGCACGGTCACTCAGATCTACATTTGTGGTGTGGCGTTTGAACTCCTGATTATTTAGAGCATAATGCTTCACACAAGCTGCCACTCCATTTTCTTGTACCCCTTTTATATAAGGAACTACCATTCGACCGGCAAGATAAGGATCTTCACCCATGTACTCGAAGTTACGTCCATTCAGAGGCGTACGATAAATATTTACGCCCGGTCCCAGCAACATATCTTTCTCACGATAGCGCGCTTCCTCGCCAATACTCTTGCCATAACGATAGGACATCTCCGGATTCCAAGTAGCAGCCAAACAAGTCAGTGCAGGAAAAGCAAAACAAGAATCGTTCGTCCATCCCGCCTGATCAAACTTATCCCAAAACACTTCGGGACGAATTCCGTGAGGTCCATCGGTAGTCCACATTTCCGGAATGCCCAAACGAGGAACCCCCGCAGAGCTGAATTTAGACTGCGCATGGGTCAAAGCGACTTTTTCTTCTAATGTAAGCCTGCCCAACACATCCTCGATTCTATCTTCTATAGGCTTATTCGCATCCAGATAAACAGGAATCTGCGCAACTGCAGGCATTGCTACAATAAGGGACAAGCCCCAAAACATTCTTCTAAAATTCATCTTTAAAATTTGTATTAAATTTATAATGACACAGTGACAATCTCCGAATTTTTATATCCGATACGATTGGCACGTATTTTAACCACATCTCCTTGTTTTACCGGAATTTCACCTGTATAAAGCCTCCAATGCTTACTATCCCCATTCAATCCTATCCCATTTATCTGATAAGTGACAGACAATTTATCGGAAGCGTTCAAAACCTTCATTTTGTTATCTTTAACAATATATTGGGGCTCCTCCGCCTGTGGCTTATGTCCCTGAGGCCACGAACGATTGATGAAATATTGTTCATCATGAGTTTCCCATTCTTTATTATAAGGTTGTATCCATTCTTTTCTAAACGATTTTCTCATTTGCTTTAGCAAAGGCTGATAAGCAGGAATATCCGCCAAATTGTGAATCTGATGCGGATCCTCCACACAATCATACAATTCTTCTCTAGGTGCCGGAGCGTCAAACCACAATCGTTGCACAGCATTCAATTCTCCCTTCTGATACAACTCTACCATATTTTTCATCATGGGCATATTCAACCGATAAGCTACCGGTTTATAGTTTGATGTCTCATTCATATAATTATAAATGTATAGATAACGTTTATCCCTGATAGAAGCTCTTTTCTCAACATTCGCATCAAACCTGTCTGTTGCCCCAAACACAAATTTACGTTCTTTCCCTTTTTGGCTACCATACATCGCACGACCATGCATATAAGAAGGAATCTTAATATTCGCCAACGACAAGATAGTTGCAGGCACATCTACAAACATATTCATCTCTTCATTTGTCGTCCCTTTTCCTCGCCTGTCTGGAAATCGTATCATAAACGGCACCCTCGTACCCGAATCTTTCAGTTCCCGCTTACCACGCGGAATAGGGCCTCCATTATCCGAATAAAAGATTACAATAGTATTGTCAGCCCTGTCTGAAGCCTCTAGCTCCGCCAATAATCTTTGAAAATCATCATCCATTCGTTTGATATTGGAATACATTACTGCCATATCATGACGTACTACAGCATTATCCGGATAATAAGGCGGCAACTTCACATCTTCTGGTTTCACGAACAACTCATTCTTCCCCTGTTCCCAAATTTGAGATTCATGTGTAATATTCAGATTAAAGATGGAAAGAAAAGGCATATCTTTCGGAGCATGCCTCCAATGTGCCTGATTCCCCTGCTCATCCCAAGCAGAAACAGGTACTCCAAACTGATAATCAGTCTTAGCATTATTGGTAGTATAATAACCTTGTTCACGCATCAATTCCGAAAAACACTTTACTCCATCCGGAGGTACCACACCATAACCTTTAATAAAGTTGCTGACACGCATATAGTTTGCTCCATCTGTCGAAGAATGCCTCCCCGTAATCAATGAGTAACGACTAGGAGAAGATACCCCCACACACGTAAACATATACTCATGCCGAATCGCGTCTTGCGAGAAATTATCCAAATGAGGACTGACTGCCACCGAATCACCATAACATCCCAAATAAGGACTGATATCCTCACAAACAATCACCAGAAAATTATATTTATCTGTATCTTGCTTATTATCAGCGGCTACTACAGAAGTTGAAGCCATCAACATTGCAGAAGAAAACAGGAAGCGGGTGTTAATACCCACCAACCTGTTATTATCCCAAAAGTTCTTTCTTACCATATATTTCATCATCATTCAGAGTATTTAATCATATATTTACGAGTCAATTCCCGGCGTTCTTCTAAAGGCATATCATCTTTATATTCCTTCTGAAGTGCATACAACTCCTTTTCCAACTTTTCGATGAGTTCTTGACACTTCGGTTCATTATATAGGTTCCGAAGCTCATTGGGATCATTTTGCAGATCGAACAATTCCCACGCGTCAATATCAAAATAATAATGAATCAACTTATAGCGCTCAGTACGAATACCATAATGCGGTTGTACATTATGCCATTTAGGGTATTCAAAATATTGATAATACATAGACTTACGCCATGTTTTTTCAGCTTTCTTGTCTTGTTCCAACAATGATTTCAAGCTTTTCCCCTGAATATCTTCAGGTATCTCAATACCTGCATATTCTAATAATGTGGGCGCAATATCTATGTTCAAGGAAATCGCCTTCACACTCGTTCCACTTCTGATACCATTAGGATATCTTACCAAACATGGCATCTGAAGAGATTCCTCATACATCCAACGTTTGTCATACCATCCATGTTCTCCCAAATAAAACCCTTGATCCCCCATATAAATCACAATAGTATTCTTGTCCAAGCCATTATCTTTTAAATAATCAAGCACACGTCCTACATTATCGTCCACAGAACGGATGCAACGGAGATAATCTTTGATGTAGGTTTGGAACTTCCATTTCTTCAATTTTTCTCCCTTCAACTTGGGGTCAGGTGTCCAAGTCTGGTCTTCGCCCGCTCCACCCCAATTAAGCCATTTTTTTAATTCTTCTCCTTTCATTCCGGCAGGAGGAGTCTGTTTCAAATCCTCACGAGACATATGCTTAGCAATCATTGCCATTGAGCGTCCAGCAGTCAATTCCCGAGTGGCATAATCATCATCAAACGTCTCCGGATACGGAAATTCCACTCCATCGAATAAGTGAGTGTAAATAGAATCCGGCTCCCACGGGCGATGGGGGGCTTTGAAATGCAACATCAGACAGAACGGTTTATTCTTGTCACGATCTTTATCCAACCAATTCAATGCTGCCGTTGTTTCTAGATTTGTAGCATATCCAAGCTCTTTTACCTTTCTGCCATTCTCATTGTAAACAGGATTCCAATAGACACCCTGTTGTCCGGCGGCAGCATGGATTTTATAATAATCAAATCCTTTCGGCTCGGAAAACAAATGCCATTTACCAAACAGTGCAGTAGCATATCCATTACGCTGCAATATTTTAGGTGTAGTTTCTTGTGTATTATCAAACACAATCCCCCCTTCGTTCTGATAAAATCCATTGGTTGTGCTATATTTTCCCGTAATCAAACACGCTCTACTAGGTCCTGATATGGAGTTTGTGCAAAGCATATTTCGGAAAATTGCTCCTTCATTGGCAATCCTATCCATATTGGGAGTAGGAGCCAGCTCTGCATTAATTCCACCATAAGCACTGATAGCCGTACGAGCATGGTCGTCAGAAAGAATAAATATAATGTTAGGTCTTTCCTTGGGAGCATTCTGTGCCAACAGAGGTAATACCAACGCAGAACATCCCAAAAGAGAATAGAATTTAGTATCCAATATCATCTTTTCGTTCTTTTTACTTTGCAATAATAAATTTCTGAACTTCATTTTTTCTGGGCTTTATGCCGCGATTCTGCGCTTCTTTAATCACTCGCTTCCGCTCATTATTCAGATACTTTAACTGATGATTATTGTTCTGTACCAACGAGGCTGGAACCTCTCCAAAATTATCCGCATATTTTTTTAACTTGGCAAGCATTTCTTTTGCTTTTTGAGGATATTTGTAATACAAATTAGTAGTCTCACCAATGTCCTCACGTAAATTAACAAGTACAGTATCACGCGCTTCGGTAGAAGGACGCCAGAAGTTTCCTTCAATAGCCGGAATAGGTAACTCTATTTTCCAATCACCGGAACGATATGCTGTAACATTCTTATTGTTTTTGAAGTAAGCATAATCTTGATTGGCTCTTTTACCCGTACCCATCAATACTTTGGAAATATCATAACCGTCCAAACGAACTCCTTCCGGCAATTTTCCACCACAAAACTCTGCGATAGTAGGAAACCAATCAAGCATACAAGCCACAGATGTGTTTTTACCTTTTGTAAAGTGATCTTTCCAATAAGCAATACACGGTACCCTAACGCCACCTTCATAATCGGTACTTTTACCTTCACGAAGTGGTAATGCCGTACCACCCAAAGGGCCTTCCTGGAGCCAAGGGCCATTGTCACTGGCAAAGACAATAATAGTATTCTTATCCAGATTCAACTCTTCCAACGTACGTACTATTTCTCCTACACTCCAGTCTAATTCTAATAACGCATCCCCATAAATACCTGCACCGGACTTTCCACGAAATCGATCAGACACGTGTATAGGCACATGCATCATATTATGAGCCATATACAAAAAGAACGGACGACCGGCATTCCGACGAATAAAGCCCGTAGCTTCTTTGGTATATGTCTGTATCATCAGATTCTGATCGATATGGAACTGTTCCACCTCATTGCCCCGCATATATACCTGCGCTGTCATATCATTACTATACGGAATACCAAAATATTCATCAAATCCTTGTTGCAAAGGAAGAAAACGTTCGCGATGTCCCAAATGCCATTTGCCCACAATAGAAGTTTTATATCCCTGTTCACGCAACATCTCGGCAATAGTCACCTCACTCTGAGGCATTCCAGTATAACTTTCCGGGAAGAAAACTCCTTGAATACCCATGCGTGCCGGATAACGACCGGTCAATAATCCCGCACGAGACGGACTTGAAATAGGAGAAGCTGAATAGAAATCAGTAAACTGTACTCCATTTTCAGCCAAATTATCAAGATTCTTAGTTTTCCAACGTGTCTCACCATAACAACTTAAGTCGGCATACCCCATATCATCTGCATAGATGATAACCACATTCGGTTTTCCATTTCGTTCAGCAACAACTTCAGCGTTAGCAGCAGTTGCAGCGACAGTGGAAGCAAGCGCCATTCCCACAAAGGGAATGGCTGAATTCATATAACTATTCTTCATATTCAAACGCATTATCAACATTATCTAATAATATCTATTATAGATTTGAAATCACCACTCTTCAAAACGGAGTTCTTTCTCTGCTTCCTGACGTGGGGTCAATGTCTCATTAACTATAATTGATTCACCCGAACGTTCAAAACTATATTTCAGGTTGAATGTCATAGTCTCCTTACTATAGGTGGAGCCTAAGTCTGTAACAGCCGCTCCCCCATCAACTTGTCCAACATATACGGAAGAACGATCTTCGCTCAGTATCACTTTCAACTTATTGGCAGCTCCGGTAGTCGCGTTTCCAAGTGCATCTATCTGTAATTCAGTAGCTGACAAGGTCTTCATCCAACGAGGTACACCTTTCGTTATCTCATAACTAGTTTCTTTCTCTGTAACACTATTCTTTTCCACTCCTGTACCATAATAAGCACAATGTTCGGGAAGAATGTATTTCACAGCAATAATGGTATACGCTTTCGATGGTGTATACGCATTACCATAAAGAATGGAATCTGCTGATGTTTCATATAATCTTAGAGGAATGGCATACTTTTTACTCACTGCCAACGGATCGTTCAAAAAGGCCTCCTTATTCAGTGTGATGGTCATATCCCCCAAGAAGGTACCAGCCTGGATGTAAAGTGTACTATCTCCTTCACTTTTCAAATCCATGGAATAAAAGGATTTTGGAAGCATTGTAAATTGATCTGCACCATCTATTTTTTTTAATAGACTCGGATCAACTGAAAACTTCACCCATTCACCGCTATTTTCACGTTTTCCACCCAATACAGCACCAAACTTAAACTTCATTTCCTCTTTCGCTACAATGGTACGTAAAGGTTTCTGGGTTCCAAAGTAAACCGCAGAATAATCATAATCTGTCGTCGGATCTTCATACTTCTCACATGAAGTGAGAGCTATTATACTACCCATATAAATGGCTATTAACCGTAGCATATTTTTCATAATGCATTCATTTCTTTAAATTAATATATTCTTATCGTCGGTACACTTATCACTTGCTCCATCCTCTATTGTCTTTCATCAAAGGATTCTTCACAAGTTCATCATAAGGTAATGGAGCATAATAATACTTTCCATCGCTCAATCTATCCCTCGTTTCCACTATTACGTCTGTATCATACTCTTTTGTACCATCTGTCTTCTTTACACATTTCACTCCTCGAACCGGTTCATCTAAAGGAAGCAACCATCTACGCATATCAAAATAACGATGATTCTCAAAAGCCAATTCAAGACGACGCTCGTTCAAAATCACTTTTCGAAATTCCGGAATTCCTCCTAGTTTCACTTCATCCAAATACTTACCAGGATTCAAAATTCCTGCACTTTGTCTTACTTTGTTTATAATATCACGAGCTTTACGTGTCTCCATAACTCCATCCGGTCCAACCACTTCGTTCAACGCTTCCGCACAGTTAAGATACACTTCGGTACGTCTAATTAAAGCATGCTGATGATTGTCATTCTGTGAATTTTCAAGACTCAACATCTTGGCTTTTTGTGACAACCATTTACGCAAATAATAACCAGTACGTGAATTCTGATAATCAAATCCTGCAGCATCTTGTGCAGGAAGTCCAGTCATCTCATCCACATAAATATCCAAAGGAACATTTTCCTTACCGAAAGTTTGCCCATCAACATACACATTCAATGCCAAACGTGGATCACGGTTTGCGTAAGGATGTTCCGGATCATACACCGTTTCAGGATGATCAATCGGATACCCATTAATATCATAAAAAGCGTCAATCAGATTCTGTGACGGCTGTGTATGCGCTTTTCCCCGGAAACGTGGAGGATAGTTACTTTTTTCAAGCGACTGATTGTTAAAGAATTTACGAAACATAATTTCATCCGGTGTCTGATTCTGATTAAACATTGTCTCCTTCAAGGAAGAATAACCACCAATCAAATCTTTTCCATCTTTAGTTTTAGCATTCAATGCTGCACATGAGACTTCCGCAGCACGCATCCACTTAGCACGAATAGCATCTTCCGAAATAGCATAGCTGCCCTGTGGCTGATACGCAGGTGAAGCAGCATATAGTGTCACACGCGATTTCAAGGCCCAACATACACGCTGATCAATAGAACCAATATTGACCTCACTATATATTGCATCAGTAGTATTACCTAATAGTTTTTCCGGCAAATACAATAATGCCTCATCACAATCCTTCAGAATCTGTTTTACACAGTCTTCATAACTATCACGTTGATATTCTAAATGTGGATCCTTCTCTTGAGCTGTCTCCGTCACAATACGATAGCCTAAAGCTTCTCCATCCTCAGACAGACCACCATAAATACGTAACAATTCACTCCCCCACCATGCACGTAAAAATAAGGCAACTCCTTTTAAGCGTCTCTTAAACTCTTTGTTTACTTCCTCATCGGACAAACGATAAACAATATCATCTGACAATCCTTTTTCTAAAAAGAGGTTTATGTTATAAAACTGAGTATAAGCTTTATTCCATATATCCAACGGATTAGTTGAGTTAGAGAAGCCACCTTGTGATAGTTTATACATACTTGATGACAAATCTCCGCATACAGCATTATCTGTAGCAGCATCAAGAAATGTTCCTGAATAGTTAGTATCCCACTGCTTGGGAATCATATCATAAGCCTGTAACAAAATACCTTTTGCTTTTGTCGGATTTTTCCAAGTAAACTCATCACCATATCCTCCATCTATTTTCGGATCAAGCATGTCTTCACATGAAGACAAGGTGAAGGCACAAAGCAAAACTGCATATAAATATCTATTTTTCATATTTCTTTTTTTAAAAAGTTAACGAAAAGCCTCCCACAATAGTCGTCATTATCGGGAAGTTTGTCAAGCCAGCTCCCAATACTTCAGGATCAAGTCCTTTTATCTTAGATACCGTCAACAAGTTAGTACCTCTGGCATAAAGTTTCAACTTCTGTATAGCAGGAATATTGGTAAAGGTATAACTCAATTCTACATTCTTCAAACGAAAGAAACTAGCATCCTCTATCCAAAAATCCGAGTCACGAAAATTATTCTCACCAGCCGAAGTAGTTAAACGCGGCATAGTACCATTAGGATTGTATTCCGGGTGGTAACGTTCCAATGCCTTGACCGAATACTTACCTTCACCGTAATTCCAATAATAACGGTTATTCAACACTTTGTCTACACCTAACTGTGATGTACCTAATACATACAATCCCCATCCCTTATACTTAAAGTTCAAATCCACTCCTAATGAAGTACGCGGAAAAGTGTTACCTATCACTTTCCTATCTCTCTCATCTATAACTTGATCATCATTCAAATCAACATATGCTATATCACCGTTACCATAGCTTCCGAATAACTGCATAGGATGCCCCTCCAACTCTACGTCTTTACCGAAAAGTCCCTGTGACACATACCCCATAATTACATCAGAAGACTTACCTATCTTATTCAGATAATCGTACGGCTGGTCTAATACATTGTCATTTTTCACCTTATTCTTTGTCCAAGTCACATTAGTCCCAACTTCATATTGAAACTGTCCACAACGATCACTCCAACGAAGGTCTACTTCCACTCCCTGATTAGATATTCTACCTGCATTTTCGTAGGCAATATATCCACCATAAATACTAGAATAAGTGGAAGTCATTTTCAGAATAATATCCTTTCGCAATTCTTTGAAATAATTTACTTCAAAACTCAAATGTTTATTCAGTGTCATCCCCTCAATACCAATATTCACTTCTTGCGCCTTTTCCCATTTCAATTTATCATTTCCTACAATCGTCCAATTAGTAGAACCAGCTGAGGTCTTATTTTCTTCACCAAAAGCAACATTACCTCCATTCTGATAACGATTAGTATACAAGAAAAAAGGAGTATTGGCATCATAACCTAATATACCCGCACTAGCTTTTAATTTCAAGAAATCAAAAGGAGAATTTCTCATAAATGTCTCATTAGAAATAATCCATCCCAATGCCAACGCACCCGACAAAAAATAACGATTGCCTTCTTTAAAACGGTTACTTCCGACATACGACAAAGTTCCATTAGCAATATATTTATCATTGTACACATAACCGAGATTCAACAGGTAGTTAGTATTCTGAATATTTTGGTTCGTTCCTTTTTTCTCTATTTGCAAATAATTATAACCAAACATCGCATTTAATTGCCCTAATCCCATAGTACGATCATAGCCTACATTTGCTTCCCAACTCATAGCTCGACGAGTAGAAGTACTGGTCAAATTCAAATCATCGTTTATATTTTCTTTCTTTTCTTTTTCGAAAACCACATATTCTTCACCACTATCGTTCACCAACCATTTACGTGAATAAGTGGCAGCAGCATTATTTAATACTTCGTTTCCAACAAAATAACTATCCAATGAGACACGTCCACTCGCTTTTAAGCCAGGAAGAAGTTTTTCTAGATTAAAATTAAGACCAAAATCCATTGTACCATTCACTTCTTGCTCACTAGTTTTCCCTCCATACAATAATGCCCCATACAAATTATTCGCGACAGAGGTACTAGCCCCCAAAGCAGGGATCCCCGTACTTGTCAACGGGAAATAGTCAGTAGAAATAGTTAATGGATATTCATTAGGACGATGGCTACTTAATGCACTAAACATGGCATCACTTGCCATAGAAGCTCTTTTCAAGCCAAGTAATTGGAAAGAAATACTACCATATGCCGAAATCATATCAGAGATCTTTACATTTACATTTCCACGCAAATTGAATGCACTCCTACTAAAATTTTTTCCTACTTTCTGTAGACCTGTAGTTCCATTATAACCAGCATAAACCAAATATTGGGTGCGTTCATTTCCTCCAGAGAATTCAGCATTCGCTTTAGCATAAGTAGAAGTGCTTTTCAGGAAATAATCGTAATAATCTACATTAGGATAGCGTAAATCATTCGGACCTGACGAATTTAAATAGCCATCATAATCCCTCGTATAAATAGGAGTAAGTCCATCATTCGCCCGAGCTTCATCATAAAGTTTTACATAATCATAAGAATTCAAAAATTCAGGCATTCTAGTAGGCAATCCAACACCATAATCAGCAGACACATTCATATTTCTTTTATATGAAGTCCCCCTTTTAGTATTAATTACAATCACTCCATTGGCAGCACGTGCACCATACAATACTTTGGCACTTGCATCCTTCAGCACATACATAGATTCTATTTCCTCTTCTTGAATAAAATCCATAGAGCGCTCCATTCCGTCTACAATAATTAATGGAGTTGTATCACCATTGGTTCCTTTTCCTCTTATAGTTAAAGTAGAAGCATTCTTCCCTAAACCACCTAATGAAGATTGCGCCAACAATCCAGAAACTTGTCCCTGTAACGTATTCGACAACAGCATATCAGGATACGATCTTAAATTCGAAGTCTTGACAAGCGATATCGAACTCGCCAAATGGCGTCTGTTAAATTCTACAGAATTACTTAAATGTATTTTATCTCTCTGTCCATTGAGTAAACGGGCACGAAGCATCATTACCTCACCGACTTTTTTTACATCATCCGAAATCATTTCTTTACTTTCATATCCTTCGGCCTCTATAAACATGATACTATTCTTCTTTGCTTTTATCTCAAATGTTCCATCTGTAGAAGTTCGTGTTACAAAAGCACCTTCATTTGTGGTTACAATAGCACCCTCTACAGCTTCTCCTGCTTGGTTGACGACTACTGCTTTTACCGTTATGTTCGCCACCCTTTTCTTTTTCTGCCCATATCCATTTTGTGGTATAATCAACAATACCATCAGTAGAGATAAGAACATCATTTTTATAATCGAGTATGTTTTCATATTACATAAATTTTAGTTACCAACCGGGATTCTGTGGAGTGTTGTCAAGCATATCCACATGATCTTTAGCAATAGGATACCAATAATGCTTATGTTCAAAAACTCTAGTTTCTTGAATGATATCCATCGGCTCAAATTTTAAAATCTTTTTTGAGACATCTTTTTCCTTTGGAGTCGTATCTTTCACTCTAATGCCTTTTATTGGGTAAATATCCTTAAATAAATCCTCTGCAATCATCCAACGACGTATATCCCACCAACGATGATTTTCAAACATCAATTCAACAGCACGCTCGTTACGAATCCTATTCCTGAAAGTTTTTGCATCAACTGTAAATTCCTCCAATACATCTGGCATACCAACGCGATTACGAACCTTATTAATAGCGTCTACAGCCGTCATTCCGTATCCTTCAGGATCTTCCTTAGGTCCATAAGCCTCATTCATAGCTTCTGCATAATCCAAATAAATTTGAGTGGTACGAATTAGTGAACAACTATATTTAAAATCTTGCCATTTTCCAGAAAATGCATTGGCTGTAGGCCACCAAAACTTAATACACATATAACCCGAACAGACCATTCTTTCATAGTTATTATCCTTATTATAATCTTGTCCTCCTTCCCAAGGCTCCAAATACAATTTAGCCCCAGTTTTATCAACTCCATAACTTGCACCTGGATATAAAATATTGTTGTAAAAACGAGGGTCTCGATTATCATAAGGTGCATCCCATGAAAAATTAGCACGAGGGTCATTATAAGGATAGTAATTGTCATCATTCAGTCCTTTGACCTCAAACATATCAACCAAATTTTGAGAAGGAGTCGTTATAGCCCACCCATAATTACCTGTATTACCACTAAAACGAATATTTTGAAATTGACATATTATGTCAGTCTTTCTATTTGCACCACCAGAATTTATATACCACAAAGCTTCCGGACTAATATTGGTACCTTTATAGTAAAAGATATCAGAATACTTTCCTTCGAACATTTTCTTGGAAGGCATCTTACCATCAATATATTTCAATACCTCATCTGCGTATTTCGCTGCCATTTTTGCTCTTTCAATATCATAACCTGTATTATCCAATGTATTAATATCATTTTTCATCAATGGACTTGCCGCATACAATTCGGCCATTGCTTTAACAGCCATAGCTGCCAAAATCGTAGGTCTACCTGTTTCAAATATTGGCCATTCATCAGGCAACATAGTTATCGCCCTATTCAAATCCTCAATAAGTCTATCCGTAGCAGCTTGATACGAAATTCGAGGAATATCCATATCATCAGTAGTGTGATATACACGATCAATATATCCCATTCCTCCCCATCTTTTGATAATTTCAAAATGATAATAGGCTCTAAAGAAATAGGCTTGCCCTAATAGCATTCTCTTTTCTTCATCCGAAAGATTCGGCAAATCCGGAACTTTCTCCAATATTCGATTAGTTATGCGAATGCAATAATAAGCGTTAGCAATAGGCCTACCTTTAGGAGTTCCTACATCAGTTTGAGTCCATCCAACTTCTACAGCCTCCTCCTTGTCCAGCCAATCTCCTTTATGTAATACACCTTTAACCTTTCCATAACTGTAATTTGCAGCGGCCTCATCCGAGAACGCAGCAGCATGTACGCGCTCTTGTTTACCTCCATCCCACAATGTATAATCAGGTAAAGCTTTGATACAATTATCCAAATATCCCCTAATAGCAGTGTAGCTATCAAAGACCTCATCTTCTACAATCCCCATATCAGGAGATTTATCTAAATAATCTTCACATGAAAAAAGCACAAGAATTATAGAGATAAAAAATAATTTTATATACTTCATCATAATTTTATAAATCGATTCTAAAACCTATATTATATCTTCTTACCATAGGATAAACTCCGGCACCACTTGTTTCCGGATCTATGTATTTAGACAAACTTGTTATTGTAAACAAGTTATTTCCATTCATATAAAACTGTATTTTTCTACAACCTATAAAATCTAAGAACTTAGGAGTTATCGAGTATGCAAGTTCCAAATTCTTCAAGCGTAAATAACCATAGTCCTTATAAGAATAAGTACTGGCTTTTCTGTTATATCCGGCAACATTTGTCGAATGGAAAGTTGGACGTACGACTCCTTGCATACCAGGCTGCCATCTCTCCCCAACTTCCGGTGTAGACAAATAAATTCCATTGGGAGCATTTAAAAAATCCCAATAAACTAATTGTGGCATATTACGCGTCATGCCAGAAGCACCATAGAAAGTTACATTCAATGAGAAATTTTTATAACTACCACCAAAAGAGATACCATAAGTCTGTGACGGATATTGTACTCTATCCAACGGCATTTGATCTTTTGAATCAATCACACCATCCGCATTATAATCAATATACATGAAATCGCCTGGAAGAATTTTTCCCTGTTGAGTAATATTTTCTGGAATAGCATAATTAAAAACATCATCCAAGAACTGATAGTTGCTCCATACATGATGTGCCTTTTGCCAGCCAATGGGTTTCCCTGCAGCTTTTTGATATTCAGGACGTTTATTAGGATCATCTTTATATACTATCCTATTTTGATTTAATGCCATATTAGCCTTGATATAATAATTCACATTTTCCCCTATTTTATCATGCCACCCCAATTCCAACTCCATTCCACGGTTCTTTGTTTTACCGATATTAGCACTAGCATCTTTTATGCCAAACCAAAGGGGAGTAGTTTCCCTAGTCATCAATATTCCTTCTCTTTTCTCTTTAAAAAAATCCAATGAAATATCTAATCTATCAAACAATGAAACTTCAACACCCAAATTTTGCTTATAAGCAGTTTCCCAAGTAGCATTTGGGTCAGCAGCTGCCCCTTCTTTATACAGTGGACCATATTGTGTACTTTGATTGGATCCCAACTTAATATTATCACCAGAAGAATATGTCTGTATATAGTTAAAACGGGCAGAACCCTTATCACTACCTACTGCTCCATAAGAATACCTAATCTTCATATTTGTTAGAAAACTCCCAAAATATTTCTTAATAATAGGTTCTTCTGAAATTCTCCATCCAACAGAGTAAGAAGGGAAAAAACCAAATCGTTTACCTGGAGCAAATTTTTCAGAACCCGTATAAGCTGCATTTACTTCCGCCAAATACCTACTTTTCCAGCCGTAAGTAGCACGTCCAACCCATGCTTCTTCATAAGAAGGAAACTTTAAATTTGATGTATTATTTAATCCTTCCGATTTTTGCCGATTCATTAATGCCAAAAAAGAAACATCATGATCACCAAACTTTCTTGCGTAATTCAGAGAGAATTCATAATACAACTTTTTACCATAACCACCAGAAAGCATATTATCATAAGAAGCACTTGGAGGCAACTCCTGTGTATCATCATCAGGAATACGTGTTTCATCCAACAGGGGGTAAGTCCCATCTCCATTTGGATGCGCATAATCCCATGTACGATAATACCGAATTGCAGTATCCTCTCCCATATGCCCACTTTCCTGTTTCTGAATCCGAGATTGGGTGTTAGAGTAGGTTGTATATGACAACAAGGCTTTTACAGAAAGACCTTTTGTTATGAAATCCAATTTCTGATTTAAATTCACATCAAAAAAACCTTGATAATATTTATAAATACGTTGCCCCAGGTCATTCATATCCGCATAAATATTTTTATTACTATCTCCTCCTGGCATACAAGCCCAATAACCATCTGAATATTTAATAGGATATTGATTACGAGGAGAACGATATAAAGACTCAAAAAACTTAGCTTGTCCAAAACCATCTTCTCCATCCCCATCAATACGGTATCCAGCCTGATTTCTATATCCATATTTACCAGCTAAATTAACCCCAATCTTAGTTGTCTTAGTTACATTAAAATCAAAATTAGTTCGCCAGTTATAACGCTGATACCGAAAAGCAGGATCAAACAAATCATTTTTTTTAGTATTGAAAATATCCCCATCATTTAGATAACCCAATGAAACAAAATAATTAACAAAATCTGTTCCACCTCTAACATTTATATTATAATTTTGTTGATATCCTACCTTTTTTGTAACTTCATCCCACCAATCTACTTCTGGGAAATAATCATTATAAGGACCATAATTTCCTGTCGCATATGCATTACGCCAAGCATCAATTGTACTTTCAGGGACTAATGAATCCCATTGGTTATCATTACGTAACGCTTCATTCCAATAAGTGAGTGTAGTAACATAATCTGAAAATTCAGGTTTAGCAGTTGGCTGTTTAAACCCAAAATTCGCAGAGAAATTAATTTTAGGTTTATCATTTGTTCCTCGCTTAGTAGTAATCAGAATGACACCATTAGCTCCTTTTACGCCATACACAGCTGTAGCCGACGCATCCTTCAATGTTGATATTGTTTCAACTTCATTAGGGTCTACATCATTAAAATTTCGCTCTATTCCATCAACCAAAATCAATGGAGCAGAACTATTCCAAGAAGACTTACCGCGAATTAATATTTCCGCAGCATCCGCACCAGGTTTACCATTATCCATTATTGTTATAACACCAGGCAAAAGCCCTTGAATAGCCTGACTCATACTAGTTACTCCACCTACTTTTTCTAGTTCTTTTCCCGATGTTTGAGATATTGCTGCAACAACTGAATTTTTTTTCTGAGCTCCATATCCAACCACTACAACCTCTTCCAATTCTTGTTTGGATTCTTCCAAAGTAATCTTCATTTTTACAGAAGTGTTTTTTACTTTCACTTCTTTCATGACATATCCAACATAAGACAGTTGCAAAACATCACCATCAGACAGTTTTATAGAAAAAGCGCCATCAATATTTGTAACAGTTCCAACATTAGGACTATTTTTAAGTTTCACGGTAACTCCAACCAAAGGCTCTGAAGTTACCTCATCAACAACAGTTCCCGTAAAGGTTTTCTGTTGCGTCCATCCTATCTGCGAGAAACATAGCAGAATAAAGAATAGATAAAATTTAGCATCACATTTCTTTAATATCATACGTAAACATTTAAGGTATTAATTCATCATAATTAAAATATAAGTAGGAAAGCTAATAGTATTGGCGATCGAATACACCATATTACAGAATTCAGTTTGTCATTCATAGCGTTTTCATTTAAAAGATTAATAAAATTATTGTAGATTATTCCATCCTAAAATGGATACTACAAAATTACAACCTCCCAAAGAAACGATAGTCTCATTTTTATTCAACGAAACACCACTTTTTATTCAATGTACACTACCCCATTTTATCTATTTCTCTTGTACCTTATTATATAAGAAAACACAAATAATAAATATAGAAAATACAGCCGAAATATATAAAATGAATAAAACACTCTAGCAAAGCAGCTCCTCTAAAATCTCTTCCTTTTTCTTGCAAAACACAAACTTTTTACAGAACTTTGCGAATAAAGAACTATAAGATAAGCTTCACTTTAACTTTATTGATGATAAAATATGAAAAATATCCTAATACTAACCATACTCATAATCTGCAATCCCGTATGTGCTTTTAACAGATACCTAGAAAAGCAAGAGTTCATGTCTCTTGATGCAACAAACGGATTAATTTCCAATGAGGTGACTTGTATCTTTCAAGACTCAAAAGGATTCATATGGCTAGGCACAAAAAATGGACTCAGCAAATATGACGGTTATCAATGTCTAAATTACAAATCCAATCACTTGAATCCACACTTCTTATCCAACAACTATATAACTTGTATAACAGAAGACAAAGAAAACCGTTTATGGGTAGGAACTAAAAACGGACTTAACATTATCGATTTGCCAACCAATACTACTATAGAATTAGAAGACAGTACATTGAAATCTACCAACATCAATGATATAGTTATAAGTAAAGATAGCACAATCTTCATCGCCTGCGAAGAGGAAATATTTACTTATTCCAATCAAACCTTAATGCACATAGAATTAAAAAGAAGAGGAAAGGACGTAGCTAAGAGTTACATCAATTCATTATTTATTGATTCAAACGAATATTTATGGATTTCCTCATGGAATAATGGATATTTTGTATATGATATAAAAAATCATATTTTTAAAGATTACCACTATTTAGCCAAACAAACGACTATGTGCACTTCTTTTTTTGAAGATCGAGACAACAATATCTGGATATCCACCTGGGACAAACATGGAGTATTTAAAATTACTAATCCACACCAACCAGAAAAATGCAAAACGGAACAATTTATCCCTTTATCAAGAGGAAAAGGTTTTAATCCACCTACCGTATTTGCTATCAATCAAGATAATAACGAAGGATATATATGGCTAGCCACCTCTAACGGATTACAACTCATTAATCAAGAAGGAACAATCGAAGTATACAACAAAAGTAACACCAATGAAATTTTAGTCAATGAAATAGTCTCATTATACAAAGATCGTTCTGGAATAATATGGTTCTCTATGTTAGGAGCAGGGGTTAATTCCATAAGTTTTAAAAGAAACCAGTTTACCCATTTCTATCTAAATGATTTATTAGATCAGGAATATCAAATTTCCTCTGTCATGAGTATATATGAAGATGGAAACAACAATATATGGTTAGGATTAAGAGGATTCGGACTGGGAATATACAATAAGACCACTAATAAAATTGTATTAAGCAAAAATCATCCTCAATTAAAATTAATGCCCAAGATCAACGCTGTTCTTTCCTTCTATTCACCACATAATAAAGAGAACTTACTATTTATAGGTTGTAGATATGAAGGACTTTTTCTTATAGTCTTTGACAGTAGTCATCAAATAGTTCAAGAAATAAAGAAAATATCACTTAAAAATTTAGATTCGTACGCCAACTTGGGAATTATATCAATAAAAGAAGATTCCAAAAGGCATATTTGGGTAGCAACCACTGAAGGTATTGCAAAATTAGTAGAAAAAACACCCAATAATTATATAACTGCTGACATTATCAACTTCAATAAAGTATCTAATAAAAGGGAACAAATCAATTGTCTGTTGGTAGATAATCAAGATAATGTATGGGTCGGAAGTGATAAAGGATTATATAAAAACTGCCACAAACAAGTAGAACTTTATTCTTATCAACATAAAAATCTCAACAGTGACGATATCATCACAATCCATCAAGACAAAAAAGAAAGAATATGGGTGGGAACCAATGGTGGAGGATTATCCAAATATAACCCTAAAACCAACCAATTTGATGCTATTGAAAATATAGAATTATTACCCAATGACGTAATTTACAGCATCGAAGAAGATAAAGAGAACAATATATGGCTATCCACAGGTAATGGTTTAGTATGTTATAATGAAAGTTTACCCACTGGACAGAGAATAAAAACATTCTCATCTTATGACGGATTAAATATTTATACATTCAACCCAAATTCTTCCTTCAAGAACAACAATGATGAACTTTTATTCGGAGGGAGCAACGGATTTATCTCATTCAGCACTCCACAATTATCAGATGAGAAACTGAGTATACCTCCTATAATCACAAACATACGTTTGAATAATCCACTTCTTAACATACAGGAAAACGAGAACTGGAGACATTTCCTATCTGTATTGCCCCCCTATTCAACCAGTATCTCTTTGCCGTACAAAGAGAAAAACCTAACAATCGAATTTTCCACATTAGCATACGACCAACCTAAAGCCATAAAATATGCATATAAATTGGAAGGAGTAGATAAAGATTGGATCTACGTAGACGCTAAAAAACGTTTTGCCAACTATAGCAACTTACCGAGTGGGAAATATACTTTCTCTCTAAAATCGTCCAATAGACGAAGTGATTGGAGTAAAACTATCAAATTCGACATTCATATAAAACCGGCTCCTTGGAAAACTTGGTGGGCTTATACTCTATATAGTCTTTGCTTTTGCCTTATAATATCTATTATCTATCGCATGATAATAAATAGAATAAAATTCAAACAAATATTAGCAAAGAAACAATTGGAGAAAGAAAAAGCAGAAGAAATTTATCAATCGAAAATGAATTTCTTCACAAATATCTCTCACGATTTCTTCACCCCTATCACAGTCATCTCTTGTGGATTAGAAGGGATTGAAAATAGAAATCCTCATGAAGTACAAATGATAACAGCTATCAAACAAAATATCAACAGGCTAATCAAACTATTAGAACAGGTAATGGAATTCAAACGGATAGAAACCGGTAATGATACAATCACATTATCTAAGTTGGATGTTGTGGCTTTCTTACGTAATTTAACAGAAGTAAACTTTGCCCCACTCCAAACACAGAAAGGTATCACTCTTTCTTTTATTCCTCAAAAAGAGACAATTTTTACTTATATAGATACCAAAAAACTAGATATGATTGTTTACAATCTATTATCAAATGCCTTCAAATATAATAAAGAAAATGGAAAGGTTTCATTGATTGTCAATGAGATAGAAAAGGAAACTTATAAATACCTCAGCATTATCGTTGATGATACTGGCATCGGCATGAATGAAGAGACTCAGTCCAATCTATTCAAACAGTTTTACCAAGGAAATAAAAATCCAAATATTCAAAGTAACGGAATCGGACTATATCTCACACATAATTTAATACACAAGCTCGGAGGAAACATCCAAATTAAATCGACCGAAGGCAAAGGAACAAGATTTTATGTAGAACTGCCTGCAGACCTTAGAGCATTCGAAAATATAGAATATACAGTAACTGAACTAAAAACAGAAACAACTCCGGAACATCCTAACTTACCAACGAACAAGGAGAAAGAAGAAAAGAATACAGACAAACAATTGTCAATACTTATCGCAGAAGACAATGTTGATCTGTTACAAATGTTGATCACGAGTATGTCTCAGCATAATATTTATCCAGCAACGAATGGGATAACAGCTATAGAAATATTAAATAAAGAAAAAGTAGATATAATTATTACAGACGTTGTTATGCCCCTAATGGATGGTATAGAATTTACACGAACCGTAAAACAAAATCCAAAATATTCTCATATTCCTATTCTTATGTTAACCGCACGTTATAGCTCTGATCATAAAATTCAGGGATTTGAAGCCGGTGCAGACGCCTATATGACAAAGCCCTTTGATACTAAAGTATTGTTAGCCAATATTAATAGCATTATGCGTAACCGCCAAACAACAGTTCAATCTTGCTCTAAAAAGACAATAGAGGCTATAAACATTAGCCAATATGCAAAGAATCAATCTGATATGGATTTTTTAGAAAAGTCTATAAACTTTATTGAAAAAAACGCATTGAGTTGTACCTTTACTATCGATGAATTATATGCTGAGCTAAACATGAGCCAGCCTACATTTTATAGAAAATTACAGGCGCTAACGAATTTATCTCCCAGCGAGTTAGTTCGAAAAGTAAAAATGAACATAGCCTGCACTCTTCTCCTTCAACAAAACATGTCGGTGGCAGATGTGTGTTATTCATTAGGCTTCAATACCCCTAAACATTTCAGTGCCATGTTTAAAAAAGAAATCGGATTAACTCCCACTGAATATATAAAACAAAATCTAAAATAATACGACTGAATAGAAAAGGACATATAAATGAATAATACTTATCCATTGTAATAAGCCATTTCTCCCTACTTTAGCACCAGATAATCGCGAATGCTAATTCTAAAACAAGCAACGCTCTTTTTAACTAATTAAACGCTAATAAAAATGGGAAAAATTACTTCTATTTTACTTATGGGAATATGTATATTTATCAATGTACCGTATTCCTACAGTCAAGATAATAAATTGCAATCTTTCACCCCAAAGGAACTTTGGGCAGACAACAATGGAGTGCATATTAACGCTCACGGAGGAGGTGTGCTATTTGATAATGGGAAATATTACTGGTTTGGAGAACACAAAATTGCAGGTCCAAAAGGCAATAGAGCACATGTGGGAGTACACTGCTATTCTTCTACAGATCTATATAATTGGAAAGACGAAGGAATAGCATTATCAGTTGCTCCGGAAGGTTCTGGAAGTGACATTGAAAAAGGCTGCATTTTAGAAAGACCTAAAGTCGTATATAATGAAAAAACAAACAAATATGTCATGTGGTTCCACCTCGAATTGAAAGGACAAGGATACAAAGCTGCACGTTCAGGTGTAGCTGTCAGCGACAATGTAATTGGACCATACACATTTATTAGAAGTGGACGTCCCAATCCAGGCATATGGCCAATGAACGTAACAGAAGAAGAAAAAAAATCTATCGATATGAGCGATAAAAAAGCTCCATTAAGGGTGCTCAATAAATATATAGAAACCGGGCAAATGGCTAGAGATATGACTATATTCGTTGATGATGACCAGAAAGCTTACCACATCTACGCTTCGGAAGAAAATGGGACCACGCAGATTGCCGAACTAACAGATGATTACCTTTCACACACAGGCAAATATGTACGTGTATTCCCCAAAAGATACATGGAAGCAGCTGCTGTATTCAAAAGAAACGGCAAATATTATTTTATCGGTTCTGATTGTACAGGCTGGAAACCAAACGCAGCTCGTTCGGCCGTCGCTTCTTCCATTTGGGGACCGTGGGAAGAGTTAGGTAATCCATGTAGAGGAAAAGACAGTAATATCACCTTTGAAGGACAGAGTACTTATGTACTGAAAGTACAACATGGTAGACCAGACAGTTATATATTCATGGCAGATGTATGGAGACCAGATAATGCCATCGACGGACGTTATATATGGCTACCCATTACTTTCAAAAATGACAAACCTATCATTCAATGGAAAAAAGAATGGAATTTTTAATCGAAAAATAATTATTTCTAATATTAGAAAACTATGAATAAATATATCAAAGGAATAGCTTTTCTTTATACAGCTTGTTGTACAACAACCATAGCTGCTCAAGAAGAGGTGAAAGAAAGACCTAATTTTGTCTGGTTTATGGCAGAAGATGTCACTTCTTACTACCTGAAATTATATAACAACAATGAAAAAGGAGTAGCTACTCCTCACGTAGAAAAATTAGCCAAAGAAGGTATTGTTTTCAACAATGCATACAGCAATGCTCCTGTTAGTTCCGCCGCACGTTCTACACTTATCACTGGTTGTTATGCTCCTCGATTAGGAGTAAGTTTTCACCGCAAACTAGAACAAGTGCCTATGCCGGAAGGATTACGTATGTTTCCATCGTATTTACGGGAAGCAGGTTATCACACTTCCAATGCAGCCAAAACTGATTATAACTGCTTTATGGACAAAACAGCATGGGATGTAGTAAACGGTGAACTTGGAGAATGGCGTAACCGCCCTAATAAAAAAACACCATTCTTTCATGTACGCACTAGTATGACAACACATGAAAGTAAATTACAGTTCAAAGAGAATAAGGTAAATACCGTTAAAACTAAAAACGATCCCAATGACGTATTTGTACATCCCAATCATCCAGATACTAAATTATTCCGATACACATATGCCACCTTCTACGACCGTATTCAAGATTCCGACAATGAACTTGGGGAATTAATGGAAATGTTAAAAGCTGATGGAGAATTAGATAATACATTCATATTCTATTTTGGAGATAATGGTGGCTCACTACCCTTCAGCAAAGGATATACTACAGAAACAGGGCTACACGTACCCATGGTCGTATATGTACCAAAAAAATGGAGAGAGCGTCTCCCTATCAAAATAGGTGAAAGGACAAATGGCTTTGTCAGTTTTATGGACTTAGGTCCTACCCTCCTCCATTTAGCTGGAATTAGCGTACCCGAAGGTATGGACGGAACTCCATTTTTAGGAGAAGACATCTCTAAGGCGCAAATGGAAGCCAAAGATGAAGTGTACGGATATGGAGAACGTTTTGACGAATTATATGCCTTTAATCGAACCCTGCGCAAAGGTAATTTCAAATATTCACGTAACTTCCAACCGTATCACTCCAAATCACTTTACTCACTCTACCGTTATAAACAAGCAGCTTTCAGAGAATGGAAGAAAATGTACAACAACGGTAAGTTAAACAAAGTTCAAAGTTATTTCTTTGAGCCACAAGGAGCGGAAGAACTTTATGATTTATCCCTCGATCCATACGAAACCAAAAACCTTGCAGGAGATCCCACCTATCAATCAAAATTGAAAGAACTGAGAGCATTACTGAAAAAGCAAATGGTAGACAAGCATGATTTAGGTTTATATCCAGAATGTGTATGGTTAGAACAAGGCAAAACGAACCCTACACAATTTGGACTAACAAATAGTAATAGCATCAAACGTTATTCCGATATCGCAGACTTGGAAATGGAGACATTCAACAAAGCAAAAAATGCTCTCACAAAAGCACTTCAATCCAATGACCCAGTAGAACGTTATTGGGGAGCTACTGTTTGTGCCTCTTTTAGTAAAGAAGCGACAGTTTTACACGAAGAGCTAAAAAAAATGACAAACGATCCCAAAGCATATGTAAGGAGCAGAGCAATTGTTGCACTAAGTCTTACAAAAAAGATGAGACCTGAGGTAGCAATGAAAGCAACTTTAAAAAAAGCCCAAAACAAAGCTGAGTCTTTACTTATACTGAATGATATGGCTTTCCTAAAAGAAGCAATCAAAGGTTGTAACTTCCGATTAACTGAGGAGGATGTCTGTCACAAAGGAGGTGAAATCAATTGGAGAATCAAGTATTTGCAAGACTAAAAGATTCATTCACCAAAACAAGTACAAAAGATGAAACTATTTATAACCATCGTATCATTACTGATATCCATAGGAATATCTAAAGCTCAAGCACCTTTCTATGATGGTGCTGCAGATCCCGCAAGCAAAGCAGTCATGGCTAAAGCTGAACAAGATATTGAAAAATACCGAAAAGGTGACTTTACACTCATGTTAGTCGACACCAACGGAAAGCCTCTTAAAGATACAAGAATAAATGCAGAATTAGATAAACACCAGTTCAACTTTGGTACCAATCTATTCAGACTGTCCAGTTTACCCAATAGCCCCCTAAAAAGAACTGCTTTACAAACCATCAAAGATATCTTCAATCAAGTTGTTGTATGCGATTATTGGTTTAATCCCAGAGATAAAATGGGCGACAAGCAACCATTCAAAGACGTAGAATGGGCAAAGGCCAATAATATGCGTACAAGACTTCACTGCATTCTGTACGAACTACGAAGTGAAACATTCCCTCATAGAAACTACACAACAGAAGAATGTTGGGAAATGATTGAAGAAAGGCTGAAATATATAGGGAAACATTTTAATGGAGTAATACCTGAATTTGATGTCATTAATGAAGTTATTTCTAAATTTGCCTGGAATAGAAATTCCCCAAATGCTTTTTGGAAATTATTTCCTAACTTTCCTGAATTCAAGGACCCTAAAAATGCTGTAAAAGTATATAAATTAGCACGTAAATATATCCCCGACGGTAAATTAGTCTGTTTAGAAAATCCTATGCCATCGATTGACAGCAAACTATATCTGGAAGTCATAGACTATTGGAAAAAACTATTGGAAAATGGTGCAGACATAGATATTATTGCTACTCAATGTCATTTTTTTGACAAAGGGAAACCCTATCCCGAATCCAAAGAATTTACGATGGCAAGTATAAGTGAAGGTTTAGACCTACTGCAAGATCTCGGCAAACCTATCGCCATTACAGAATTTACCGGTCCAAGTCGGAATGGAGAGCTAACCGATCCTGTACAACGAGATAAACATTGGACATTAACTGATGAAGAAAATGCAGCATGGCAAATTAACTTTTACAAATTGGCATTCTCTAAACCCTACATATTTGAGCTCGTTCGTTGGAATCATGTAGACGGTGGATGTGGAAGAGCGGCAGACGGTGGAATAATCACTCCATCAGGAGTAAAGCATCAAATCTACTACGAACTGAAAAAGCTTATCAAAGAAACCTGGCATACGAATTTCAATGGAAAAAGTAATTCGAAAGGGGAAGTTTCATTCCGAGGCTTCTATGGAGACTACAAGATCAGTGTACCAGGATATCAGATGGCAAATGCCCAATTATATGATATCGACAAGGGAATTATTAAAGTGATATTAAGCAAATAGCAGAGAGAGGGGAAACCTCTTTCTGAAGAAATAAAATCATTAAAATGAATATAGAAATGAGCAAATCTACAATCATACTAAGTACACTGCTATTATCCAACACAATAGGAGTAATGGCACAAGAAAAAAATGAAAAGCCAAACATCGTTTTTGTCTTGGCAGATGACATGGGTATAGGAGACGTTGGCTGTTATGGTCAAAAGAAAATTAAGACTCCCAATATTGACAAATTAGCAGAGCAAGGATTATTATTCACTAACCATTATTGCGGTTCCACTGTCAGCGCACCATCACGTTGCAGTCTATTAACAGGTAAACATACAGGACATGCCTACATCCGGGGTAATAAAGGAGCAGATTCAGTAGAAGGACACTTCGACCTTCATCTTCCTGCTAATGAAACAACCGTTGCAGAAATTTTAAAAGAAAAAGGATATGCCACTATGTGTGTAGGGAAATGGGGACTTGGTGGTCCAAAAACGACTGGAAGTCCTATAAATAAAGGATTTGACTATTTTTTCGGTTATTTGAACCAAGGAGCTGCCCATCGTTATTATCCGGAATATTTATATGAAAACGAGAAAAAAGTAATGCTCAATAAAAAAGTATATAGCCATTTTCTAATCATGGAGAAAGGACTCAACTTCATTCGAGAACATTCCGAACAGCCATTTTTCGCCTACTTTGCCATTACTCCTCCCCACGCTGATCTGGATTATCCTGACTTGAGTGAATATGAAAACGAATTTCCCGAAACTCCGTTTATCAACAAAAATCCCAACGGTGGATTCAAAACTCAAATGAAACCCAAAGCGGCATACGCTTCAATGGTAAGTGAGATAGACAAAAATGTAGGCCAGATCATTGAACTGCTAAAAGAAAAAGGGATTTGGGAAAATACTATTTTTATATTTTCTTCGGATAATGGTGTCCACCGTGTAGGTGGACATGATCCGGACTTCTTCAACAGTAACGGTCCATTCCGAGGCTATAAAAGGGATCTTTATGAAGGAGGGGTACGTGCTCCTTTCATTATTAACTGGCCGGATGTTATCAAAACAAAGAGAACGACCGAACATATTACGACATTTTGGGATTTTTTACCGACAGTTGCAGAAATAGTAGGTGCAGCCCCCATAAAAGACACCGATGGAATCTCTTATTTATCCTTGTTAACAGAGAAAGGTCCTAAACCTCAAAATCATGAATACATATATTATGAATTTTATGAACAGGGAGGTAAACAATCTATTTTAAAAGATGGTTGGAAACTCATTCGTCTCAATATGTCCAAACCGGAAAAACTAAAAGAAGAATTATACTATTTGCCTAATGATATTGGTGAAGAAAACAATTTAATCCGCCAAAAGCCCCAAAAAGCCGCAGAACTGCGCAAGTTGGCGATGTCAGCACATACTCATAGCAAACATTTTAATTGGAAAATAAGAAAATAACATTCAAATATGAAAGCACAGCATATATCACTTACAGCATTGTCTCTTTTACCAATACTACCTATATCAGCGAAAGAAACTAATACAGATAAACCCAACATTGTCATGTTCCTTATAGATGACCTTGGCTGGAACGATTTTAGCTGCTATGGAAGTAAATTTTATCAAACTCCGACTATTGACAGCCTAGCAAATACCGGAGTAATGTTCACCGATGCTTATGCTGCATGCACAGTAAGTTCTCCTACACGTGCCGCATTAATGACCGGAAAATACCCTGCCCGCCTTCATCTAACGGACTGGATTTCCGGATGGAACTACGAATGGGCAAAATTAAAGATTCCCGAATGGAAGAAATATCTCTCATTGGAAGAAAAAACAGTAGCCGAATATTTGAAAGAGGCTGGATATACAACTTGGCATGTTGGTAAATGGCATTTGGGAGATGATGAAAAATATTGGCCGGAAAATCAAGGATTCGATATCAATATAGGCGGAAACTATAAAGGAGCACCTATCAAAAACAAACAAGGATGTGGAGGGTATTTCTCTCCTTATTGCCTTCCACGACTTGAAAATGGTCCAGAGGGAGAATATCTAACCGACCGTCTAACCAATGAAGCTGTACAACTCATAGAGCAACAAGGTGAAGAACCGTTCTTTTTAAATATGGCTCACTATGCCGTACACGCTCCATTAGGTGCAAAACCTGAAATATTGAAAAAATACGAAGTTCTTACCGACAGTTCCTATTTCCAAAACAATGCTACCTATGCGGCTATGATTCAAAGTGTAGATGAAAGTCTAAATAACATAATAAATGCTTTACAACGCAAAGGTGTGCTAAACAATACATTGATTATTGTAACAAGTGATAATGGAGCTGTTCACAGAACTTCCAAGAACTATCCCTTACGCAAAGGTAAAGGATCAGAATACGAAGGGGGAGTACGTGTTCCACTTATCATCAATTGGAAGGGACATACTCTAGTGGGAAAATCAACAGAAAAACTCGCTATTACACCGGACTTATTTTCTACAATACTAGATGCTGCTAATGTAAATGTCCACGACAAAAATGTAGACGGGATTTCTTTACTTCCAATTATACAGGGAAAAACAACTGAAGAACGTCCTATTTTCTGGCATTATCCCCATTATCACGATGGAGGTGCACGCCCATATTCCGCAGTTCGTTTAGGAACTTGGAAACTAATAAAACAATACGATAACGATAGTTATGAGTTATATAATTTAAAAGCAGATATTAGTGAAACAAAGAACCTAAATAAAAAATATCCGCAAAAAGTAAAAGAACTAAAAATGATTCTTACACAATGGCTACATTCTGTCAAAGCACAATTTCCTACCCCTAATCCTCATTGGGATCCTAAAAAAGAAAAGAAGAAAGGTAAATATAACGGCATTTAGAAGAAATTTTCCTATGAAAATACATATTGGAGGATGTTGTTCTCAAAATTAAATATAAATACAACGCCAAAGAGTATTCAATAGTTTTCACCAATAAATAATAATTTACCATATGAAACAACTCTTATTTTTATTAATATTTCTATGCCTGAATATAAACATAGGCGAAACTGCTAATGCACATAAAAGGAAAGTATCAGCAAAAAAATTTATAACTATCAATGGCGTTGATTTACAAGACAGACAAGGCAATAAGTTCTTTATCCGTGGTACTAATCTTGGACACTGGCTCAATCCAGAAGGATATATGTTTGGATTTGATAGTCCTAAAGTCGGTTCACCATGGAAAATAAACCAGGTATTCTGTGAATTAGTAGGACCAGAGTTTACTGCACAATTTTGGCGACAATTCAAAGAGAACTTCATTACTCGAGAAGATATCAAGTTTATAGCATCCACAGGTTCAAACACTGTTCGTCTCCCACTTCATTACAAACTTTTCACTAACGAAGATTATTTAGGCATTTATTCTCAGCAAGATGGTTTTAAATTAATAGACAAACTAATCTCATGGTGTCGCGAAGCGGGTATTTATGTCATTCTTGATATGCACGATGCCCCAGGTGGAAATGCAGGTATTTGGGTAGACGATAGCTATGGTTATCCATGGCTTTTCGAAAGCAAAGGGCTCCAACAACAATTTTGCGACATTTGGCAAGCTATCGCAAAACGTTACAAAGATGAACCGACAGTATTGGGATATGACTTACTCAACGAACCAATATTCAATTTCGAAAGTACTAAACATCTAAACCCTATACTTGAAAAAGTTTATAAAAAAGCAGTCAAAGCAATACGTAAAGTAGATGCCAATCACATTATAATCCTTGGTGGAGCGCATTGCAATGGAAAATTTGAAAATATCTTCACAGACTGGAAGTATGATGATAAACTGATGTGGGAATGTCATCACTATGGTGGAAAGCCAGGAATCAATCCAATCAAAAAATATATAGCTTGGCGTGACAAAACCGGTCTTCCAATGTATATGGGGGAAATAGGACATAATTCTATGGAATGGATATCAACTTTTCGAAACTTAATGAACGAAAATAATATTGGTTGGAATTATTGGACCTATAAACATATGAGTAAAAAAGATGGCTACGTTTTGATTAGCAAACCTAAAAACTGGGATGTTATTAGAGATTTCGCCAATTCACCTCGCGGTTCATATGAACAAATTAGAAATGCCCGCCCTGATCAGGCTGTCGTACGTCAAGCTATGAACGACTATTTAGAAGCCATTAAATTTAAGAATTGCACAATAGGTAAAGAATATATCAAAGCACTTGGATTAGAAATAAAATGATAGTATTATTGAATTGAGTTATTATAATAAGATACCATGAAAACCATATGAAATGTAGGAAAAGAGTGCTCCAAGGCACTCTTTTATATTCTCTTGTCAATCAGATTTTATACTCTTCTATCTTTCTATACAACGTAGTAAGTCCAATTTTCAGCAAACGGGCAGTTTCCGTTTTATTTCCCTTAGTATATTCCAAAACACGGGCAATATGTCTCCGTTCCATTGCCGCCAGTTCAAAGCCCTCCACACTATCGTCCGAACATTCGTAATGAGTATTTTGAATTTCCAAGGGTAAATCGCAAACATCCAACCGCCCACCTTCGCAGACAATCAGGCTACGCTCGATAACATTTCGCAATTCGCGGATATTTCCTTTCCAAGACTGTTTCTCCAAAGCCTCCAGAAAAGCGGGAGTCATCTCACTAATAGAATACGAAAGTTTCTCGGAAAAGCTCTTGGCAAAAGCTGCTGCAAGAATACTGATATCCCCTGCCCGCTCACGAAGTGCAGGGAGATGCACCTGAAATACAGAAAGACGATAGAACAAATCTTCACGAAAACGTCCCTCTTTGATTTCTTCCTGCAGGTTGCGGTTCGTTGCAGCAATGATACGTACATTCACCCTGGTAGGCTTTGTGTCACCAACTTTTATATACTCGCCGGTTTCAAGAATACGCAGTAACTTGGCTTGCAGTTCAAAAGCCATTTCCCCTATCTCATCCAGAAAAATCGTTCCGTTATGAGCTTCCTCAAAAAGCCCTTTCTTATCTTTCAAAGCACCGGTAAATGAGCCCGCCTTGTACCCGAACATCTCACTCTCTAATAATTCCTTACTAAAAGAGGAGCAGTTAACCGCTACGAAATTCTGTTTACTCCGCTTACTATTATAATGGATAGCCTGAGCAAAAACCTCTTTTCCTGTCCCGGTCTCTCCGGTAAGTAATACCGGAACATCCGTGACAGACACCTTCTGTGCCAAAGAGATAGCCTCTTTCAGCACTTTCGATTCTCCTAAAATAGAATCGAACGAATACATCTGCCCGACTTTCTTCTCCAGTTTTTCCAACCGGACATTCATTCTTGCTTTCTCCGCAGCACGACTAATCAAAGGAATGATCTTATTATTATCATCTCCCTTCGTTATATAATCGAATGCACCATTCTTGATCGCCTGCACCCCGTCAGGAATATTGCCATGTGCGGTGAGAAGAATCACTTCCACATTAGGAGCCTGCTTCTTGATATTCAGCACTAAATCCACCCCATTCCCATCAGGAAGAAAAACATCACACAGAACCACATCGGGCGATTGGACTTCAAGTTGTTTGACAGCAGCTTTACAATCGCCAGCCTGACACACTTCGTACCCTTCAAGTTCCAGCATACGTGCCAAAAGGCTACGAATCTGAATTTCATCGTCAACAATAAGAATCTTACTCATACAATTTACTTACATTTAATGGAAGAATAAAAAACAGGGTGTGCAAATATAACTTTTTTCGATGAATCTATGAACATTTCTTATACATAGTTCGTTATTTCCATAGGAAACTATTTACACTATAAAATTATGAAGATTATCATTATCGGAGGCGTTGCAGGAGGAGCTACCACTGCTGCCCGAATCAGACGAGTAGACGAGACAGCAGAAATTATCCTTTTGGAAAAAGGAAAGTATATATCGTACGCCAATTGCGGGCTGCCTTATTATATAGGAGGAGTGATTGAAGAACGGGAAAAATTATTTGTACAGACTCCCGAAGCATTCTCGACACGCTTCCGTGTTGATGTCCGCACGGAAAACGAAGTGATTTTTATTGACCGGAAGAAAAAGACGGTCACCGTACGTCAGAGTAGCGAGGATACGTATGAAGAGAGCTACGACAAACTGCTGATATCAACCGGAGCTTCTCCCGTACGGCCGCCATTACCGGGAATCGACCTTCCGGGTATTTTCACGCTAAGAAATGTCACAGATACAGACCGTATCAAAGAATATATCAACAGCCATGCTCCCCGAAAAGCGGTAGTGGTAGGAGCCGGATTTATCGGTCTCGAAATGGCCGAGAACCTGCACGCACAAGGAGCGAAAGTCTCGATTGTGGAAATGGGGAATCAGGTAATGGCTCCTATCGACTTCTCGATGGCTTCGCTCGTGCATCAACACCTGATGGACAAAGGAGTGAACCTGTATTTGGAACAAGCCGTAGCTTCTTTCGAACGGGAAGGAAAAGGACTGAAGGTTACTTTCAAGAACGGACAGTCGATTTCTGCCGATATTGTCATTCTATCTATCGGGGTACGGCCGGAAACCAGTCTGGCCCGGGCTGCCGAGCTAACGATCGGCCCTGCCGGCGGTATTGCCGTGAACGACTATTTACAGACATCCGACGAAGCCATTTATGCTATCGGTGACGCTATCGAATATCGCCATCCAATCACCGGAAAAACCTGGCTCAACTACCTTGCAGGTCCTGCCAACCGTCAAGGACGCATCGTTGCAGACAATATACTGGGAGCTAAAATTCCATACGAAGGTTCCATCGGCACTTCCATCGCCAAAGTCTTTGATATGACAGTGGCTTCCACCGGCTTGCCCGGCAAACGGCTACGCTTGGAAGGTATCGATTATATGTCGTCTACCATTCATCCCGCTTCTCATGCCGGATACTACCCGGACGCTATGCCGATGAGTATAAAGATTACGTTCGACAAACAAACAGGACGGCTGTACGGAGGACAGATTGTCGGCTATGACGGAGTGGACAAGCGAATTGACGAGCTTGCGCTTGTCATCAAACATCAAGGTACGGTATACGACCTGATGAAAGTAGAACAGGCATACGCTCCTCCATTCTCCTCCGCCAAAGATCCTGTAGCAATAGCCGGATATGTAGCGGAAGATATGATTACGGGTAAAACGAATCCTGTCTACTGGAGGGAGCTGAGAGACATCGAGATGGAGAATAAATTCTTACTGGATGTCCGTACACAGGACGAGTTTGCATTAGGATCATTACCGGGAGCGGTCAATATCCCGTTGGATGAACTCCGGGACCGGATGTCGGAATTGCCGAAAGACCGTATGATTTATACGTTCTGCGCCGTCGGCCTGCGCGGTTATCTCGCTTACCGGATATTGACGCAACACGGATTTGACAAAGTACGTAACCTTTCGGGTGGATTAAAGACTTACCGTGCAGCCACAGCCCCCATCGTTATACACCAAGAGAATGAAGACCAAACAGACGAATCCTCTTCACCGCAAGAGAAGACACTTTCGAGCGAGCCATCAGCCGCACCGGAAATTCCCGTAGCAGCTGCAAAAACAATCCGTGTGGATGCGTGCGGACTGCAATGTCCCGGTCCAATACTGAAAATGAAAAAGACGATGGACGGACTGGCTTCCGGTGAGCGGGTAGAGATTACGGCTACCGATCCGGGATTCCCGCGTGATGCTGCCGCATGGTGCAGCTCAACCGGCAATCAGCTCATTTCCAAAGAGGCATCCGGAGGAAAATCTGTTGTTATTATAGAAAAAGGAGAACCAAAAGCGTGCAATATTGTTACTTCTTGTGAGGGCAAAGGAAAAACTTTTATCATGTTCAGTGATGATTTAGATAAAGCTTTAGCTACCTTTGTACTTGCCAACGGTGCGGCAGCCACAGGACAGAAAGTTACAATTTTCTTCACTTTCTGGGGATTGAACGTTATCAAGAAACTGCATAAGCCGGAAACCGAGAAAGACATTTTTGGAAAAATGTTTGGCATGATGTTGCCTTCCAGCTCGAAGAAACTGAAACTTTCAAAGATGAGCATGGGAGGAATAGGCGGAAAAATGATGCGGTATATCATGAATAAGAAAGGTATTGATTCTTTGGAATCACTGCGTCAACAAGCTCTGGAGAACGGAGTGGAATTTATTGCCTGCCAGATGTCGATGGATGTGATGGGAGTGAAACAAGAAGAACTTCTGGACGAAGTGACTATCGGCGGTGTAGCGACTTATATGGAACGGGCCGACAATGCCAACGTTAATCTGTTTATTTAACGGAACGAAATAATAAATATATGCAATGAGAAATATGAAAACAATATGTGCCATACGCGATGTATTCAGAGCTATGACCAATTTTGAGGCTAGCTTTGAGCAAGTCTACCAGATAACGCTGAACGAGGCCATGATTTTGTGCGCTCTCAAGTGTTCTTCGGAAAGAATGACGGCAACAAACCTGTCGAAGCAAACGGATTTGAGCCCTTCCCATACATCAAAAATGCTCCGGATACTGGAAGAAAAAGGACTGATCATCAGAACTTTGGGAAGCGAGGACCGGCGGCAAATGTATTTTACCCTGTCTGCTGCAGGAAGAGAACGGGTTTGTGACATGGAAATACAGAAGGTGGAAATTCCCGAATTACTGAAACCTCTGTTCAAAGACGCAGAATCTTAAACGGAGCTCTGCCAATCATAAAGAGAGTTCTAAACGCGGATTAATTCACGTTAATCCGCGTTTTATTATTCATTATGACACACTCTCTTCTTTATTACAGACACAGAAAGAAAAATGTTAATTTTCCGGCAAAATAATTCTTCGTGCGAACCTTTTTATTTCTTTGTTGTTGTTTGTAACAAAAGCCCCAAGGTACCAGGGCCTGATTTTTATATAACCTAAACATTATAAAAGATATGAAGAAATTAATTCCTATTTTATTGGCGGTCTTTGCACTCGCTTCATGTGAAAAAGACCCGGACATGGGTAAGCTGGATGACAATTATCTGGTATACACTAACTATGACAAGAAAGCCGATTTCAAAGTTCCTACATTCTATCTGGCACCCCAGATTCTGGTGATTAGTGACAGTAAAGAACCGGAATATCTCGAAGGTGAAGGCGCAGAACAAATTCTGGCTGCTTATACAGACAATATGGTAGCCAGAGGCTACGAAGCAGCAGCAGACCAAGAAAGTGCAGATCTTGGTATCCAAGTGAGCTACATCGCAAGTACTTATTATTTCACCAGCTACACACAACCTGAATGGTGGTGGGGTTATCCCGGATACTGGGGACCTGGCTACTGGGGTGGCAACTGGGGTGGTGGATGGTACTACCCGTACGCTGTAACTTATAGTTATAGCACCAACTCCTTCCTGACAGAAATGGTGAACTTGAAAGCCGAACAGGGAGACAGTAAAAAACTGCCTGTTGTATGGACAAGTTATCTGACCGGATTTGAAACTGGTTCCAAAGCTATCAACCGTACTCTTGCAGTAGAAGCTGTCAACCAGTCATTTACACAGTCACCTTATCTTACTAACAAATAAACAACTACAACTGTTATGAAAACAAGAAAAAATATATACTTCAAGGTAGTAGCCTTGGCGGCTATTGCCATCGCCTTCGCCATGCCGGCTAAGGCACAGCTATCAGACAACGGATATGCTAATATCGACTGGCAGTTTAATGTTCCCCTCGGCAATCATTTTGCCGACAAGTCCAGTGGTTGGGGTATGAACTTTGAAGGCGGTTATTTCGTGACTCCCAATATCGGTTTGGGTCTTTTCCTGAACTACCATACGAACCACGAATATGTAGGCCGTGAAACCTTCCAACTGGGAGCCGGTGAGGTTACTACCGACCAGCAACACACCATGTTCCAATTGCCTTTCGGTGCTGCTGCCCGTTACCAATGGAACCGCGGTGGATCCGTACAACCATACGTCAGCGCTAAACTAGGTGCCGAGTATGCTAAAATCCGTTCTAACTTCAATATGCTCGAAGCTAGAGAAAACAGTTGGGGCTTCTACGCTTCTCCTGAAATCGGTATCAATGTATTTCCTTGGGTATACGGACCGGGACTACACTTCGCTCTCTACTACAGCTATGGTACCAACAAGGCTGATGTACTGCATTACAGTGTAGACGGACTGAACAACTTCGGTTTCCGACTGGGTGTATCATTCTAAGGCTAAACTCTACCAGAATTACGTTAATAAAAAGAATGCCTCTCTGCTTCCACGAGCAGAGGGGCATTTCCTTTTATAGCTTGCCGGAAAAGGAGGGATTACTTTTTCTTCATCGCATCATAAATCGCTTCCTGTATCCTTTCACGAATGTGCAATTGATTCAATTTACGGTTGGTCGCGTCCGGATAAACCCGGTTACTCAAAAAGACATAGACCAACTCATTCACAGGGTCCACCCAAGCACAGGTTCCGGTAAACCCGGTATGGCCATACACTCCGGCAGGTACACCGGGAGCACAGTTCCCTTTCTTCGAATCAGTCATATCCGGTTTGTCGAATCCCAAACCACGCCGACTTATCTTTGAAACTTCCGTAGTAAACAGTTGACAGGTTTCCTTACTCAGATAACGCTGTCCGTCCAACTCTCCTCCATTCAATAACATCTGATAGATACGGGCAACCTCACGGGCTGTGGAAAAAAGTCCGGCATTCCCGCCCAATCCACCAAAGAAAGCGGAAGCCTCATCATGAACAAAGCCTTGCAAAGTCTCTTTTCGCAAGAAACGATCTTTGTTGGAAGGCACAATCTCCGATTTGGCAAAGCGGCGTAAAGGCAAATAACCCGTGCGCTCCAGCCCCATCGGTCCGTAAAATTCACGTTGCAGATAGGCTTCCATCGGCATTTCCGCCAACTGTTCCACCAGCATTCCCAACAGGATAAATCCGATGTCACTATATACATAGCGTTTCTGTCTCAATGGAGTTTCCACTATTTTCTCTTCTATCACTTTCCTGAATGAACGGTTCAGCCATATACTATCACAGATTTGAACGGTATAATCCCCGGTCCCGACAGACGAGATATATTCTTTTTTAAACTTAAAATCCGGATTCGCCCATGTGGTCGTACCAATCCGTAACGGATGTTTCGCATCCCTACGCGCACTGAACAATCGTCCGTCGTAACTATCCTTGTCTATCACTTCCTGATAGAACGGTATCCAAGATGGCAAACCGGACTGGTGAAACAGGATTTCCTGAATAGTGATATCTTTCTTGTCTGTACGTTGCAAGAACGGCAAATAATCCGAAATCTTATCGGTAAGGCTGAAACGGCCTTTATCGTAAAGTTTCATAATAGCCAGCAGAGTTCCCGTAGTTTTGGATAAAGAGGCCAAATCGTAAATATCCGTAGATTCGACACGAGGACTGCCCTTTCCCGCATACGTACCGAACGCTTTATCATACATGATATGCCCGTTTCTCAAAACAACTATCTGGCAACCGGGATAGGCTCCCTGCTGAATGCCGTCCAGTGCAATGGCGTCAATCTTTTTCAGAAGAACGGACGAAAGGCCGTGCTCCTCCGGAATGAAATGTAAAGGCGTTCTCGGTGTAATGGTCACTCCCGCCCCTGTGGGAAACAATCCGCCTATGCTTGCCGACAACCTGCCGTCCGCCGTGGCTTTGGCATATAAGATATCAGCCACCTGCCGCTGCACGTCACCATTATGGCTATGCCCCAATATCACGGCTGATGCGCGGGACACCGCACGTTGAATCTGCAACATCATTTTGCCGGGTGTAAAGAACAGATAGATAGTCGGGCTTTTAGGAACAAACTTGGCAAAGAAAGGCTGATAAGCCCCCAATCGTTGTTCACTGACCGCTACCACAATCCGTTTATAAGCAGCCAACGAATCACGCAACTTCTGATTTTCCTGTTCAGTCTGATTGGCACGAAGACGGAAACGTACCAATGAAGTATAACGGGACATCTGACTCGCCAGCGCATTCGTCTCACCCGGTTTTCCGACTTCGAGCAATGCAATCTTCTGTTCCTTGTCCGCGTGCAACGGTAAAATATGGTTCTTATTATTCAGCACAGTAATCGCCGCCCAATTCAACCGACGGATTAAATCGCGCGTCTGAGGAGTGTTAATACGCTGTTCCAAACCGGATACTTGCACAAACGGCTTTTTCTTTAATCCCAGTGCATATTTATAAGTCAGCACCTTACGGCATTTACTCTCAATATCCTCCCGGCTCAACTCCCCTTTTTCAATGGCTTCCAATACAGCGGATATCTCCGCTTTCAGATTACGGGGAGCCAACACCATATCATTTCCCGCTTTCAATGCTTGCAGACTGACACTTCCATTCCCCGACACCCCTTTCATGGCAAGCGCATCTGTGAATATCAGCCCTCTAAAAGCCAATTCGTCCGTCAACAAATCATACACCACATTGCGGGACAATGACGATGGGAGTCCGCCCACCGGTTCTATGATGGGCACTTGCAAATGACCGACCATCATACCGCCCAATCCTGCCCGGATCGCTCTTTTAAAAGGATAAAGTTCCACACTGTCCAACCGCTCGCGAGTGAAAGGAAGCACAGGCAACGCCTTATGCGAATCAATATCCGTATCTCCATGACCGGGAAAATGCTTGCATACAGACAGTACTCCTCCTTCTTCCAGACCGGATGCGTAAGCGATAACCTTATCTGCCACCTGTATCGGATTTTCTCCGAAAGAACGGGTATTAATCACCGGATTCTTCGGATTGATATTCACATCCGCCACCGGAGCAAAATTAACCTGAGCCCCAATCTGTTTGCACTGGCGGGCTACTTCACGCCCATACGCATGAATCAACCGATTGTCCTGAATACAGCCCAGCACCATATTTCTCGGGAAAACAGGTGTGCCGCGCAAACGCATTGCCAGCCCCCATTCTCCATCGAAAGTAATCATAACAGGTACTTTGGCTTGCCGCTGCGCCCGATTCGTCAAGTTGACCTGGTTCTGCAGTTTTCCACCGGAAAAAAGAAGTCCGCCCACTTTATAAGTATCAACGGCTTCACGCAGCAATTCCAGATTTCGTTTGGTATCCACAGGAGCGATGGTATAGATAAATAACTGCCCGACTTTTTCTTTGAAGGAAAGCCTATCCATTACCGAGTCTACCCAATGGCGGCAGTCCTTATCCTGGAGAGCCTTATATACCAACTGCGGTTCAACGGCAGCAGCATTTTGAGCCGACCCCGTTACCGGTCCGGCTGAAATAAGAAATAAAAACGCTAAGATTGAGGAAAGTTTCTTCATTTATGTTCCAAAGTCAAATCAAGACGGCCTACACGCACACCACTCTTCCCCGTGTGCATGACAGCCACTTCTTCTCCATCCATGTTCAAATATGTTTTCGGGCCTTTCATAAAGGTGTGCGAATGCCCGCCCAAAATCACATCGATATTACGTGTATTCGCCACCAGGCGTTCGTCCATCTGAATTCCCAAATGCGACAGACATACCACAACATCACATCCTTTCTCTTTCAGCAAAGCAGCCACTTCATTCGATACCCCGACCGGGTCCTCATAAACTACTCCTTCACATTTATTAGCCTGAATCAGTCCTTCCGGTTCCGCTCCCAGACCGAAGACACCTATTTTCAAACCATATTTCTCTAAAATAACGTATGGCTTTACAATATCCTTCAATACCGTAGCTTCCAAATTATAATTGGCACAGACTACCGGAAACTTTGCCATCTTGAAAATACGGGCCATGTTATCCACATCGAAATCAAACTCATGATTGCCGATAGTCATCGCGTCATAGCCCATTTCGTTCATCAACTTAATTTCCACTTCCCCCTGAAACATATTATAATAGGGAGTCCCCTGCGAAATATCCCCGCAATCGAACAACAATACATTGTCGTGCTCTTTGCGGAACTGTTCAAGGAAAGTAGCCCGGCGGACAAATCCTCCTTCATTATAATTGCGGTCACCTTTCTGATTGACCGGTTCAATGCGACTATGCACATCGCTAGTCTGCAAAAGTATAAGTTCTTTAGTATCCTGCGCAAATAGGGAAAAGGCAAAGCTTACCGCCAGGCACAGCAGGAAAGATATCTGAATTCTTCTCATATCCAACATTTTTAGTTTCTCCTTTTTTATTTTATAGAAATACGTCCATCCAGTTTGGAGGTAATCAGCTTACCTTCGGCAGTCTGCTTCCGCACATATTCAAGAAACAGGCCGCGCAAAGTAGCGTTCTCCGGACATACACGTTTCTCCGCTTGCAGAAGAGCGTCCATCCGCCCGTTTCCATCCGCCAGATAATCAATGGTAGCCACCGTATAAGATTGGTCATCCTTCACCGGTTGTCCGCCAATGGTTACATTCAGCAGTTCGCCTTCCTTACTGATTTCCATACGAATGCCGCTCACTCCTTCTCCATGCAAGGAAGCGATAGCCTTAAAAAGACGTTTCATGTCCGTCCCCTTCATTGTCAACACACAAAGCGAATTCTCGAAAGGAAGGATTTCGAAGATTTCACCAACGGTGATATCTCCCTTCGGCAGGATATTGCGCAACCCTCCCATATTTACCAATCCCATATCGGCAGGTTTACCCAATACCCGAACCGCCGCCTGCTGCAACACACCTGCCACAAGATTGGAAAGGAGGCTTTCCGGATTCCCTTTATCCATTATCATTTCACTGGTGCCAATGACTTCATACATCATCGCATCTACTTTGTCCTTATAGGGCTTCAATATCTCAGCAGCTCTTTTGTCGGGATTCGCATCCCAGACTGAATCGATCGTAATCATACTGCCTTTTACTCCAACCACTTCGTAGTTAGCCGTGGTTTCCCGTGCCGAGCGACAGGACGTAAAGAGGAAACCTCCCGCCAACACGGCTACAATCAGATACTTCACATAAGTCTGTTTCATGTTCGCTATTTTTAGATATGCTACAAATATACGAAAACATTTGGCTATCTGACAAATAATTCGTTACTTTGCACCGCTTTCGCGCAATCGCTGTCAAGAGAAGAGATACTTGGTATGTTGCGTTGTAACGATGAAACAATTTAATAATAACAACAATGGATTTAATTAAAATTGCAGAAGAAGCATTTGCTACCGGAAAACAGCACCCGAGCTTCAAAGCAGGAGACACTGTAACAGTAGCATATCGTATTATCGAGGGTAACAAAGAACGTGTACAGTTGTACCGTGGTGTTGTTATCAAAATCGCCGGTCACGGAGACAAGAAACGTTTTACTGTACGTAAAATGTCAGGAACTATAGGCGTAGAAAGAATTTTCCCAATCGAATCACCGGCTATCGATAGCATCGAAGTGAACAAGGTAGGTAAAGTTCGTCGCGCTAAATTGTACTACCTGCGCGCTCTTACTGGTAAGAAAGCTAGAATCAAAGAAAAAAGAGCTAACTAATAAGCCGAACTTTTCGATTCGAAATAAAAAAGGGAACTTCATTATGAGGTTCCCTTTTTTATTGTATATTTTCTCAAACATTCTCATGCCTATGAGAAAAAATTCTCATTGCAATGAGAATAATTCCTCAAAGGTATGAGAATATTTTCTCACTCCGGTGAGAATAACCCTTTGTCTGAATAAGCCGTACACGTCAGAAAGGACTAAATAAAACAAAGCCCCGAAAGTCATAAACTCCCGAGGCTTCATTACCTTTATTATAATAATGAAATGTTATTCTTTCAAATCTTTCAGTTCCCAAGCCAATGCACTGGCGCCCAGTACAGCAGCATCAGAATCCTTCAATTCGGAAACGAGCAGTTTAGTCTTGCCTTTATAGATATTCAGGATATTATCATCAATTGATTTCTGAATTGGTTTCATGATATAGTCACCGGACTTAGCCAAACCACCAAACAATACAATTGCTTCAGGGCTGGAGAATGCAATAGCATCTGCCAGTGCTTCACCCAAGATGTTACCTGTAAAGTTAAAGATTTCCTGTGCCAGTTTATCACCTTGTACAGCTGCATCATACACATCTTTTGAAGTGATGTTTTCTGCAGGAATGTTACGAAGCAAGCTAGCATCCGTACGGGCAGCAAGGAATTCACGGGCTGTGCGAGCTACACCGGTAGCCGAACAGTAAGTTTCCAGACATCCCTTACGGCCACAACCGCAAAGACGACCATCGCGACGGGCGATAACGTGTCCCAATTCACCTGCAAAACCGTCATGACCATACACCATCTGACCGTTGATAACGATACCGCTACCCACACCAGTACCCAGTGTAATCATGATAAAGTCTTTCATACCACGGGCAGCACCGTAAGTCATTTCACCGATAGCAGCAGCGTTTGCGTCGTTTGTCAAAGCAGTGGGGATACCCAGTCTTTCTTCAAACATGGCAGCCAACGGAAGAATTCCCTTCCAAGGCAGGTTCGGAGCAAATTCAATCGTTCCCGTGTAGTAGTTGCCATTCGGAGCACCGATACCAATACCTCTGATTTTATCAACACCACCATTAGCAATAATCAATGGAAGCAGACTTTTACACACTTCATCAGCGTATTCTTCTACTGTAGGGTAACCAGATGTTTTGATTGAACTGCTGGCAATAATAGTTCCGCGTGCGTCTACAATTCCAAAGACGGTATTCGTTCCGCCTATGTCAATACCTACTACGTAGGGTTTTTCCATGTTTGAATTCATGATACTTTTATTTAAAAGGGTTAGTTAATCATTAAGTTTACTGCACACAAATTACGTAAAGAAGATTGAGTCTACAAAATGTTTTTCAAAAAAAGTTCAACCTCTTTGCAACTTTTCTTATCTCGCTACCGTCTAATAGAAGAAATTCATAAGAAAACTGAAACTAAATAAAGGAAACTGTGATACAACTGACAAATATCAATAAGACCTATAATAACGGAGCACCTCTTCATGTGCTCAAGGGTATCGACCTCCACATCGGGCAAGGTGAGTTTGTTTCCATCATGGGAGCGTCAGGGTCAGGAAAATCGACTTTACTTAACATATTAGGTATTCTTGATAATTACGATACCGGAGATTATTATCTGAACAACGTACTCATCAAAAACCTAAGCGAAACCAAAGCCTCCGAATACCGGAACCGCATGATCGGATTTATTTTCCAATCATTCAATCTGATATCGTTCAAAGACGCAGTAGAGAATGTAGCACTTCCTTTATTCTATCAGGGAGTAAGCCGTAAAAAGCGCAATGCACTTGCTTTGGAATACCTCGACCGTCTGGGGTTGAAGGACTGGGCACATCATATGCCGAACGAGATGAGCGGCGGACAGAAACAGCGTGTAGCCATCGCCCGCGCACTCATCACCCAACCGCAGATTATTCTGGCGGACGAGCCCACAGGAGCATTGGATAGCAAGACCTCCGTAGAAGTGATGCAAATACTGAAAGACCTGCACCGGACGGGGATGACCATCGTAGTCGTCACACACGAAAGCGGAGTTGCCAACCAGACCGACAAAATAATACACATTAAGGACGGTATCATCGAACGAATCGAAGATAACATTGCCCATGACGCTTCTCCTTTCGGCAAAAACGGATTCATGAAATAAAGACCAATCAGACATGATCGACATCTGGCAAGAAATATACAGCACCATTAAGCGCAACAAGCTAAGGACTTTCCTCACAGGGTTCGCTGTGGCATGGGGAATATTCATGCTTATCGTCCTCTTAGGGGCCGGCAACGGACTGATTCATGCTTTCGAAGAGGCTTCTTCAGAACGTGCACTGAACAGTATCAAGATCTATCCGGGATGGACTTCCAAGTCTTACGACGGACTCAAAGAGGGACGGAAGATCCAACTGGACAACAAGGACTTACGGATCACCGACACTCATTTTCCGGATTATGTAATTAAGGCCGGAGCTTCCATCTGGCAAGGTACCGTCACCATCAGTTTCGGCTCGGAATATGCCAGTGTCGGGTTGGCAGGCGTCTTTCCCAATCATATAGAAATAGAAACCATAAAGCTCTTTAAAGGACGTTTCATTAATGAGACGGATATTAAAGAAAGACGGAAAGTTATCGTCCTACATAAAAAAACGGCTGAGATTCTTTTTCATAAGACGCATACCGAACCTATCGGGCAGTTTGTCAATATGGGAAATGTTGCTTATCGGGTAGTGGGACTTTGCAACGACAAAGGAGATAGCGGTGAGAAACCTGCCCTCATACCTTTCTCTACCCTGCAAACGATCTACAATAAAGGAGACAAGCTGAGCTGTCTGACCATCGCTACGAAGAATCTGGAGACGATCGAAGCGAATGAAAATTTTGAAAAAGAGTATCGGAAAGCGTTGGGAGCCAACCACCGTTTCGATCCTACCGACAACAGCGCCTTATGGATATGGAATAAGTTCACCAATTATCTGCAACAACAAAAAGGTATGGCCATTCTACGTACCGGAATCTGGGTGATCGGCATTTTCACTCTTTTAAGCGGCATTGTAGGAGTATCCAATATCATGCTGATCACCGTTAAAGAACGTACACGCGAATTCGGTATCCGCAAAGCATTGGGAGCCAGACCGGGCTCGATCCTTTGGCTGATTATTGTAGAAAGTGTAATCATCACCACTTTATTCGGCTATATAGGTATGGTGGCGGGCATCGGAGTAACCGAATGGATGAATGCCGCTTTCGGCAATCAAGTCATGGATATCGGCGGATGGACAACAACCGTCTTCCTGAATCCGACCGTCGATATAAAAATCGCCATTCAAGCTACACTTACATTAATAATCGCCGGAACGTTAGCCGGATTGTTCCCTGCCCGCAAGGCTGTCAGCATCCGTCCGATTGAAGCACTTAGAGCAGATTAAGATTATGAAAATAGACATGGATACCTGTGAGGAAATCCTCATTACCATCACAAGAAATAAAACAAGAAGCCTGCTGACCGCATTCGGCGTGTTCTGGGGAATCTTCATGCTCGTAGCCCTTATCGGAGGCGGACAAGGATTGGAAGAGATGATGAAGAAAAATTTTGAAGGATTTGCCACCAATTCCGGTTTCCTTGCCGCACAAAGAACGGGTGAGGCTTACAAAGGTTTTCGGAAAGGAAGATGGTGGGATCTGGAAGCAACAGATATCAACCGCCTCCGGTCCCAAATCAAAGAAGCGGAAGTGATTACCCCTTCCACAGCCCGCTGGGGCTCCAAAGCCGTATACGAAGATAAAAAATACGATTGCAGTGTAAAAGGACTGTATCCGGACTATCTCCATATCGAATCACAGGAGATAGCATACGGCAGATATATCAATGATGTAGATATAAAGGAAAACCGCAAAGTGTGCGTTATCGGGAAAAGAATCTATGAGAGTCTTTTCAAGCCGGGCGAAGATCCGTGTGGCAAATACATACGTGTGGATGGAATTTATTATCAAGTCATCGGAATGTCCGCTTCCGAAGGAAACATGAGCATACAAGGACAATCTTCGGAGGCAGTCATCCTTCCTTTTACTACCATGCAGCAGACTTACAATCTGGGAGGGCAGATTGACGTGATCAGTTTCACCGTGAAACATGGAGTCAAGGTATCCGACATACACCCCCGAATGGAACAGATTATCAAAGTTGCGCATTATATCGCTCCCAACGACAAACAGGCACTTATGTTCCTGAATGCCGAAGCGATGTTTTCTATGGTCGATAATTTGTTTACCGGTATCCATATACTTATCTGGATGGTAGGATTGGGAACTTTGCTGGCGGGTGCTATCGGCGTGTCCAATATCATGATGGTCACCGTAAAAGAGCGTACCACTGAAATCGGTATCCGCCGGGCAATCGGAGCACGTCCGAAAGATATCCTGCAACAGATTCTGTCTGAAAGCATAGTGCTGACCGCCCTTGCAGGAATGTGCGGAATCTCCTTTGCCGTCATAGTGCTGCAACTAACAGAAATGGCAGCTAACTCAAATGGAGGTGATATCCGTTTCCAAGTTACCTTCGGACTGGCAGTCGGAACGTGTATCTTACTGATTGGGTTGGGTATGCTAGCCGGGCTGGCACCTGCTTACCGGGCTATGGCTATCAAACCGATTGAAGCGATCCGGGAGGAGTAGAAGTTGAGAATGGAGAGTTGAGAATTAGAAATTAAACATATATATCCAAGATGAAAAAGTATCTGAAAATCGCATTATTGGTAGTCGTTGCTATCATTTTTGTCGGAACATTTGTGTTTCTTTATCAGAAATCCAAGCCTAAAGTAATCACTTACGAAACAGTTAGACCGGAAGTGACAGACCTGCAAAAGACAACAGTAGCTACCGGAAAGGTGGAACCGAGAGACGAAATCTTAATCAAGCCGCAAATTTCGGGCATTATAGACGAAGTATATAAAGAAGCCGGACAAGCTGTGAAAAAAGGGGAAGTCATAGCCAAAGTAAAAGTAATCCCTGAACTCGGACAACTGAATTCAGCCGAAAGTCGGGTGCGCCTGGCGGAAATCAATACCACACAGGCCGAGACGGACTTCGCTCGCGTCAGGAAACTGTATGAAGACCAGTTAATCAGTCGGGAGGAATACGAGAAAAGTGAAGTAGCCCTGAAACAGGCACGCGAAGAGAAGCAGACAGCCAAAGATAATCTGGAAATCGTAAAAGAAGGAATTACCAAAAACAGTGCCTCTTTCAGCAGTACCCTGATTCGTTCCACTATCGACGGGCTGATTCTGGATATACCTGTCAAGGCTGGTAATTCGGTGATTATGAGTAACACGTTCAATGATGGAACCACGATTGCCACAGTAGCCAACATGAATGACTTGATTTTTCGCGGCAATATTGATGAAACGGAAGTCGGACGCATTCACGAACAAATGCCGATAAAGTTGACAATCGGAGCTTTACAGAATCTGACCTTCAATGCCATTCTGGAGTATATATCTCCTAAAGGAGTAGAAACGAATGGAGCCAACCAGTTCGAGATAAAAGCCGCCATCTCTGTTCCGGATTCTGTTCAGATTCGTTCCGGATATTCGGCTAATGCGGAAATCGTGTTACAAAGAGCCAATCAGGTATTGGCAGTGCCCGAAAGCACTGTTGAATTTAGTGGTGACTCT
>ERZ791858.245-NODE-245-length-61302-cov-19.974644_pt1 | contig 61302 bp, 51 predicted proteins | sample MGYA00510284_ERZ791858 | MGnify/ENA primary metagenome ERZ791858 (study PRJEB30046, sample SAMN00792077) | human gut metagenome | study: EMG produced TPA metagenomics assembly of the A metagenome-wide association study of gut microbiota in type 2... | reverse complement strand
TACAGCCCATCGGTGTCCACAGCAGCAAGCCCCGGTTCACTGCCGGAGGGCGCAGCTGCGTCCACCGCCTGCTCTACGGCAGAGGAGCAGGAGAGCAGCTGCTGCACCACGAACTCCGCCTGCTTTTTGGCAGGGTCGCTGCGCAGACGGGTCAGGGCAAACACGGCGGCAACCGCCGCGAAGAAAAAGACAAGGCTCAGCGCCTGCTTGCGAAAACTTTCAGATTTCATACGCGGCTCCTTTCCGGCAGAGGGTTACTTGCTCTGCTCGTTTTCCAGCTTCTGCTTTTTGGCGATGTAGGCTTCCATCTTGGGCTCTGCCCAGCCGTCCAGATTGGTCTGGCGCTCCCGGGCGATGCCCAGTGCTTGCGCGGGCACATCCTTGGTGATGGTGCTGCCGGCGGCGGTGTAGGCACCATCGCCCACCTTGACCGGGGCCACAAGGTTGGTGTTGCAGCCGATGAAGCAGTAGTCGCCGATCTGGGTGCGGAACTTATCCTTGCCGTCATAGTTGCAGGTGACGGTGCCGCAGCCGAAGTTGCAGTACTTGCCCACATCGCTGTCGCCGATGTAGGTCAGGTGGCTCACGGTGTTGCCGCGGGCAAAGTTGGAGTTTTTGGTCTCCACATAGGCACCCAGATGCACGCCGTAGTCGGTGACGGTGTTCACCCGCACATGGGTGAAGGGGCCGATGTTGTTGTGGGGGCCGATGTGGCTGCCGTAGATCTGGCTGGCGTTCACGGTGGTGCCTTCATCCACGGTGCTGTCCTCGATCAGGGTGTTGGGGCCGATGACGCAGCCCGCGCCGATGACCGTCTTGCCCCGCAGGATGGTGCCTGCAAGGATCACAGCGCCCGGGGCAATGACCACCTCCGGGTCGATCTGCACGGTGCGGCTGTCAATGACCACGCCGTTTGCAATGTGCTGCACAAGGATGTCCTCACGGGCAGCCTCGGCGGCGTCCAGCTGTGCCAAGGCAGCGGCACGGGCCTGCTCAGAAATAGGATTCTGCATGAAAAAATCTCCCTTCCCACCAAAGCGCGCGGCGGAAGAAAGACAGAAAAGGCGACCGGAAAATTGTTGCCTGTCCGCCCAGCATCTCCGCTGCGGAAAGCTTTGTTCCGACAAAATAAAAATGAAAAAGTTACAGGGATAGAAAGTTGTATCCAACAGGACGAGAAATCGCGTGTATAAACAAAAAACCTCTCGAACTTTCTCCCATTCTATACTACCTTAAAACTTGGAGAATTTCAAGAGATTTGCATAAAAAATAACAGACAAATTCGGGATTTTGCATGGTGGAAAGGAATGGATTTTCTGGTATAATAGTTTAGCATTCATAAAACAATGTTCATCGTACGTTCAAGACAAGGCAAACGATGAGACCGCGGCTGCCATGCCGCCGGTCACGAATGGGAGGTAAACAACGCATGAGCAAAAAGTATCTGTATTACTTCAGCGAAGGCAATGACGCTTTCGGCGGTGACAAGGTCACCATGAAGAACACGCTGGGCGGCAAGGGTGCCGGTCTGGCCGAGATGACCGCAGCCGGTATGCCGGTGCCGCAGGGTTTCACCATCACCACCGACGCCTGCACCCAGTACTACGCAGACGGCCGTCAGATCAATGCCGACATCACTGCTGACATCTTTGAGCACCTCAAGGGTCTGGAAGAGATCACCGGCAAGAAGTTCGGTGACAACACCAACCCCCTGCTGGTCTCCGTCCGTTCCGGCGCACGTCAGTCCATGCCCGGCATGATGGACACCATCCTGAACCTGGGCCTGAACGATGAGGCTGTTGAGGGTCTGGCAAAGAAGACCGGCAACGCCCGTTTTGCATACGACTGCTACCGCCGCTTTGTGCAGATGTTCGCCGATGTCGTTATGATGGTCCCGAAGAGCCTGTTCGAGGTCGAGATCGACAAGATGAAGGAAGCCAAGGGCGTCAAGAACGACGTGGACCTGACTGCTGACGACCTGAAGGAACTGGTCGGCACCTTCAAGAAGATCTACGAGGAGAACGAAGGCCGTCCCTTCCCGCAGGATCCCCGCGATCAGCTGATCGAGGCTGTCAAGGCCGTGTTCCGCAGCTGGGATAACCCCCGTGCAAATGTCTACCGTAAGATGAACGAGATCCCCTACGAGTGGGGCACCGCTGTCAACGTGCAGCAGATGGCCTTTGGTAACTCCGGCGACCGTTCCGGCACCGGCGTTGCATTCACCCGTGACCCCGCCACCGGCGCTAAGAAGCTGATGGGCGAGTACCTGATCAATGCACAGGGCGAGGACGTTGTTGCCGGCGTGCGCACTCCTTCTCCCATCAGCCACCTGAAGGATCAGATGCCTGAGGTGTACGATCAGTTTGTCGAGATTGCTACCCGTCTGGAGAACTACTTCCGCGATATGCAGGATATGGAGTTCACCATTGAGGACGGCCACCTGTATATGCTGCAGACCCGTAACGGCAAGCGTACCGCACAGGCTGCTCTGCAGATCGCCTGCGATCTGGTGGACGAGGGCATGATCACCGAGCAGGAGGCTGTCCTGCGCGTGGAGCCCAAGCAGCTGGATACCCTGCTGCATCCCCAGTTCGACGCTGCTGCCCTGAAGGCTGCAGAGGTCGTCGGCAAGGGTCTGGCAGCTTCTCCCGGTTCTGCCTGCGGCCAGATCGTCTTTACTGCTGAAGAGGCAGAGGAGATGGTCAAGTCCGGCAAGATGAAGAAGGTCGTTCTGGTGCGTCTGGAGACCAGCCCCGAGGATATCGTGGGCATGCAGGTCTCTCAGGGCATCCTGACCGTCCGCGGCGGCATGACCAGCCACGCAGCCGTTGTTGCACGTGGTATGGGCACCTGCTGTGTTTCCGGCTGCGGCAACGACAACGAGGTCAAGATCGATGAGGAGGCAAAGACCTTCGAGATCAACGGCCACAAGTTCGTCGAGGGCGACTGGATCTCCATCGACGGCTCCACCGGCAACATCTATGGCGAGCAGGTCGCAACCGTGGCCGCTACCGGCAACAAGAACTTCAACCGCTTCATGGGCTGGGCAGACGCAGCACGTCAGCTGCTGGTCATGACCAACGCTGATAACCCGCGTGACGCACAGCAGGCAGTGGATCTGGGTGCTGAGGGCATCGGCCTGTGCCGTACTGAGCATATGTTCTTCGCTGAGGACCGCATCAAGGCTGTCCGCGAGATGATCTGCGCACGCACCGTGGAAGAGCGCGAGGCTGCTCTGGCCAAGGTCGAGCCGTTCCAGCAGGGCGACTTCGAGGCTATGTACCGCATCATGGGTGAGCGCCCGATGACCATCCGTTATCTGGACCCGCCTCTCCACGAGTTCCTGCCCAGCAAGGACGAGGACATCAAGGAACTGGCTGCCGACATGGGCATGACCTTCGATGACCTGAAGAACGTGGTTGCTTCTCTGCACGAGTTCAACCCCATGATGGGTCACCGTGGCTGCCGTCTGGCTGTTACCTATCCCGAGATCGCTGCTATGCAGACCCGCGCTGTGATCAAGGCTGCCCTGAACGTCTCCGCTGAGACTGGCTGCGTGATCACCCCGCACATCATGATCCCGCTGGTCGGCGAGGTCAAGGAGCTGAAGTTCGTCAAGGACGTTGTCGTCAAGGTTGCTGACGAGCTGATCGCTGCTGCCGGCGTTGACATGAAGTATCAGGTCGGTACCATGATCGAGATCCCCCGCGCAGCCCTGACTGCCGGCGAGATCGCCAAGGAGGCTGAGTTCTTCAGCTTCGGCACCAACGACCTGACCCAGATGACCTTCGGCTTCAGCCGTGATGACGCTGCCAAGTTCTTGGGCGCATACTACGAGAACAAGATCTACGAGAGCGATCCGTTCCAGCATTTGGATCAGGTCGGCGTCGGCAAGCTGGTCAAGATGGCTGCCCATGATGGCCGCGAGACCCGCCCCGATCTGGGTCTGGGCATCTGCGGCGAGCACGGCGGCGATCCCACGAGCGTGGAGTTCTGCCACAACGTCGGTCTGGACTACGTCAGCTGCTCTCCCTTCCGTGTGCCTATCGCCCGTCTGGCTGCTGCTCAGGCTGCTATCAAAAATCCAAGAAAGTAAGATTGTTGCATGAAAATGCACTAATCGTGCAAAACATGGGAAGATAAACGTATGATAAACCCTCCCCGGTGAAACTGAATGGTTTTGCCGGGGAGGGTTTTGTTTTTTGCAGATTGTAGAAGAAAGATTATGGAAAATAAAGGAAAGAAAAAAAGCGGTTCAAGGAACGATATATCACTTGACCAAGCAATATTACAGTGGATTGTGGATGATTATGATATTTCTGATGAAAAATCCAGAAAAATAGTAGGTAAAAGTGGAGAAAAAAGTAAATTAATAACATGCGAAATGGTAATGAATTATCTAGACAATCGAGGTGTATTAGAAGAAACAGATGAAACGGAATTTATGAGATCGCTTCGAAAGCGTCTTTATTATGCAATTGACACAGTCGTTGGACCAATTCCAATGAAATCGAAAAGTATCAATGCACATGAGCTGCTCAGACAAAAAAGTCAATCAAAAGGACGATTTTATGTGACCTCAGCAAATGCGGAATTTTTTATGTATTTGCTTTGGTGCAATGAAGATAGAGCCGACAATGACGATATTTTGTGGTTAATAAAGAACGAAAGGAATTATGAAGCAAGTGAATGGCTGAAAAATTTGATTAGAGACGGCTTTGATTCATTGATTGAGAACCCTGCAATAGGAATAAAACAAAAAACTGTTGAAAGGCGATGGAAGGAATTATTTGAAGGAGAATTAGCCAAAACCAAAGATGCATTAGAATCATTAAATCTGACGTGGGCATATATAGAAGATCGGAAGAAAATGGCAGGGGATGAATTTGATGAAGAGTGGTTTGACTTAATAGTAGGATGTTGTTGGAAGAAATGCATAATAAATGTTTGGCTACAAGCTGTAGAAGCAGGAGTATTGGATGATAGCAGAGAAAAATCAGTGATACCAACGTCGTTGGAAGATGAGATAGCTATAATACGAAGAGAATGTAGTGTCAATTGTACGAATGATATAGTAAAACTTTTGGATGAGAGAATTGCCTTGCAACTAGAAGAACTAGACTTTGAAATTCGGGAAGAAGGCAATAAAACGAACTTATACAAAATGCATGATGAATATAAAATTGATCTTGAAATGTTATCAAAAGATGTAAATTAAAATGGATAATAGAGAATAAAGCAGAAGGAGCTGAGCCTTTTCCGAAATGGCTCAGCTCCTTCTGCTTTATTCTCTAAATAATGTATAAATTATGAACGAGGCTGGAATGTAGAAAAAAACAACGACTGTAAGATGAAATAATTAAATTTGAACTGCCATTATTTTCTGAAAGGTGAACTGATATAATACAGTCAATGACATGGCCATGTCAAAATACAAACGAATTAAGGGAGTTTTTTGACATGAAAAAGAAAGGCGTAGGAAGTCCCGCATATAAGCTTGGTATACATATCAAAGATTATCGTGAACAAAAAAATGGTCGCAAGCTACTTTGGCGAATAAAATTGAAACTGACCAGAAACGAATATCGAAAATTGAAACTGGCAATGTATATAGGATGGGATACCTTTTACAAAATATCACAAGCACTGGATGTATCAATGGAGGAATTGATTGAAGGAGATGAGTATCAAAAGAAAAACACCATGGAAATTGATGGCTATCAAAATCTAAAAGAATCCCAGAAAAAATTATTGAAGGATTTGGCTCATGAATTCCTTGAAGCAGGAGAAAAGGAGTGTGACAAATCATGAAAGCATGTACGTACAAGACGACGTGAGAAGTACGTTTTGTAGGTGGTGGGATCTTTTGAGGAGAACTGCTATTATTGAAGTGCGCTCAGGGAAAGTCCCGTGAGGCAGAAAATATGGAGGTCCATAACCATGAAAAACAATGATGCTTACGATCCTGATTCCTGTGGTGAAGACTACACAGGCCAACCACCAGGTGATGACCAGTCGTTCATTGTGCCAAGGCGTGGTCTGGAACCTGACTCAGGCCCAGATGATGAGCCCATGATAGTGGAACGACGCGGCTCACCAGCGGATACGGACTCACTTGTATTTGAAGAAGATATGGGTGAATATCCGGACGAATTTCCTGATAACAGCGATGAGCCGTTTGTTTCGATGTATGAGATGGCGTCGAAGCAGCGTCAGGAAAAACGTAAGAAAAAACAAAAAAAGAAGGCCAAGAAGAAAGCCAAGAAAAAGGCCAATGCTTCATCCGAGGGCGTAGATCTTTTGAAACTGGCTGCTTTTGTGGAAGGGGGTGATGAAGATGCACAATTTACCAATGGCGAACAGGAATCGCCAGCAAAGGGGCGGTTTAGGCAACCATCTGTTTGCCAGATGGAAGAAGATCTGCTTGAAAAAACGGACTTTCTCTATAGGAAATCCGTGTTATACCATTATAATGATCGATACTATGAATCGATTAACGCTGAGGGGGTCGTATCTCTTTACCGTCAATACATAAGTCCAGGGCTTGACGGGGTGAAAAATCTCCGAAATCATCTGGATATTTATAAATGTATGAAGGCGAATCCTCGTTTGAAGTACGAAGATTCGCTGAAAGATAAACCATATTGTCCTTTGAAAAACGGGATCTTGTATCTCAATAAAATGAAGCTGAAACATCATAGCTCCAAGCGTATAACATTTACCGTTCTGGATGCTTGCTATGATGAAGATGCCGAATGCCCGGTGTTCGACGAGTTTCTCGATACGATTACTGAGGGTCGTGAAGATCTGAAGGAGCGTTTTATGATGGCACTTGGGTATCTTCTGATTGAGCCTTCAAACGGAAAATATTTCTTCGTTATGGGGTATGCTCCGAACTCTGGCAAGAGTATCTTGGGCAATACCATACAGAAACTTTATCCGGAAAACTCGGTGAGCAACCTCTCGCTTGGTGAACTGGGCGGTAAGTTTGAAACGGAGTCGCTGCTGTACTCCAGAATCAACATCTCCTTGGATCTTCCGCAGGAAGTGTTGAATGCGAGTGCAGTGTCCAAGCTGAAGCGAATTACCGGTGGAGACAGCATCGAAATCCAGCGCAAAAATCAGGGGTCTTTAAAGCTCGACCATAATATGAAGTTTTTGTTTGCGACCAATTTTCCCCTGAGAATCGATTCAAACGATCCGGCATTTCTTGACCGGATTATCTTCCTTCCGTTCATGAAATCTGTTCCGAAGGATGAAAGAGACCCGGATCTTGCTAAAAAACTCTGGAAGGAGCGCGATGCAATCGTGACGAAAGCACTTCAGTATGCCAGAAAACTGATGAAGCAAGGCTGGCAGTTTCCGCCGATTCCTGATGTGGACTGCATGAGAGGGATACAGCGGAAAAACTCGATGGACTATCTTAAAGAGTTCCTTGAAACCACTGTGAAATGGGGGACTACAACTATTTTACTGCTACATCTGATTTGAGGAGGGCGTATGAGGCCTGTTGCGATGAAAACGGCACATGTCCGTGCAGCGCTACAGCGTTCAACAAGTACGTGGAGCAGGCTGGCGGTGTTCGTGACCGAAAGCGCCTCACCGCCTCGGAAAACCCGGTGTGGGGGTTCTATGGTATCCGCTTTCGTCCGTAACGTCTGACTTTTCGATGATACGTTATATCTGTGAGCCGAAGCACGATCACAAGCACTACGGAGGTGTTACGATGATGGACGTTGACGAAAAGGCGATGGCTTACTGTCTGATCGAAGCTCTTTTTGCGGCAGGACTGCTGAACCTGCCTACCTATCAGAACTTCCTTCGGATGAAGCGTGAGCAGGAGGAAGAACCGCCTGCAAAGGCTTCGTAAGCAACAGAGAAAGGCTCTGGTGGAGGATTCTGCCAGAGCCTTTCTTTTTATCCGAAAAAGCAAGAAAATGGAGGTAAAAACATGCGAGTAGCAGTATATGCTCGTGTCTCAACAGAGCATGAGGCGCAAATCAATGCGCTGGAAAATCAGTTGGAGTGGTATAAAATCGAATGTGCCCGGCATTCGGACTGGGAAATCGTGGCGGTCTACGTAGACCAAGGCATCACCGGAACACAAGCACAGAAGAGGCCAGAGTTTTTGCGTATGATGGAGGATGCAAAGAAAGATAAATTTGACCTTATCATTACCCGTGAGGTGAGCCGCTTTGCACGAAATACGGTGGATGCTTTGTCCTATACGCGCCAGATGAAGGCTATGGGCGTGGATGTGCTTTTTATCAATGACGGTATCAACACGGCTGCCGATGATGGCGAACTCCGACTGTCGCTCATGTCTTCCATGGCACAGGATGAAAGCCGCAAAATCTCAGAACGTGTGAAGGCAGGGCAGAAAATCAGTCGGGAAAGGCACATTCTGTATGGCAACGGAAACATCTTGGGATTCCGCAGGGAGAATGGAACCTATGTTCCCGAACCGGAACAGGCTGAAACTGTAAGGTTGATTTTCCAGATGTATTCGAGTGGTGAAGTCGGCCTACAGAAAATAGTCGCAGAGTTATATCGTCTTGGACGGTTGGATGCGGGAGGTCATGTTTCGTGGGACGCTTCCAAGGTGAGTCGGGTCCTGCACAATGCAACATATAAGGGATGCATTTGCTATAATAAATCCCATAGTGACGGCTATTTGACGCAGAAGCGTATCAAAAATCTGGATGAAAGCAGCTACATCTATGTGAAAGGGGATTTTGAACCATTGGTTTCGGAAGAAATGTGGGAGAGATGCCAGCAGATTTTGGCATCGAGATCAGCACGAGTAATCGATGAAAACGGAAAAAAGCACAAGTACATGAGAAATACGCCTAAGTCGGTCTGGACGGCAAAATTGCGTTGCAGTTGCGGTGCAGGATTTATTCAGTTCAAGTGGCGTGTGAACCGGGATGGTGCTGTAATTCATGGATTTCAGTGCTACCGCCGTACACGCAGGCCGAGCATCAGCTACTTGCAGGAACATGGCCTTGATTTGAGCATCAGCTGCCAAATCAAGGCCATCAGTGAGTGGAAGCTGGATTTGATGGCGGCAAAGGTGTTTGAACATCTCACATTTGACAAGGGAAAGACCGTCAAAGAGGTATACCGGATTCTGAACCGCTGCATGGCAGAGGAAAAGACTGTGCGTATTTCCAGAAAGGCAATGCTGGAAAAGAGTATCGCTAAGCAGAGAGAGCGGCTGGACAAGTATATTGACCTGTGTGCAGACGGCATCATCACCAAACAGGAACTTATGGAACGTCGCAAAGGCTTAGACAACCAGATCGCAGATCTGCAATCTCAGTATGAGAGCGTAGAACAGGAGGATGAACGCAGTGGAGTGCTGGACATGAATCTGATCTCGCAGAAGCTGGATGAATGGCAGCGGGCATCAAAGAACGATGTTGATCGAGAGCTTATCAACAGCTGTGTGGCGCAAATCACGCCTTTGACAAATGAAGAATTTCGCTGGGCACTCGACTTTCAGATGTCAGAGGTACAGGCGAGAAACGCCACAGCATATACGATGGATGGCTTTGTAGAGATGGCACGCTTTTCGATTTCCTTTGAGGAGGCAAAGGCTTTTAAGGCATCCCGAAATCAGGGGATCCGCAAAAATGAATGGCAGGATCTCACGGTGGTTGTGGGAATCTGGTCGAAAACGCAGAAGTAGGAGGCTGTGTCGGCTGTGCCGGTTGTGTCAGAGATTTTCAAAACAAGTTTTATTATATCCTTATATCTCCACCCATAAAACACCTGAAAGACACGAAAACATAAGACTGATTCGCAAAAACACTGACACATCGGACACACTTGGTACAAGTTAGGCGTATCTGAAGCAGATATAATGATATATTATATCATTGGATAGAAAGACCAGTAAGCAATCACATCAGCTTACTGGTCTTTGATTTTTACAGAAAAACGGAGGAAAAATCAATGGCAGAAATCTTTGAAAAAGTATTGGTGGAGGTGATGAAAGCAGTCGGAAAAGGTGCTGCGAAAATCATTGTCTGGACGGCGCATCAAATCGAAAAGAAATAAGACAATCAAAAATTTTGGAGGTAAAGATTATGTCCGCAAATGTTGAAACCATGTTCTCTGCCCGTGAAACCCCTTGGCATGGCCTTGGCCGTATTGTCATGGATGCCCCTGCAAGCCGTGAAGCCTTGGAACTGGCTGGTCTGGATTGGCAGGTAGAGAGCCGTAATATCTATTCCGGCACGGGTGCTATGATTCCCGGTTGTCGGGCTAACGTCCGCAGCACCGATAATGCTGTTCTGGGTGTGGTGTCCGACCGCTACCGCATTGTGCAGAACGAAGAAGCATTTCAGTTCACCGATGACCTGCTGGGTGAGGGCGTTACTTATGAAACTGCCGGTTCTTTGCAGGGCGGCAAGAAGGTCTGGATGCTGGCAAAGCTGCCGGAGAAGTACATTATCGCCGGAGACGAAGTGACCCCATATCTTGTGTTCTTCAACAGTCACGATGGCAGTTCTGGTGTAAAAGTTGCCATGACCCCGGTTCGTGTGGTCTGCCAGAACACTTTGAATCTGGCTCTGGGTACTGCAAAGCGCATCTGGACTGCCCGCCACACCGAAAATGTTCTGCTCCGGGTTCAGGATGCCCGTGAGACCTTACAGCTTGCCAACAGCTACATGGGGGAGCTGGGCAAAGGCATCCATGAGCTGACCACCGTCAAGCTGTCTGACCGCAAGGTGCAGGAGTTCATCAACGAGTTCTTCCCCATCACGGAAGACTTAACCGATGGCCAGCGGAAGAATAACCTGCGCTTGCAGGAAGAACTGAAGGCTCGCTATTATAATGCACCTGATCTGGAATGGGTCGGAAAGAACGGCTGGCGGTTCGTGAACGCTGTTTCCGACTTTGCTACCCATGCAGACCCTATCCGTAAAACTCGCAACTACAACGAAAATCTGTTCCTGCGCACCGCAGAGGGCAACCCCATGATCGACAAGGCTTACAAGATGGTGCTGGCAGCAGCATAAAGGAGGACGTATGAACGATGTGAGCAACCGGGCTGTCCGGGAATTTTCTGAGTTCCTGAACAGCATCGAAGCCGATTTTCCAAAGCCTACCTGCACCACAGCATACGAGATCACGATGAAAAGCACGATCGTCAGTGCCTTGATTACGCTGGACACCGAAAAGCAGATGGACGAGCGTTTCTGGAACCATCTCCGGGTGCAGCGGAACATTCTGGATTTCCTGTATGCCCTGTGGCTGGATGATGACCGTACCTTGGTGGATGAGTTTTCCACGATTATCAAAGACTTGGTGGAATATGATTTCTCTATCGCAGAAGAACAGATGAAAGAGAGGTTATACATTGCATGAAACGGCTTGTATCTACATTGAATTTGACCAAAGAAGATTGGCTCCGTTATCGCAAATGCGGCATTACCGGCACAGATGCCGGGGCTATCCTTGGCCTGAATCCCTATCGCTCTGCATTTCAGGTATACCATGATAAAATCAGCGATACCATTGAAAATATCGACAACGAGGCCATGCGGCAGGGTCGTGACTTGGAGGATTATGTAGCACAGCGGTTCTCCGAAGAAACAGGCTTTAAAGTGCGCCGTGCAAATGCTATCTATCAGAGCGAGGAACATCCGCTGCTTCTGGCAGACTTCGACCGCCTGATCGTTGGACAGAAGGCCGGGCTGGAATGCAAAACGGTCTCACCGTTCTCCGCAGACAAGTGGGCAGATGGCAAAATCCCGGCTCACTATCTGGCGCAGGTTGACCACTACTTAGCCGTCAGCGGTTTCGACTGCTGGTATGTGGCGGCTCTGATTTTCGGCAGAGAGCTGGTGATCCACAAAATCGTGACGGATAAGCAGGTGCTTTCTGATCTTATTGATAAGGAAGAGCTTTTCTGGACGAACCATGTTGTGCCCCGGATTCCCCCTGCACCCAACGGTTGCGATTGTGACACCCAGCAGATCAACCAGATGTATGAGGTAGACGACCGGGATAAGACCGCTGACCTGAGTGCCTTGCATGGACTTCTGGATAAGCGGCAGGAGCTTTCCGACCAAATCGAGCAGATGGAACAGGAGAAAACGGCTATCGAGCAACAGGTCAAGCTGCAAATGCAGGATGCTGCCTATGGCACAGCACCGGGTTATAAGGTATCGTGGGTATCCTCCGAAAGCAAGCGTGTGGATTCCCAGCGGTTGAAGAAAGAACAGCCCGATATTTTCAATCTGTACAGCAAAAATGTAAGTAGCCGCAGATTCACCATCGTTCATGCGGCATAACATTTGTAATTGGCGGCAGGGAGTAAATACTCTGCCGCCTTTTTTCTTGGAGGTTATCTTATGGCCACAGAAAATCCATTCGTAAAATTATTCGCTATCGACTTCAAAGATCATCTGGAAGTCAAGAAGTCTGGCAATACCGAGTTAAAATATGTAAGCTGGGCATATGCTTGGGCAGAGGTGAAGAAGCTGTATCCCGCTGCCAGCTACGAGGTCAAGAAATTCAACGGCCTGCCCTATGTTTATGACCCCATAACCGGCTTCATGGTGTATACCACTGTCACGATAGAGGGCGTTTCGCATGAAATGTGGCTGCCTGTACTGGATGGCGCAAACAAAGCCATGAAAGCTGTGCCTTACACCTATACCACCCCGAAATGGGACTACAACCCGCAGACCCGCCGCCGTGAAAAGATCGGCATGGAAGAGCGCACCGTAGAAGCAGCATCCATGTTCGATGTGAATAAGGCTATCATGCGGTGCTTGGTAAAGAACCTCGCTATGTTTGGCCTTGGCCTGTACGTTTATGCCGGAGAGGATTTGCCGGAAGATGCTGCACCGCAGCCGGAGGCAGAACCGCAAAAGCAGCCGAAACCGAGACCCGCTGCCCCGAAGCAGGAACAGCCGCCTGTGCCCTGCATCTGCGCCCGATGCAATCAGCCCATCAAGAGGGTCAAGCTGAAGGATGGCTCCATCATGCAGGCGGCAGAATTTGCAGCTACCCATGAGGGAATGTGTGCTGACTGCTATAAGGCTACAAGGTTAAACGTGGCATAAGGAGAAGGAGATTTTACGATGAAAGAAGAAAAAATCAAAGTCCTTGCGCTCCTGCCAATGGAGCTGCCAAAGGAGATCGAACTGGACAACACCCTTGAAGCCATGCAGAAATTTGTAGGCGGGCTGATCGAATGCATCGCCTTAAGTGACACCGGTTCAGCGGTCACACTGGTCTGCAATGATGAAGGCAAGCTGCTTGGCCTGCCGCTCAATCGTCCGCTGTGGGATGGAGCCGATGTTCTTGCCGGGCCGGGATTTCTGGCCGGATGCGACAACGAAGGAAATATGACTTCTCTGCCGCAGAGCGCAATGGACTTCTACAAAGAGAAATTCAGAGCTTTTATCATTGAAATCTAATAGGAGGAACGCCTTATGACCTTTCATGCAATGACCGAACGTTACGAAGAAATCACGGTTTGCGGAAAGCCTGCACTGTTCACCAGCATCCGCATCAAGAGAGATACCATTCCGGATGGTCTGTACGCCTACGATGTTCGGCATGATGACGAGTGCCGGGGCATCCCTTGTGAGATCGCGCCCTTTGTGATGGTCAACCACTGGGGCACCATCATCCTTGCGGAACCGCTGGAACTGCCGGACGATGGGCGGCGATATATTGACGAGGACACCGACTGGAACTACGCTCCGTTTGGAGGAACAGAGAAAAATCAAAAGTCATGTGTCACAGTGGAAGAATTTATAAAGACCTATGTGAAGCAGAAATGACAGAAAACTTGTGCCGGAAAAGTATTAAAAATGCCGTAGGGGTAAAAAAGTATCAAATGCTCTAACATTTGGGAGAATTGCATCAGCAAATCGGCATCGCTAAAATAACGAGCGGCATTTTTGATACAGAAAGAAAAAGTTATGAGTATTTATGGCTATTGCAGAATTTCCACTGCAAAACAGAGCATTGACCGCCAGATCCGCAACATCAAGGCGGAATACCCGACTGCCCATATCGTGCAGGAGGCCTACACCGGCACATCCATCGCCCGCCCGGAATGGTTGAAGCTCTACCGAGTTCTGAAAGCAGGAGATACGGTGGTGTTCGATTCCGTATCCCGGATGTCCAGAAATGCAGAAGAAGGTTTTTCTTTGTACGAAGACCTCTACCACAAGGGCATCCGACTGGTGTTCTTGAAAGAGCACCACATCGACACCGAGACCTACAAAAAAGCCCTGTCTGGCAGCATTGCCATGACAGGGACGAATGTAGACTTCATCTTGAAGGGCATCAACGAGTATCTGATGGCCTTGGCTAAGGAGCAGATCAAGCTGGCCTTTGAGCAGTCCGAAAAAGAAGTTGCCGATCTGCACCAGCGCACCCGTGAGGGGCTTGTGACAGCAAAGCTGAACGGCAAGCAGGTTGGACGTAAGAAAGGCATTGGCTTTGAAACCAAAAAGTCCAAAGCAGCCAAGGAGAAGATCCGTATCCATTGTAAGGCGTTTGGCGGCACATTGGATGACATGGAGTGCATGAAATTGACCGGTCTTGCCCGGAATACCTATTATAAGTATAAGAGGCAGATTCGGGAGGACGCTGAAATGAAGGATTGACTTCTATGTAGAAGAAGTGCTGCAAAAGCGGACAGAAGGAACACGGTACATTCAAAATGAGAATGCCGTGTTCCTTTTTTTGTGGCTTGTGTAGGATGGACGACCATACTGTCCAGCCCAATCTGTATAATGAGGGCAGAAAAGTGACGGAATCATAAGACAGAAGGAGAAAAGCATATGAAAAAGTTTTTGATGGTATTGCTGAGCATTGCATTTGTGCTGAATCTTGCGATTGTGATTGGACTGATTGGCGGATATGGTTCGCCACGCCGGGCGCTTTACACCATCACAGATGAACTGATGAACAGTGCCTATCGCTTCAAAAGAGGTTGGCAATTTAAGAATAGTCTACCTTGACTTTTTAGGAGATGGACAGACAAGCTGTCCATCTTTTTTTGTATACTAGGGTTGTGCAAAAGAGACAAAAATTTTTTTGTAATTCCGTGAAACGACAAAACTTCACACAAAGAATTGCAGTGATAGTTGTGTTGTGTTACAATGAAACGGAAAGAAATCGAAGAGTTATTGACTATGCAGTGGATTTATTACTCTATACCGTGCATAGTAAAGATTGAGACTCTCAGTAAGAAGCAGAGAATGAATAAGAGGAGTATCTACATGGAAAAGAAAACGATTCGGCAGACAGGGCTTGAGGTTATTCGAAGGCTGGAAAATCAGGAGGAACTACAGACGTTTTCAGAGTTTCAGCAGAAACTTAGATATTTTAAGAAGCGCTTCGAAGATGAAGAGTTTCGCATTGCGGTCGTGGGCGAGTTCAGTTCAGGAAAATCGACATTTATCAATGCGCTCATCGGGCAGGATGTGCTGCAGCATGCCAAAAAGGAGACGACTGCAACTATTACCAGACTAGTGAATGTTTCGCCGCAGGACACTCGCTGCGGAAAGGGAAATGTCAAGCTCCACAGTGGTGAAATTGTGACGCTGAACGATTTTACAAGCTTGAAAGAATATACGACGACTGCAAGTGATAAGCTCGATGTGGCAGCGGAAGTAGAACAAGCGGAGCTGTTTGTGCCGCTGATGAAAAGCACACGTCCGATGGTGGTTGTAGATACACCGGGCCTGAATGGTATAGAGGGTGGACATCGGGAACAGACAATGGCACTGGTCCAGCAGGCACATGCCTGTATTTATCTCATTTCTCGCCGAGGAATTTCTGAGAGCGATACGCTGCTACTGCGGCAGCTGGCCGCAATTCAGAAAAACTTTATCTTTATCCAGAACTTTATCGACGACCTGAACGCCGCCGAGGGAGAGACGCTGCGCCAAAAACTGGATGAACAGAAACGTATCCTACAGGAAAAGGTGCTGTATGATGCGCCGGACGTGAAATTTTCACTGTGCGGCGTCTCTGCGCTTCTGGCGCTGGCAGCACAAGATCAGAGCATCGACAGGCTGTATGCCGGTGTCAATGAACCGAAACTGACCGAAGAAATGCGGAGGCAGATGTATCAGCGGTCGAATTTTCAACAATTACTCGATCTTTTGGCAGAAACATTTCAGGAAAAAAATCTGGCAGAGATCCAGTACGGCGACAGCGCCCGGGCACTGTTGGACTGGATGAAGCAGATGGCGAGCCAAGTTAGTCTGCATAGCGAACAGGTCAGCGAGGCGTACGAACTCAGCCGGGACCGAATGGCAATCAAAAAGCTGGATGAACAGGCTGAACGGACGCTGAAAGCGCAGAAGGATAACGAGAAAAAGCTGACGAATTTTGTCCTGTCACAGGGTTGGGAACTCCGGAAAAAGATAAAGACAGAGATCAAAGAGGTGCTGTCTGCAACAGAGCAGTACATAGATGAAGACATTACCGGATATGGAAGAGGACAACTGCCGCAAGATGCAATCCACAGCTTGGAAGGGTATCAGAAAACTATGCTTGTACCGTTGATGAAAGACGAGCTGAACCGACGCTTCAGAGTGGTTCAGAAAAACTGTGTGGGCGAGATCGACGGCATCAGAAGTTGGCTTCTGGAAAAGATTGAGAGATCACATGGAGTCGAAGCAAAACTGGAACTGAAGCAGGATCAATTCGACAAGAGCGAAAATGTCGACGTAAAACTGAAAGCTATGGAAGATAAAGAAGCGCAACTGAAAAGAGAAATCACCGAGTTGAAAGCGAACCATACGATTGAATGTAAAAAATCGACGCAAGAGCTTGAAAGTCTGCAAGAAGAAAAAATCAAAACCCAGGAAGACCTGAAAGAAAAGGCACTAGAGTACCGGATCGCGCATAATGATACAGAAATCAAAAAAAGACAGCTGGGAGAACGGCCGAAGATCGAGCAGAAACCGGTGGAGGTCGAAGTAGGGCGCAGGGGCCTCTTTGGAATAGTTGCGAATATCGTCTGCGGCCCAAAGATGGAGACCCAATATGAAAATGACGATACCAAACTGAGAGAGTGGGAAGAAAAACTGGGAGAAATCAACGACCTGACATCAAAGGAAGTGGAAGCAAAGGAGAAACTGGAAGCGGCGAGGAGACAGGTGGACAAGCTGAAAAACGAGAGTGGCTGGGCTGAAGAGAAACTGGAGAGGCTGCAGGAAAATTATGATCGGATGAGCAAAGAGCTGGAAGCGAGACTGGAGCATATCCAACTGGAAAAAACCAAAGCGGCCAGTGAGTATCTGGATCTGTGCAAGAAAAACCTCATGAGACAGGTCGAAAACTGCCTTGACGAGGATGGCGAGACTGCCCAGAGGATGAACGAGATCATGGAAGAGCTCATATCGAGCATGGAAAAGGAGTGTATTGAAAAGGCTGTCGAAGGTCTTCGGGATGCCATGGCGGAAAAGCTTCGGCTCATCAATATGGCAAAGGCAGAACATCGAACCGAGCTGGAAAACGAAGTGGAGCAGCTGGAACAGTGCAAGAGTCAGCTGTGCGAAATGAAACAATGGATGGAGGAACAACTGGCATGACGAACGAATATAAGATAGAATACATTCAGCGGAAAAACGATGTGATGGATTTTCTGAACCAGAGCATTCAAGTAATGGAAGCGCTGGAGAAAAAGGATGAGGCGGACAATCTGCGTGTTTTCTATAACAATGTGGAGAAAAATGTGTTCAGCATCGTAGTCGTGGGTGAGTTCAGTGCAGGTAAATCTACTTTTCTGAATGCAATGATGCACAAAAAGGCGTTGCCGACCTTTTCGACCGAAACGACTGCGACGGTCAACTTCCTGCGGCATGTCACCTGTGCGCCCAATGGGGAAGCAGGTATCGTGTATTATCGTGAGCCGAAGGGCAGCACAGAAGTCTTGAAAAGCCTTGATCCGGCTACGATTGAACGTGTTGTCAGCACCCGCGGTGATAAAGAAAATGATCGTGTCGCGACCCGTGTCGACCATGTAGACCTCTTCTTCGATTCCGATTTCCTGACCGACGGCGTGACGCTAGTGGACAGTCCGGGTCTGAATGGAACGGCAGATCATCACCGCGAAATCACTGAGGAGCAGATCTGCCGTTCCAGTGCGTGCATTTTCCTGTTCAATGCTGAACAGCCCGGTTCGAAAAGCAATTTTGATTTCCTGCGTGAGCTGAAGAGCCGAAATTCCAATATTTTCTTTGTGCTGAATAAGATCAACACCATCAAAACTGCTGAAGGGGAAACGGTGGAAGGAATTGTAAATCACATCGCCCGAATCTACCACGAACAGTTCCCGGAAGAAACGCAGATCCCACACATCTGGCCCATTTCGGCAAACGAGGCGCTGACAGCGCGTGATCTAAATATCAAGAGCATTCTGGACATCTGGGGCAATGAACGCTCTATCGACACGCCGGAGGAGCGAGAACGGCTAGAAAAGAAATCCCGCATGAAAAATTTTGAGGATCATCTGTGGAATTACCTGACAAATGGTGCGCGTGCAAGAGATCAGCTGCTCAGTCCGCTGGGCAGCACCCTGAAAGCGCTTAGTGCCCAGAAGGAGGGCCTGAAAACACAGATCGAGATGTTGGAGCAGGAGTCTGGAAGTGAAGAGCTGGAACAGCAGAAAGAGATCCTGGAAGGAAAAATCGCCGAGCTGCAAACACGCCGGATGGAAGCATCCAGACAGCTGAAAGGCCAAATGCGTGAGACGCTTAACGATTTGCAAAATCAGGCAAAGACAGAGTGCGGCCAGCTGCAGGAGAAGATCAAGGGCGAGCTGAAACGCAAGGGTTCTCCGGAGGATCTGCAGCAGTACAGCACCAAGCTGGGCGACAAATTACAGCGTGAATATGGCCGCATTGCCGCAGAGTTGGACGAACAGCTGCGGAGAGAACTGCTGGATATGGTATACACCGAATTTATGGATCATGCCGAAGAGCTTGCAGAAAAACTGGATGGCGCCGGTTCACCGGTCAAGCTGGGTATTGATCCGAAGAACTTTCAAATCGAAAGCATCTCCAGCGGCTTGGATTTAGGCGAGTTTGATAAAAAGTGCGAAGCACTGGAAAAGAGAGTCGAGGAACTGCAAGAAAAGAGCGAGCAGCTGAAGGACGACTTCATTGCAGCCCGCGCAAATGAGCGTGATCTTCAGGAAGCTCAGAAGTGGCTGAAGCAGCTGAAGGAAAACCGAGAAGAGTTCAAGGCGGCGTTCAAGATCCCGGAAGTAAATAAAACCAAGAAAACCGAAATGGTGGAGCGCGGCCGAAATGGTATTTTTGGTAAGATCGCGAATGTTTTTGTGGGAGGTCGACTGGAGCAAGTAGAGACAGAAGAGACGGATAGCGCAGCCCATGATGCAGCAATCAAAGACCGGAATGAGATTCTGAATGACAAGGACAAGGTGATTCGTGAAGCGGAGGCAGCGGTCAACGAAGCAAAAGCACAGGTGCATGAAACGAGAAGTGAGGTTCTGGATGGCAGACAGCAGCGTGAGGCCATCCGGTTGGAAAAGGCACTTCGGGAGCTGGAAGAGACGCGCGAGAATCAGGCCAAGGAAATCAAAGAGGCCAGCAGCCAGACACTGGATCGACTGCAGGACGAACTGCTGGGAAAGGTGGAGGATTGCTCGTACAATGTTGTCAGCATGGTGAAGAGCTATCTATGGGAACGCCAGAAGAGCTACATTCAGATGGTGCAGGATCTCGTCAATATCAGTCTGAACGAGGAACTGAGCAAGAAAAAGTCGGAGTTGGAAAAGCTCATCCAGACCATTCAAAGCAAGGGTGAAGAGCGAGAAAAGGCTCTGAACGATGCGAAAATAAATTTGGAAAAGACGAAAAAACTGATGAATCAGGGCGCGTTGCTGCAGGTCCAGCTGGAAAGCGGCGAAAGCGCAAAAATTGATATGGAAAAGGTGTGAGGTGCGCTATGAACGAGGAATTCAGATTGCTTCAACAGGCAGCGGAACAACTGAACTGGGCAGAAGAAAAACGTCAGCTGGAAGAGCTGGAACAACAGGAGCAGGAAAGAAATTTCTTTGTTGCTTTTGTGGGGCGGTACTCTGCAGGTAAGTCCTGCCTGATCAATAATCTACTTGGGCGAGAGCTGCTGCCGCACGGCACCACCGAAACAACGACGGCATTGACCTATCTCCGCTTTGGTGAAGAAGAAAAGGCACTAATCCACACAGTGGATGGTGGTGTCCAGCAGGTTACATTGGAACAGGTGCGAGATGTTGACCAGCGCAAGGAACTTTGGGAACCTGACACGCTGGAATATCTGGAAGTGTTCGTGAACAGCGACCTTCTGCGCGGCGGTATGATCCTGCTGGATACGCCGGGCATCAACACAGTCATTCAGCGGCACGAGCAGCTGCTGGCTCGGTCGCTGGCATTAGCTGCACGTGTGGTCTATGTAATGGGCGGTTCACCGACACAGGTGGACGCTGACCTGCTGCGTCAGATGAAAAAGCGCGGCCTGCAGACAGTCTGTGTGCGTACACATTTCGATCAGGTCAACCCGACGGAAGAAGACCCTGAGCAGACCTGTGCTTCAGATCGTGCCACACTGGAAAAGTGCGGTGTGGATGCAGAAAATTGCTATTTCGTGTCCAATCTGGAAACCTCGAAATATTATGCCCGAAAGGAACCTCTGCGTTCGATGCTGATGGAGTGCGGTTCCCATGCGCAGGAGGAATTGGAGCAGGCAATCCACGCGCAGACCGTTCTGCTGGCAGAGCGTTGCTGTAAAGGACTGGCAGAGCGTCAGGAGGTACTGAACTCCCTCAACAGCGCAGACAGGGAAGCAGTGCAGAAAAAACTGGATGCTCTGAGTCGACAAATCGAATCGTTGGAACAGAGCGCAGAAAAGCGGGAAGAGCAGATGAACGAACGCCTGCAAGAGGCAGAGCGGAAGCTCAGCGGCCCTGTGACGCGCGAAATGGAAGAAAATCTGGATGATTCGATCGAGCGTGTCTGCAGCAGTGATGTCGCACCGGAGGAAATGGCGGCACTCCTGAAAAAGGAAGCCCGGAATCAGATGGCGCAGCTGACCGAACAAATCAGCAGCGTGAGTGACTGTACCTTGCAGCAGACCAACAGCGCATGGAATGGAACGCTGGAAAATATAGAGATGGAGCAGCTGCCAGAGCTGGAGGTGGACCGTTTTGCGACCTTGCAGATGGAACAGGACAGCGAACGGGAAGCACTGCTGCGTCAGATGCAGGCACTGAAGGAGAACAAGGAGCAAATCGAAGAGTGGCTTACCGGGATCAAGGATACACCGGAATATCAGGAGGTGGAAGAGGCTGTCCGTGAAGCAAACGAGGACCTACGGACGTCTGAAAACGCCTACGAGAACATGGGAGAATATGTTCCGCAGATGCGGCAGGTGGAGCAAAAAGGCATGAAGCCCTCGGACGTTGCAGAGGGTGTTGGCAGGATTGCAGAGATGGCATTTCTGCTGATTCCTGGTTCGGCGTGGGGAAGTGCCGCAGGAAGTGCAGCCAAGGCATTGAAAAATTCGGGCAGAGTCGGAACGACGCTTTATAAAGGCCTGACCGTGGTAGCAAACAACAGCAAGGTTTTGAATGCGGTCGACGCGGTGAATGACACCGTCACAAAGACCAATTGGATGAGCAAGTTGTTTACCAGCAAGGCCAAACGGCAGGAAATGCAGGATCTTAAAAAGATCGAGGCGCTGGCTGCCGGAGCAGCGACGAAGGGCGTCGTAGCGCTGGACGAATTCAAACGGTCACAGGGTTATGATCCGGACAGTGATGACAATCCTACCTTCCTTGATATGCTGAGTGTCCCGTACTGGACAAAAAAGGTTGGCAAGAAATTTGATGCACCACCGAAATATGTGGACGTGGGGGATCAGGAAGGCTTCAAAGAGGAAAAGAAACGCCTGCAGGAGGAGATCCGGCAAAAGAAGTTGAAAGCGTTTGAAATGAAGCAAAAACTGAAATTCTATGATTCGCAGGCAGAAGAAATGGAAGCAAAGCGTCAAGCGGCAGTCGTAGACGAGGAAGAGCTGGAACGGGAACTGAAAAAGCACGAGCAGGAAATCGCAGCAAAGGCAAGAAAGGACGCATTGGAAAAGTGGCGTGAAAACTGCGGACAATGGTATCGTGACCAGTTGCAGCCCGAACTGAAAAAGATGATCGCGGACGCAAGAGTCCAGCTTCCGGAGCGGTTGACCTATTATCAGGAAAAGCGTCTGCGTTCAGTGCGCCAGCGTCTGGAAGAGAAAAAAGCGGAATACAACAAGCTGATGGATGCCCCGGCAGGAGAACACGCCGAAGACCTGGAACGGACCACGACCCTCTTGAACCGTATCCGGGAGGTCTATGCAAATGGCTGATGAAAAACCATTGGTGTTACCGGATCGCGTCCTGATCGGAGAACCCTGTTATGATTTTTTGGGTTGGATGGCAGACCTTGCCATCCAACCGGAATGGAAGCAGAAAAATATCTGGCTACGCTATGGGGACAAAAATGCAGTCACGCCAGATGGCGAAGATTGGCAGGTATCCTCCTACCGGATGCTTCCCGGAATGACGGCGCTGATTCCGCCAAAGGGTCTTGTCCAGAAAGCGGCTGCGATGAGGCCAGAGACTCAGTTTGTGATTTTTGAGGGGTTTCCGTTCGGAAAGGGCCCCACAAGAGATTGGTGGAAGGAGCTGAGCATGGCATATGCGGTGAAGGTCGTTCTGGTTGACATGCCGATCCGAAGTGGAAGTACCGATCTGGACGCAGATAAGGTGGACAATGATGCCCAGAGTCAGTGTGAACGGTATCGCCAGGAGGGAATGGATGCTGTCTGCATCCAGCCGCCGGAGAAGGATGGCACAGTATCGGCCGCAGTTGTCTTGGGAGGAAGCGATTCGCTCCGTCTGCAATGGAAACGGAATCTTCGGGGTAAGCTGGAGACGGTGTCGCTCATGACCGACCTTATGAAATGTGACTGGAATTTTTCCCTCGACGACAGTGTGATGACAAAAAAAGTCCTGTCCTTTGAAGCGTTTCAGCAGAGCGGACAGATGTCTTTCTGGCGGGCCTACGCTTTGCAAACTGAGAAACTGTTATTCCAGACGGAAAGCGAGTTTCTTTCAAAGGTGAAGGAAAAATATGAGGATTCCCAATTGAATGCCATTTTGAAGCCGCCGGTCTGGGATGCAGAGCGCGACTGGGAAACTTTAAGGAAGAAACTGCTGGAAGCGTATCGGGAGGCGATGGAGACTCCCAAACGGGAAACGGAAATCCTGCGAAAGTTAACAGAGGCAGAGTATTGGAACCGCGCTGTTGACACTATAGGTGCATTTAGTGGAACGCTGGACGATTACTTGAAAAATATTGTGCCGGAACAAATACAGAAATACGCGAAAACGCGATACAAGCAGATCAAAGGAGCGATGAAAGATGGACACGATTTCTGAACTGGTAGCGGCAGGCTTCTTTTTTGCCGCAGGGCTGCTGGCAGCGGTTACAGCACCGGATTGGATCATTGGAGCAGCCGTTGGCGTCTGTCTGTTGCTGGTGGGTACGGTTTTGTTTCAGAAGGGAATGAAACAGCTCATGCAGGAGATGCAGACCCGCCGCACGGAAGAAAGAGAGAAGACGGCAAAGCAGCTTGAAAAGCTGCAAACGGCACTGGATGAGCTACAAGCCTCGGAGGAAAAGCGGCTAGGAGCCATGTGCAGTGAAGTCGCCGATCTGCACACTACCGCGAAAGATGCCAGTGAGAAAGCACAGGAAGCGGCAGAAGGCATCATGCGGGCGTTGGACAATCAGAAAGACGACCAGCACAGAAATATTGAAAAACTTTGCGGGAAGCTGGATAACACAGAAAAGGATATCTGCGCTAAGCTGAACAGTCAGCAGACAGAACTGCAGGTCTGCCGCACGAAAGAAAGAGAACAGACGGCAAAGCAACTTGAAAAACTGCAAACGGCACTGGATGAGCTGCGTACCTCGGAGGAAAAGCATCTTGGAGCCATGTACAATGAAATCGCCGATCTGAACGACGCCGCGAAGGATGTCTGCGAGAAAGCACTGGAAGCTGTAGAAGATACCATGCAGGTGTTGGACAATAAGGAAGAAGACCAGTGCAAGGATATCAAAGACGTATGTAAAAAGCTGGATGACGCAACAAAAGATGTTTGCGAGAAGCTGAGCAGTCAGCAAACAGAACTGCAGACCTTCCTGAAAGCGGAAAACGAAGCGAACCGCAAGTCGATGGAACAGATCATGAAAAACTATTCGGATGTGACGGAACAGGATGTGAAGGTACTTACCGCACTTGGCGAGGAGGTTCGTCATGGATGAAGGCCATTTTATGACAAAACAGCAGACGGAGCAGAAAAGCCAGCTGGAAGAACTTGCGCGGAATTGTCAAAAACACTGGAATACCGAAGAAAATCTGTTTCTGATTGAGCTGGCAGGTACGCCCGAACAGTACCGGAAACTGGAACGGGCAGACGCACTGTATCGCAGCGTGGAGATGTCAATCCGCTTCAATCAGTATCGGCGGGCGGTGTGGTATCTGACGGCATACCAGCGGCTGTGTCAGAATCTCTTTTCGTCGTCTGTGCTGGAAAATGCCCGCAAAATGATTGCAGGTTGGATCGAATGCTGAACCGCTGCCTGCTGCTATATGGCAAGAAAAACAAAGAGGCGAACGGACTGTGCACAATAGTAGGTTAGACCGTATACTCTATATCCAGCAGGTGCTTGTACAGGGCGGTGTGCTGAACAAACAGCAGACGGCTGACCACTTTGGTGTTAGCGAGAAGACCATTCAGCGCGATCTGGATACCCTGCGCAATCATTTTGCCGACAGTGAGCCGCGGCGGGAGATTTTGTATAACTCGGCCAAGGGCGGTTATCTTCTGGATGATACGCTAGCCCGCTTTCTGACCAGTAGCGAGATCTTGGCCGTCTGCAAAATTCTTTTGGGGAGCCGCTCGATGGTTAAGGAAGAGATGTTCCCTATCCTTGACAAGCTGATCCGGGCCTGTACGCCGCTGGACCGGCTGAATCAAGTAAAAGATCTCATCGGCAACGAACGCTTCCACTATGTCGAGCCGCAGCATGGCCGAAGATTTATTGAGAGCCTGTGGGAAATCGGGACGGCGGTGGAAAACCATAATGTCATAGAGATTACCTACTGCCGCACCCACGACGGTGAGACCCGTGTACGCACCATCGAGCCGGTGGGCATCCTGTTCAGCGAATATTATTTCTATCTGGCGGCATTCATCGAAGGCATCGACAAAAAGGAGCATTTCAAAAATCCGCAGGATAACTCCCCGACCATCTACCGCATCGACCGTATCCAAAATTGTAAGACGCTTGACCGTCATTTTGCTCAGCGGTATGCCAACCGTTTTCAGGAAGGTGAAATGCGCAAGCGCATCCAGTTCATGTATGGCGGCGAGTTGCAGACCATCTGTTTCGAGTACACCGGGCCGAGTCTGGAATCGGTGCTGGACCGGCTGCCGACCGCCAAGGTCCTTCAGGTGACGGAAAAAGGCTGGATCGTGGAAGCGGAAGTGTTCGGCACGGGTATCCAGATGTGGATACGGAGTCAGGGAGACTATGTGAATGTCATTTCGGAAATTCCGTGAACATAGGTAGCAAAAGAGGGAGAAGAATAGATGGAAGACTGCAATACAAATACCTTGATGAATATCTCATCCGTCCGCATGGAACCTGAAACAAAAGCCGCGTTCTGCAAAGATAAGTGTGACAGGTACGATTACCTTGCAGCAGTCGGCTGCGGTGTGATGAGCGGTCTTGTGGATATTTTTCTGGTGGGAATGCCGAACGTAAAAACGACAAAGACCAACAGCATTCTTGGTAACTGGACAGATGCACAGGCGGATAAGGCAGTAGAAGCATTTGCAAAGTCGCTGGGTTGGAAAGGAAATGGAACCGGCAGTGCCATCGGCTTTTTGGAAAGACGCTTTCCTGTTAACTACGATCAGGGCAAAGGGAAAGATGCGGGAAATCTGCTCAAAATGAGAACGCAGAACCACCATATGAAGTCGCTGGGGCATTCACCGGATATTGTGGGGCTGTTTTTCTCCCTGCTGAGTCAATTCACCGGGGCATCGGTCTTTCTGGACTCGGAAACCGGAAAGCTTGTTTTTTATCCGGCCGGCACACAGAAACTGCAGGGGCGGACATTCATCGAAAAGCTGTTCTACGGAACGGCAAACTGGTTCGGCCATCTTGTGTCGGATTTTGCAGGCAGCTCTGGCGGCAGAAATAGTACCAGCGGCAGGGGCAGCGGCATCGTTATTCCGTTTTACGAGTTGTTTGGTTTGTGCAATTTTGGACGTTTCCGTGTGAAAGGGCCAGATAAAAAGGTATATGAAAACACCGTGGCAACTCTTGCAACAAAAGTGTTTGAGCAGGGCTACGATGCCCGTTGGGGCCTGACCATGGCGATTCCAGTGGTTCTATGTGACCTGAGCATCAAACTGATCTGGGCGATACGACATTATTTCTGCGATCAATGGCCGTTGACGGCCTGCATCCCCACCAGAAAGCATGATGATCTCCGGGTCATGCTGATTGTAGGCGATGCAACGCTCTGCCTGATGGATGGCGCAGACGCCGCAATTCGTAGCGGCGGTGACGCCTTGACGTTCTGCCTGCATTTGAACCTGATCGCATGGTATCGGTTCGTGACACTGGTGATTCGGGAAATATGTATTCGCCTTGGGGTCGGAAACACGGTGGCAGAGCAGCTTGAAGCATACAGGCAGGTCAATGCGGAACTGGAAAGAGAGCTGACGCAGCTGAAACAGTTGGATACAGAGCGGTTCCATCAGGAAACCGAGCGGTATCAGGCAGCACTCGCCGGAATGCAGAATGCTCGTACAGAAAGGGAGCTGACCCGCGTTCTGGAGCGTGAACTGGTCCAGATGGGAAGTGAGAAACCATATCAGGAAAATTTTGAGGATTTTATGCAGGACCCGAATGCGGTTTTGCAGTTTCGTTGAAATGCCAGGAGGACGGGAAGATGTCGATTTCGATTTTATTGCTCGGTGCATCTGCTTTGGCAGGAGCGGCAGGTGTTGGAGGAATTGCAAAAGGCGGCTCGCAGGTATTGAAAGCCAATTCGACCATGAAAGAGCTGCAGGTACAGCATCAACAGAATCTTGTAAGGCTGGAAAAGCGCAATAAAGAGTGCGTCCGGGACATGGATAAGCTTGGCCGGAAAGAGCTGGAGATTCTGAAAAGCTTTCAGGAATTTTCGACTGTGTTTGAAAAAATCAAAAATCGTCCGGAGTTTGCTAAAATTCAGAAGCAGGGTATCTGTCTGCCTCAGTATGATGGCGAAGAATTGAAAAAAGCCTCGGTGGGTGCGAATACCCTTCTGGGCGGCCTTGGCGGCGCAGCCGCAGGCACGGCAGGCGGGTTTGCAGCATCCGGCGCGGCGACGGCGGTCGTGATGGCTCTGGGAACGGCTTCAACGGGTGTTCCAATTGCTTCGCTGAGCGGTGCAGCGGCGACAAATGCAACGCTGGCAGCATTGGGCGGCGGCTCGCTGGCGGCAGGCGGCGGAGGAATGGCCCTGGGAACAACCGTTTTGGGAGCGGCAACCCTGGGTGTCGGTCTGCTGATCGGCGGTGTGATTTTTGGTATCACTGGAGGTAAAATCTCTTCAGACGCCAAGAAGGCACAGAAGGAAATCGAAAAAGAAACGCAGCAGACAGAGGAAATCTGCAATTATCTGTTAGACTTGCAGGGAACAGCAAACCGTTACGGGCGAAAACTGGACGAAGTAGACAGCATGTACCATGAGCACATGGAAAAGTTGAAATGGATGGTGGTCATGCAGGGACGTGCAGATTGGGACTGGTATACAGAACCGGAAAAGCAGCTGGTGAACAATACGGCGCTGCTCGTGAAACTCCTATATGATATGTGCAAGGTGGAACTGGTCCAGAAGAGCGAAGAGGAAGATGCAATGAATACGATCAACACAACAGGACTCAAAGAACAGTATCAGAAGGTGGAGCAAGTTACAGAAAGTCTGAACGCAAATTTTTGAGTGGGGTTTTCCTTTTGAGTCCACTGCACTTTCAGGTTATTACAATCCTGGTCGATTGCACATACAATACAAGTATCACTTCACAAAACGGAGGGTACTTGTACTATGGTGGACTACGCCGACATCGGAAAACGCATCCGTGCCTGCCGCCTGGCAAAAGGCATGACGCAGGAGCAGCTGGCCAATGAGGTCGGCGTGGTGGTCACGCATATCAGTCATATCGAAACAGGCAACTCCGTGCCCAGCCTGAAAACGCTGATCGACATCATCAACGCGCTGGACTGCTCGGCGGATGAGTTGCTGTGTATCGAGATCAAAAAGGCAAAGCCGGTGTTTGACAGCTGGATGACCGAACAGCTTGCAGATTGCTCTGCCGATGAAGCAAAAATCATCAAAGAAACGGTGGTCAGCCTGAAAAAATCACTCCGAAAAGTGTACGGAAAGTCCTCTAAATACAGATATGACTAAAATTTCAAAAACTGAATGCCAGTTGGTAGGCATTGAGTGCCTGAAAAAGCACCCATAAAGTAAACGAACCGCCCCGGTTTCCATAGCAGGAAGCCGGGGCGGTTTTTCTATGCAAAGCTATATTATAGAAAAATTCGAATGGAAGTTTGCCGGATGGACAATATTGGTGTCCAATCAACGCTTTATAATAAAAGCATCAAAATGATTCATTTGAATCATTCCGAACGGAAGAAGGTTACGCATCCATTGAGATAGGAGGAAACATCATGAAAGAACGGTTTGAAATCTATGATGGCAGTGCAGAGGCTAAAAAAGCTAAAGGAAAATCCAAAAATCTGAGCGGCTTTCATCCGCTGTTTACCGCAGCTGCCCGCAGAAGCATTGTATTGGATGCCTTAAAGATCTGGCTGCTGCTGGGGTTTGTTTTGGGCGTGGTGACAGGTGTTGCAACTGGTGCCGGAGCGGTATCCGTCTTTTTGGGGCTTCTGATCGCCGCAGTGATCTATTTTGGCTTCCGGGATGATGTCTATAAAAAAGTCTATGGCCCGGAGCATGACAGAGGCCAGCTGCCTTTGCCGGAAGGAATGAGCTGGGAAGAAGCCGTAGACCGCATCCGCCGTGGATTTGCCAACCCGGACGTTGAACAGGTTACGGATACTGCGGATGCCATGACCTTTTACAGCAAAAAGCGTGGTACTTATCAACTGAAAAACACAGCCGATGGTCTGAAAATGACCATCCTGACCAAACCGTCCAAAAGCAGTAAGAAAGAATATCTGTATGCAGTTTTCAGCAGCGTTCTGCTGTCGCAGGTGATCGCCATCCTGTACCCTGAAAAAATTTCTGCGGAGCAGGTGGAAGAAGAAAAGGCAGCAGTCCGGAAGCTGTTCGGCGCACGCAAGATGCCTCTGGTCATTGAACTGGCGATTACAGCAGCATTTGTTGCATTCGCAGCGTATGTGCTCTATACCACGCTCTATTCGGATAGTGCCCGCTCCAAAGGTATCTCGGACAGCTATCTGAATGTGTTCCCGTCGGAAGCTACCGTGGGAGAAGTGCTGGATGACTTCTTTGCGGACGGCAAATGGGACAACTACGAGCAGAACGGCGTGACCTATGTCAGCTATACTGGCATCGGGCAGAATACGCAGACCGGTGAGAAGATCGTGATTGGCATTTATTTCAAGCTGAACAGCGATAAAACCTTTGGCATCGACCGGATGACATGGAACGGCGATACCATGAATACCTTGGAACAGCTTGGCGTGATCTCAGCTCTGAACGACAGCTACCGGGAATCTCACGGCCTTGCCAGCAGCAATGCGCTGGACAGTGCATTCGATGAACTGGAAAATGCACTGGATGATGCTCTTGCGGATTCATCTTCCAGCGTCAGCATGGCAGAACCTGAGAGCGAAACGGTGAGTGTTGCAGAAAGTACGGTATACGATGAACCGGAGGAGTATACACAAAATCAGACAGAGTCTGATAGCACTGGATATGAGATCCACCAAAACAGTCTGGCTGAAGATATCTATATCTCTATTGGTGATTATACAAGTGGAAATATGACAGAAGAACAAAAAGCAGAGTTCCGGAGCTACGGAGAGAATGCTTTTTATTCGGCATGGCAAGACGCAATGTATAGCGATGTATATCGGTGCTGGGGAAGATATGGCTATCTGGTTGCATGGGAACAGTTTGGCGATTATCTGGACTTTTACGAGGGCATTTTTGGAAGTGAACGCTTGAAGGATTATGATAGTATCTATAATAATGCGCCGACTGGAATGGAAACAGATGATGAGGCCGGATATTATGTAGATGAAGTTCTTGCTCTTGCAGAGAAGAATAATGCGGACATGATCTTCAACTAAGTAACGAGCAAGTGCATTAAAAATCAATAAGATTAAATCCCGCTGGATTCCTGCTGCGGAGTCCAACGGGATTTTTTTGCCCCAAACGAAGGATACGGCTTACTGACAGTGGCTCATATACTGGATCAGGTCTTGCTTGTAAACCTTCCAGAGCTTTCCCATCTTGAAGGCAGGGATTTCGCCACTGTTCAGAAGACGCAGCAGCAGATTTCTGCCAACATGCGTAATTTCCATGACCTGCCGGAAGCTCAGGACATCTGGATAGTTGTCTAGCATTGAAAATCAACTCCATTCTTGTGATTCTGGTGAATTTTCGTTCTGTTTTGCACGGATCATTTTTTGTTCGCTCAAAGCCCTTGTACCCTTGTGCATAAGGGCGCACATGGAAATCTACCGCATTGACGATCGTTCAGGATGCGACAAGGGATGATCACGTCGTTGATCTCTATTTTTTCCAAAGCCTTTGCGATTTTCTTTTTATGATGTATCTTATCGGTCGGTTCCGGCTCATCCTGCGCTTCGATATACGCACTGACAAGTTCTTTGGTATCGTCATCAAGATTGCTCATTTGTACGGCTTTCAGGGCAGTTGGAACGTTATACCACGAATGCTTGCCAAAATAATCGACGGCATACCGATATAGAAAGAGCGGAATATCATCACTGATTTTATCAAAATAATGAAACAGCGCATGATTTCCAAACTGGAGCTTTGAAGATTTCGATTCCAACTTATCGTGCTCAAATTCTTTCAGACTGGGGCGCTTTAATTGAATTTCATATCGAACCAGATTTTTTGAGCGTTCCAGATCATCCGGAGAAATCGGATAGCTCTCCTTTTCGCAATTCAAGAGCTGCTGATGCTTGTCATAGAGTGCAAAATCGTACCACGTTTTTTCAAATTTACAGCTTCGGATCTCATTGTGCTGGTTATAGTGTAGTGCGCGACCTTTTCTGTACGGGTCAACGCTTCCTGCATAACGAATGATTTTTACCATCAGTGAGGGATCGCATTTCACATAGAAGTCTTGTGTAATATCCAACCGGTGCATTTTCCATTTAACAGAATCCTCAATTTCAAGGAGTCCAAGCTGCTCCAATTCATCCAGAAATGCCTGCTCTTGCATGACCAAACCTTCTGGTGATAAGTCTGTTAAACTTAAACGAGATGGATCACCTGCAATCCGAGCGAGGTTCACACCAGATAACGTTATGTATCGCTTCTTAAAATCTGGATAATCTGCCAATGTGATGGTCAAACCGCCATCTTTTCTTTTATAAGAGTAGCCTTTTTTCGAGGAGCCATGATACGGAATCCGATAGTATTTTCCAGCGGATACCATTTTTTGAATTGCCATAAATACAGTACGCTTCGCTTCGCAATCCGTGTACGTTCCATTCACTTCAAACGTATGAATGGAAGGTGCTAAAAGTGGGAGCTTCTTTGCCATTGTCATAAAAAACACCTCATTTTGTGATTTATCAGGATGTTATGAATCAAATAGAAATTGATCGGGAGGAACAACTACTATAAAAACGCATAGCATTCTATCTGGTGATTTATGACACTGTTATCCATAGATCGAAATCTAATAGGATGATAATAAACTGCTTTTTGGGATTTCTTATAGGGCGATTTGATCAAAGGTAGTGTATTTTCGATCTCTGCCCTTCAATTTCATTGTGACAAATGGAAAAATCATTACAGACTGCAATAAATCCAGTTTCGACATTTGGGATGGTTTTCGTCTGATCGGACAGGTCTGGTTTTCTTTATCAAGAGCCAACGGGCATTTTGTGTCTTGTTTTGTGAGTGGAAAGAAGGTACAATAATAGCAAATGACTCACATCTGCGAGGTGATACTATGCTGAACATCTACTTTGGAGATATGCCGGAGGCTGTCTACAATACTTCGGTCTATTTTAACTATACCTACGAGGACGAGTGGCTGACTTCTGACTTTGCCAAAGAGGTCATCAAGAAAATTGATAAGTCCGATGTCAAAGGCCCTCATGCGGTGGAAAGCCCGGTTCTGGGGGTCATCTCGCCAGAAAAACTGTCTGGCGGCACGAAAACGCTTCTGCTCATGGCAAACGACCCGGAAAAGGTATTCAATGCCTCGACTTGCGGTGACAACTGCGCACCCTTTATTCTGAAGCTGGCGAAAAAGAAGGACTTGACCATCAACCTGCGGCATCTCATGGATTTCGGCAAGAAAAAATTCCCGGTGGATGTGAAAGTCCTGAATACCGGTGATGTGGTGCACAGCATGGAAGAACTGATGCCGATTGCATTTCAGTTTGTGTGACAGCTGAAAGTGAGTTTTTTTTTGACGAATTGAAATGAAATTCTGAGATTGATGTTTTTCGGTTGCTATGGTAAAAAAGCAGGTTGCTGATCTGCCCGCCATCGTCAGTAAAGACGAAGCCTATCAGAATGCTATAAAAAACTCAGATGCACGGAATGCTCGTGTTGAAAGCGACCGTGCAACGATGCAGGCGATTCTCGATTCCATGAGTACGACGATTGAACTGTATAAGGCAGTGAACGAAAACCCGGCACTCTGTAGGTGGATTCAGGATATGGTTTTTGCCAACACGTATCAGACTTCGCCGCCTGCCAAAGAAGATCAGCCTGATTTCGATTGAAACACCAAAAGATATGTGATAAAATCAACTTATGATAGGGGATTATGCCCATCACCGGGTGCTCGGCCTATCAATTCGCATGAAATCTGGATTTTGGAAGGAAGCAGCTATGCGTATTGACAATCTGACCTTGAAGAATTTCAGGAACTTTGAAAATGCCGAGATTCCGCTGAATCCTAAAATGAATATTGTGATCGGCAACAACGGAAGCGGAAAAAGTTCTCTGCTTATGGGTGCATTGACCGCCGCCAGCACTTTCTTCCTTGGAATTGACTATGCTTCTCCACGCAGCATTAAAGCGGAAGACGTTCGTCATGTGGCGTATGAAACCAATAAAATTTACCAGCAGCGCGAAGTTTATCCGGTTGAAGTGTCCTGTCAGGGTGTTGTAAACGGTAGTGCTTGTACATGGTCTCGCTCTCTGAGTGGACCAAAATCCAACACTACCTATGGTGCTGCATCGGATCTGAAAAAAATTGCATCGGAACTTCAAAAAGAAGCAGCACTTCCTTCTTCGCAAACGGTACTGCCACTCATTGCTTACTATGGTACGGGTCGCCTGTGGGCACAAAAACAGGCGAAGCAGAAGGAAAAACAGAAGCTGAAGTCCCGCTTTGAAGGCTATCAGGACTGCATCGCAGAGCAGGCCACGGACAAGCAGCTTATGGAGTGGTTCAGCGACATGACTCTCCTTGTCAGTCAGGAAGGACCTATTCCGCAGGTGAGTGCAGTCCAGCGGGCGTTGGAATGCTGCTTTGCGGATTTGATCGACCATGATGAAACGCAGCGCGTTAAGGTGGAATATCGCCAGAGGTATCGGGCGATTGTTGTTGAATACGTTAATCGGAATGGTGAACATGAGCTTCATCCGATGTCTGAGATGAGTGATGGATACCGGTCTGTGCTGAATATGGTAGCAGATATTGCGCACCGGATGGCTGTTTTGAATCCTCAGCTCGGCGATTCTGTTTTGGAAACACCCGGTATCATCATCATTGATGAGATTGAATTGCACTTGCATCCCGGCTGGCAAAAGCGAATCCTGAATGATTTGACAACGGTTTTTCCCAATATTCAGTTTATTGTATCCACGCATTCCCCGGAAGTGATTACTTCCTATAAGGATGCAAATCTTATTCTGCTGAAACATGAGGGCAGTGCAACACAAATCGATTCTGCCTATGGCAAGGATGTAAACACTGTTCTGCGAAGCATCCTGCTGGTTGGAGATCGTCCGATTGAAATTGAAAAGCTCTTTGATAAATTCTCGGAGCTTCTCCATAAGGAGGATTACGCAAAAGCCAAAGAGGTGCTGGGAAATCTGGAACAGATTTTGGGATATGATGATCCGTCCGTCTATGAGGCCAGAAGCAGTCTGGAAATCGAGCAAATGGAGTGGCCGGAATGAGGTATATCAAAAAGTCAGAAACGGAACCGCGAGACTTGCGAGAGTATAAAAAGAACTGTCGCAAAGCATCCCCGCCGTTAAAAATCACCTATAAAGATATGCCGAAGGACGGTACACGGCAGCAGTTGGCACGAGACCAAGGTTACCTTTGCGCATATTGTATGCGTCGTGTAAGTCTTGATCCGGCAGACCAACTCAACTATCTGAATATTGAACACCTTGATCCGCAAAATCAGTTGACGGATGAGGCAGCTACGGATTTTTCAAATCTTCTGGGCGTGTGTCCCGGAAATCGGAGTTCTACGGAAAATGCAAAAAAGACTTGCGATGCCTACCGTGGAATCTTGGAAGAAGATCAGCAGACAATGCGCTTGAATCCGCTGGATGAAGCTCAGATGGATACAATCTTCTACCAAAGAAATGGTGAGATAGGATCAACCGACACGGAACTTAACAAGGAACTTTCCGACAAGCTCAACCTGAACAGTGAAGCGGCCTACTTACCGCAAAATCGTGAAACTGCTTACAGTCAGTTGGTAAGATTTCTGAAAGCCAAAAAGCCCATAGGTGAATGGTCAAAGCCATTTCTTCAGCAGGCATGGCAGTTGTTTTGTACGCCGGACAAAACAGGGCTCTATCGGGAATATGTTGGGGTCTATGAATACTGGCTCAAGCATTGGATGAAGAAGTGATTTCGTGCTAAGTGTTAGTCTGCTATACCGGTGCTTGAAACACAAAGTCTGCTGCCAGGCTCAATATCATGTGTTTTATAGCCTGCTTAAAATAAAAACGGCATACCACCGTAAATCCCAATACTCTGTAATTTTGGGCACCCGCTCAGGCTGCGATTAAGTCTCCCCGGAAATAAAATCTGGTAGGGTAAAGAAGATAAAAGCTCTTGGCTTCTGTAATGGAGGCCAAGAGCTTTTTGCATCTTGTTTTGTAAGCGGAAAGAGGTTACAATAATAGAAAAGAAAGCGTATATCAGTCGAATAAGGTGGTAGGCCTATGAAGTTTTTCGAAGTGGTTCCCAGTGAACTTTTCTCGCCGTTGGCTTCGCCCAACCGTATTTTATATGCGGATGCACTGGACGTACTGTACGCAGCATACCAAGAAAACTTGAAAATACGGGAAGATGTCTTGTATTCCATGCTGCGCGGCAGGCTGGAGCAGGAACTGGCGGATGCTACGTTTGAAGATGAAGACATTGACGAAGAGGAACTGAGGGATATCTCTGGCCGCGCTCGTTTTTTGATCCGCAAGCTGTGTAGTAAGGGGTGGTTTGAGAAAGAACGCGGGGACGACTTTGAAGAGTATATCACGATTCCTAATTACAGCAGCCGTTTGCTGGAATTATTCCACCAACTCCGCGATGATAGCCCGGCTCGTGGATATTCCTATGTGTTCGGAACGTTCTCTGCATTAAAGGTCGCTGACGATAGTGACAATGCTTACGAAAAAATGACGGCGCTTTACAGTGCATACGATAACACAACGGCACTGATTAGTTTGTTGCAAATGGTCTATCATAACGTAAAGCATTACTTTCAGATGCAGATCGATATGCAGGATGTCAACCAGGTGCTGGCTGCACACTTCAATGACTTCGGACAAAAAGTTGTGGAGGCATACATCCGTCCGCTGAAAATCAAAGACTCAGTGCCGAAGTATCGTGTCCCAATTCAATCTATACTGAAACGGTGGGAAGAAGATGACGCGCTGCTGATGACGATGGCAAATGAAGCATTGCGTGATAAGCGGGGCAAGACATTGGAAGACTGCCGTGCCGATCTGCTGAGGAAAATTTTCTGGATCGAAGAACGCTATGACAATTTAGAGAAGGACTATCTTGAAGAAATTGATACGCAGGTCCGGCGCTATACCAGGGCAGCAACACAGAAAATCGAGAACCTGACGAACCGAGATCAAAGCGTGCGCGGCAATTTGAATGTTTTGCTGACGGCACTGTCCAGAAACCGCAGGGCGTCTGAGCTGGTGGACCAGATACAACCGGCATTTCAATTGTATGAGCAGTCTTTTTTGTCAGAAAAAAGTCTGTGGTACCGTAAGCGCCCCGAAAAACGGACAAAAACCGCGTCGGTGCTGATACAAGATGATCAGGCACCGAATACGGAAGAACAGGTCAGAGCGGCACAGTTACTGCAATCGAAATATGGCCGGGCAGCAGTAAATGCTTACGTGCAGGGATGGCTGGGAGACGCTGACATTCGTTGCTCGGAGGAGCTCTCGCTTGAAGAGGACAAGGATTATATCATGAGTTTGCTGGCAATCCTTGGAAGCAAGGATGCATCTGCCGGTTATGTGGTCCAGGAACTCGATGGCATTTTTTGCAAAAATGGCTATTCGATTCCGCAAATGCAGATCCGGAGGAAGGAGAAGAAGCCGTGAATTTTGATTTTGTTACCAATGCAACGGCAAAAGAACTGGAACAATTCAAATCTGTCTGCAATCAGCTGCTCAGCCGCACATACATTGTGCGAACCATCTACCAGCCGGGAAAAGGCAGGGTGGATAACCCAGACTATCTTTTTCTATCACGGCACTATGAGGCTGTACAGGAGTACCTGAGCCTGCTGGACTGGGATTTGCGCAGGGATGAACTGAACGGATATTTTTATGTGTTGAACACAGACGAGGCTAATCGTTGCAACCTCAATAAAAAAGAAACGGCGATTTTGCTGGCATTACGGCTGATCTACGAAGAAAATATGGAGCGTTTGGGTTTGGAGCAGGATGCCATGTGTACTGTGCGGGATGTGCTGGAAAAAGTGGTGACCGACTATCCTGTTTTTCCAGCTAAGCCGAATATGGAAGAGGTGAAACGCGCCTTTACGGTGCTGGAAAACCATTCCGTGATCCAGCGGCTGGAAGGTAAATTCAACCAGAGCAGCTGCAGGATCGCAATACTGCCCACCATTTTATCTGCGGTCTCCAGCGAAAAGCTGAACTTGGTGGTGTCTGTTTTGAAAAAGGAGGAAACAGATGAAGAAGCTGAAGAAGATCCTGCTGATCAACTGGCTCTATTTCAGTAAGGAACTGATTGAAGTGGGCGATATCAATTTCCTGACTGGAAAGAACGGCGCCGGAAAGTCAACGGTCATCGATGCACTGCAGATCGTACTGCTGGGCGAGACAAATTCCCGCAATTTTAATCAGGCAGCCAACGAAAAATCGCAGCGCACATTGGAAGGCTATCTGCGCGCCGACATGGATGATAACAGCCCGTATTCCCGCCGCGGTAAGGACTTTTCTACCTATATTGTCTGCGAATTTCAGGATGAGATGGAGGGCAGCAGCTTTGTGACGGGCGTTACCTTTGACTGCCGCAGCGATGGAAGTTACCGTGATACATTCTTTATTTACACGGGGACACTGCCGGAAAATTGCTTTATTGAGCAGGGCGAGGCAATGGAGACTTCTGCACTTCGCCGTTTTTTGAAGCAGAACTATGCACGGGCAGAATTTTACGATACTCAAAAAGAGTATCGCCACAACATGCTTGCAAAGTGGAACGTCCACAACGAGCAAGTCTTACGGATGATGAAGAAGGCTGTTTCGTTCCGGCCAATTGTGGATATCCAAAAATTTATTACGGAGAACATCTGCGATATTCCGGATAAACCCAATATTGAGCTGATGCAGCAAAACATCCGGGATTATAAACGGCACGAATTGCTGGCGCAGCGTCAGCAGGAAAAGCTGGATGCGCTGCAGCAAATCAGCAGGCTGTATCAGGAGATGAACCAAGCCATAGACCGCTGCCAGATCCAGAAGTTTCTGGTACGGTGGGCCGAAAAAGAAGCTGCGCAGACAGAGATCGACCAGAGGGAATTGGAACGAACTGAATGCAAGGAGAACCTTGCAAATGTGAATGAGCAACGGGAGGAGCTTGAGCGGCAGATCGAACAGAAAGAAACGCGCCGCAGTGAGCTGGAGCTGGCCTACAGGCAGAGCAACGTTTTCCAGGAGGAAGAGCGTCTGCTCAACACGGAAAAGGCTCTGAGAGATGAGCAGAAAAAGCTGGAACAGGGTCTGCAAAATCTTGAAGTGGAGATTAAGCGGGAAGCACGGCATTTGCAGAGATTCTGTGGAGAGATACAAGAACTGGAACCGGAAGAACTTCTCATACCGGTGCAGGAAGCGGCGAACACGGCGCAGAAAGCATATGCTGTATTTACTGGTGACGAGAAGGGATTGTTTGCCCGGCCTGTGGAATTGTTTGAAACGGGGCAGCAGGCAGTGGCCGAATTGTCGGATGCTGTCCGCAGTGCGGCTCATAAAACAGAGGATCGTATTGCAGAGCTGAAGAAGCAAGCCGACCAGAAAAGTGCGGTGCTTGCAAATCTGCGCAGGAACATAAAAGATTATCCCCATGGACTTCTGCTGTTCAAAGACCGGCTGGAAAAGGATCTGGCGGATAAAACGGGGCATGCGGTTCCCGTTTATATTCTGGCTGATGTGCTGGAAATGGCAGATGAGCGCTGGCGTGGAGCGGTAGAAGGCTACCTAAATAACCAGAAATATTATCTGCTGGTGGAGCCGGGACGTTATCAGGATGCACTTAACATTTACGACCGGCTGAAGCAGGAAGCAGAGTACCGTGCGTTTGGTCTGGTAGATATCGGAAAACTGCGGGAAAAAGAAACACTTCGACCGCTGCCCGGCAGTCTGGCAGAAAAGGTGGAGACAGAAAACAAGCTGGCACGCAGCTATGTGGACTATCTTTTGGGTCGGGTGATATGCTGCGACACGGCAGAACAGTTGCGCTGCTATAAGACGGCAATTACGGCAGAGGGAATGCTGTATCAGGGCTATGTGGCCCGCGCACTTCGGAAGGGCTGGATGGAAGACGCCTTCATCGGGCGGCGTGCGGTGCAGCTCCGCATCGACCATCTGGAAAAGGAACTGGCCTGTCTGCAGGAAGAGCTGCGGCATTGGCAGCCGCTCCAGAAGCAGCTGACCGGCCTGCAGGAGCCGCTTTTTACCCAAAGATTCGTCCGAATCGATGTGGCGCAAAAGCAGGAGGACTACCAGCGCGTCCAGACGATCATCAAGGAAATCGCAGAAGTCAAAAATCAGCTTTCCCAGTTGAATCTGTTCTGGTTGGATGAGCAGCGACGCATCATTGAACAGTTGAAAGAAGAGATCCTTGCATTCAATAAGGAAAAAGATGCGAAAAATGTGCAAAAAGGGAAGTTGGAAGACCGCATCCATCAGCTGGAATATGAGATCTTGCCGGAAAAATACCAACGGTATGAGGCCATCGAAGATGTTTTGAACGAGGAGTTCACGAAGGAATACCGAGAAACCATCGGCGTTCCCCGCTATCGGCAGGAGCTTGTCCGCTTGAAAAAGGCAGATGTCATCCGCAAGAACTTTGGCGACAGTTTGGCGCAGAGCACAAAGGCGATGGACGGGGCTCAGAAGAAACTGTTTGCAGCACGCAGAGAATATGCAGAACGGTTCAAACCCTGTGCATTCCAGATCGAGGTGATGGATAACACCGAATACGAGGAAGAACGGCGTACTCTGCAGGAAAGCGAGCTGCCCCGATACAAAGAAAAAATTCGGGCGGCACGGGAAAGCGCAATGGAGCAATTCCAGAACGATTTCCTTGCCAAACTGAAATCCAGCATCGACCAGGTGCAAGAACAGGTGCACAATCTGAACAAGGCCCTGCGCCAGGCACAATTTGGCACAGACAAGTACCAATTCCGTGTAGGGCCAAACCCGGATTATCTGGATTACTATAACATGATCACGGCAGATGAACTGATGGAAGGCGAATCCGGTCTATTCGCACTGCCCTTTCAGCAAAAATACGGCCCATTGATCGAAAAACTGTTCAGCCAGATCACAATGGCAGACGATACGCAGCTCAATGCCCGCAAACAGAGCGAACTGCAGGAGAATATCGTCCGCTATACAGACTTCCGGACGTATCTGAAGTTTGATTTGGAAACGACCGATCAGAACGGTTCCAAGCAGCTGCTTTCTCAAACACTGAATATGAAGTCTGGTGGCGAAACACAAACGCCATTCTATATTGCGGTGCTGGCCTCGTTTGCCCAGCTGTACCGCGTCAACGATGCTACCCGTTTTGGTAATACGGTGCGTCTGGTGGTGTTCGATGAAGCTTTCAATAAAATGGATAGTGACCGGATCACGGAGAGTGTACTCCTTCTCCGAAAGATGGGGCTGCAGGCGATCATCTGTACGCCGCCGGATAAGGTCTCGGACATTATGCCCATTGCGGACCGTACATTATTAGTGGACAAATCCGGATACCGGATGCATATCATTCCATTTGGAAAGGAGATGCGGAATGAAGGAAGCACAGGTGATCCTGAACCGTTTGCTGGATAAGTTTGAAAACAGTAAGCATCTTTCTGAACCCAACACCTCCAGACGCCGGGTAATGCTGCGCATTGATAAAAGGGAGCTGCCGGAGTATCAATACGAAGATGCGGTGGTTCGGGATGCTTACAATACTGCAGCGCGGGAGTTGGAGCAGCAGGCTTTGGTGCGTCTGGAATGGGCGAGAAAGCAGAGCGTTCTCTCCTGCATTGTGCTGGATCTGGAACGGGTCGCACAGTGCTATGAATGCGCCGACAGAGTGCATCCGCGAAAAAAGGCAGAAGAGGTTGCAAACATCATCATGCAGAAGCTGGCAGACAATCCCGTTCCATGGATCGCGGCATGGAGGGATGCTGTATGTGCTCAGGTGCGGAACAGCATGAAAGTGCCGACGTATTGCAGGGGAAACGACGGTCTGCTGCAGGAGCTTTTGCTCACGTTTCAACGATATGCGGAGCTGTCCGGCAGTGTGACGATGCGTGCATTCAGCAGCCAGTGTTTTCACGATACCAAGTATTTTGAGCGAAATGTACGGGAGCTGTTTCTTACCATTGCACGAAAGTACAATACCCAACTGGCGGCGGCCTGTACAGAAGCGGAACTTGGTGCGCGGGATCAGCTTGCATTTCTGGGAATCTATGCCCGCCCGGAGCTTTACGAACTCTCGGGCGATTGCGCAATCTGCTTGAAGAAGGGAGAACTACGGCTCAGCGCAGCAGAACCTTATGGATTGGCTTTGCCCAGTACACTTGTGTCAGAGATTGTGGACATTGAACTGAAAAACATCTGCTGCATTACCTTTATCGAAAATAAAACGAACTATGATGAATATTTGCTGGCGGAAAAACAGCCGGAAGAACTTGTTGTTTATCACGGCGGCTTTCTGAGCCCGCGGAAGAAAAAACTTTTTGAAAAACTGGCTGCTGCGGCATGGGAAACCATGCAAATTCGATTCTGGGCAGATATTGATCTGGGCGGTTTTTGTATGTTTGAAAACCTGCAAACGGTGTTTCCACAGCTTGAACCCATGCGTATGGAAGGGCGCTTTGTGGAACAGTACCACAAAAATGGCCTGAAGCGGCCGGAGCAGTATCTGAAGAAGCTGAAGGAAGAGCGGAATGCGGGAAGACATACGCTGTTTGTTGATGCAATTGATAAGATTTTGCAATATGGGGTCACAATCGAACAAGAAACATTTCTGGAGTAGAATTCGTGCGAAGATAAAAACGCTTGTTGCCCCATAAAAACGTACTATCATTCTTTCCAACGCTCTGCAATTTTGACATCCGCTCAGGCTGCAATTAAGTCTCCCCGGAAATAAAATCTGGTAGGACAAAGAAGATAAAAGCTCTTGGCTTCTGTAATGGAGGCCAAGAGCTTTTTGCATCTTGTTTTGTAAGCTGAAAGAGGGTACAATGATAGCAGAAGTACGCACATCGATGAGGTGATAAGATGCTGAACATTTTTTACGGTGATATGAAGGAAGCGGTGTACAATACGGCTTCTTATTTCAAATACGATTACGAGGAAGACTGGATCGTTGACCCGATGGTCAAGGAAATGATTCAGGATGTGGATAAGTCTACCGTTATCGACAGTGGTGTAATTGACAGCCCGGTCTTGGGTAAAATTCCACCGATTGGTTTGTCTGGTGGCGTAAAGACACTGATTTTGGTAAAGTTTGAGCCGGAGAAAGTGTTCAATGTATCGACTTGTGGCGACAACTGTGCAAAGTGGCTGCTCAAAATTGCAGAGCAGGAGGATCGCACGGTGAATTTGCGTCACCTGATGGATTTTGGCAAAAAGCCGTTTACAATAAAAGTGCTGAATACGAATCAAATCGTTCACAGTATGGAAGAGCTGATTTTGGCCGCAGGTGAGTTTGTGTAAAGGGGCTGACAGAAATGAAAGGCATTCATAAAGTGGTCGTTGGCACAAAGTACCTGAAATATGAATTTGAACTGCGGCGCAACTTAACTATCATTCGCGGGGATAGCGCAACGGGTAAAACGACCCTCGTGGATATGATCCGTACCCATATGAACGATGGAGAAAGTGGGCCGGTCACTCTAAATTGTGATAAGCGCTGCTATGTGGTAGAAGGAAATCTTTGGAAGGGACAGCTCGACAACATTCAGGATAGCATTGTTTTTATCGATGAAGGCAACGAGTTTGTCAAGACCAAAGATTTTGCACGTGCGATTCAGCAGACGGATAACTATTATGTTATCGTAACGCGGGAGGGCTTGCCAGCTCTGCCATACAGTGTGGAAGAAGTGTATGGTATCCGAACCTCTGGAAAGTATGGCTCACTGAAACAGAGTTACCACTCGTTCTATCGAATTTACCCAGATAGCACGACTAAAAATATTAAACCGGAGAAGATTCTGACGGAGGACAGCAATTCAGGACATCAGTTTTTTGAGGCAGTTTGTGCAGAACATCAAATGCATTGTGATAGCGCAAATGGAAAATCTAATGTGTTTTCTTATTTGAAGGCCCATAAGGATGAGAAGATTTTAGTGATTGCGGACGGTGCCGCTTTTGGCCCTGAAATGGATAGGGTGTTGCAGTTGGTGCAGACAAGAGAAAATCTAATGCTATATTTGCCGGAATCTTTTGAATGGTTGATACTTTCCGCTGGAGTCTTAAAAGATACAGAGGTTGCACGGATTTTGCAAACACCATCTGACTACATCGACAGTAAAAAATATTTTAGCTGGGAGCGTTACTTTACAGCACTTCTGACAGAAAAAACGACTGGAACATATTTGAACTATACCAAGAAAACGCTGAATGGGGCCTATCTGGGGGATGGTGTGAAAAACGCGATTCTGGGACAGATGAAAAATGTGAAGTTGAATTGACCGTGCAAGTCTCAATTGAGAGACAATGGGCATTGGTAAGGAGAAGATAGAAAATGGATAAAAGAGATAACAAGGCTGTAAATATTCACACCTTTAATGATTATAGAGGATACCAAAAATATAGAGGGGTGCTCACAATTGAACAGATGAGTCGCGCACATCAAGAATTGAAAGATGGAATAAAGAATATTCAGGATAAGGATGAAAAGAAAAAAACAGAGCAAGAGTATAAAATCTTTCTGGAGTATAGCGAGCAATATATGCAAGCGAGGCTTTCAACGTCATATGAACGAGGAAAGGCCAATGAGAGAGCGAGTTGTCACGATAGGGTTAATGTCTATATCAAAGGATTGGCTTCTAATCTGAAAAAATGTGGGCAATCAGTCGAAAAAATCGAAGAGGTGCTGAAAATAAACGATAAGTGTTGCGGCGATTTTGCCTGCTATATTGTTTTTGTAGAGAGTTTGTGCTCTGGGTAAGTTTGTGCAAAGGCGGATGATGTAAATATGCAGCTGTTGTTTTTTTATGCATCATTCCATGAAAATGGAAAGAGTGCGCAATATCATGGATTTGAAGAATTTTCATTGAATTTTTCGAGAGAGATGCTCTTTAGAGTTGAAAATGGCGCTGTCTATGGAGAAAAACGCCAAACAGAAGTTCCGGAATACTTTTGGAAGGGGCAGATTTACAATGTAACAGCATTGGTTGGCGAAAATGCAGCCGGAAAAACAACGATTCTACAGTATGTTGCATGTGTCCTTGCATCTTTGGCTGGTATAACATCTATAGATATAGATCTTGAAAGAACACGGCTGCGTAGCGAAAATAAGATTTTGCTGTGGGACGAAGAAGGAAAAAGAATTTGTCAAATCAATTTTGAGTGGTGTAATGGTCTGGTCCGGATAGGCCAGCTAGAGGCTTTGGATTGGAAAACTAAGAAACATATTTCATGGGATTTCATTAAGAGCAGACTTGCCACAGTGAAACTTATCTACCAATCTAACACATTAACACTAGCCGATTTAGAATTTGAGAAACGAATAAGTCGTTATGAAGACAATAAAAATGATCGTTCTGGATGTCGTGAACAAAGTCTGTATAACATATCTGCTGTAGCGTGGCTGATGCGGCAACATCATGCAGGAGAAAATCGCAATACAGCAAGATTTTCACCAGGTGAACTGTTAACGCAGTACTTTACAGAGATACAGTATCGGCAAGTTAAGTTTGTCTTTGATCGTAAGCAAAACAAAATACTGAAAAGTCTTAAAGAAAACGATATTTCAGTTCCTTATGCAAGTCAGTTGATGGTTCGAATTCAGCACTTTTCGGAAAAAGAAGAAAAAAGTTTGTGCGAATTGTTTCCAGAATCAAGCGGCTACATTAAAAGTGTAAAAGAAAAAACTGGACATGAAATTGAAATTTTGGTTTGGCAGTTAAGCTGCCAAATGGTGTTAAACTATTTAAACACACTCAGTATTTTACTGTCAAATCCACAGAGAAGATATCAGACGTATCAAAATCTATTGAGCTGTTCTTTTAAAACATCTAACAGTTCGCAAGAGGTAAAACTAACATCAAAAGAATTTTTTGAAGTCCTTGAGGCGGCATTTGAATCGGAGAAGTCGAAAATGCAAATTGAGGAATGCAAAGAAGCAGAACTAGAAAAAGAAGCTTCGAAAAGTTTTATTGAACTTGTTTTTGATAGTGTACAGCAAGGAGAAAATGTGCACTATTCTCTGGAGAGATATATTCATCCGAAAAGAGTTGTCTTTCGACAGGACTTTGACCAGGAAACTTTGCCGGAAGTTCAGTTGTTTAGCATTTCAACGGGAACAAAAGAAGACGAGGAACATCCATTTGTCGAATTTTTAAGAAGATATAGATATGCATGCGATGTTTGCTATTTTCTTGATTTTAGCTGGGGACTGAGCAGTGGAGAAAATGCGATGCTTAGTATGTTTTCGGACTTGTATTATCTTTATAAAGAAGACTATGCAAACCATGAAAAAGAGGACTATGCAATCTATAGTGGAAAAAATAAATGCGACTCACTTTTGCTCTTTATGGATGAAGCAGATATGTTATATCATCCGGAGTGGCAACGTAAATTTCTTGCAGGGCTAACGGCATTTATTACGAGACTTTATCCTCGAAGTGTCTGTAATAGTATTCAGATTATTTTGACAACACACTCTCCATTGATGTTAGGAGATGTGCCGAGTCAGAATGTTATCTACTTAAAAAGAAAAAATGGAATGAATGAGGTTGATGCTGACTTGAAACGGCCGACCTTTGCGCAGAACCTCTATTTGATGTTGAAAGATAGCTTTTATCTGGAAAATGGGGCTATGGGTGAGATTGCTCGGAAAAAATTGAAGGAGGCCATTAATGAAATTCAAAAAGCAAAAGCACTAACAGAACGGAATAAAGATGTGGAGATTGGTGATTGCTGGGAACAGCTGCAAAGAATTCGAAAGGGTACGCTAGATTTATTAGCACCCGGCTTAATCGAAAGTAAGCTTCGAGAGGAAATTGAAAGCTGTGAGAAATATCTTCAAAAGATAAGCAGAAATGACTATAAAAACCTATCGAACGAGGGACTTTACAGAGAAATTGAACGAATGCAACAGGAATTGAAACGGAGGGAGCAAACGTGATACGGATACCGCCTTATCCAGAATGGGTGGAACAGGAGTATCTGTATTTTGTGGCAAGTGCACTTCCATTCTGGAAGAATGAAATTCTCCCAAAAGACAAAAATGGAAATGTGATTCAGTGGAAGAAAATTTTTGGCGGAAAACAAGAATATCGGATGCCGCAGGACTCGAAGATTGACAGAGATAGCGTGATTTATAAGACCATTTGCACACTGTGCAGTGCAAAAAAAGATGAGAAGAGCGATGCGGATCTGATACGGCTTTTTCTAAAAAAGTATGTCAGAAAGCTGTACGTGTTCCTGTATGTGCAGGATAACTTACAGGAAGAAAAACTAAAAATTCTGCTTTTGCAACCAATTAGCACAATTCCCGAACTGGACTGTTCTGCAGACAATCTTCTAGTAGAGGAGGGGACAATCAATAAGGACGAATGCAGAAAAGTACTGTCTTTTGTTTTTTCCTACGAACGGCTTTCAAGTCACCGAAATCTTGACCGACTGATTGAACACATGGGCGTGGATGTTTGTCCCTACTGCAACCGCTTTCTAATCCGTCCGACAAGGAATCAGCGGACGGGGCAGTTGGATCACTTTCGAGATAAGGTGAATTATCCGCAGTTTGCAGTGTCTTTGAGGAATCTTGTGCCCTCCTGCACGGTCTGTAATCATAAAAAATCCAAGCAGAGCAAGGAGATTTTCTATCCATACATGGAAGAAATTCTCCCAGAAGATCAGTTCAGAACGGAGCCAATTGGCGGATTTCGGTATCTGCTGGGAGAGGCGGGAAGTTGCGGAGAATTTAAACTCACACTGAAGCAGACCGAGAAGAGCGGAATGTCACAGCAAGAGCGAGAGTCATATCAGGAAAAGATTGAAAATACATTTGGGACGGTTTTCGATTTGGAAGAACTTTACCAGCAACAAAAGGAATATGTACTGATGATGTTCCGGCAGAATGCTATTTGGGGTGCGCCGTATCTGGAATCATTGGACGAAGATGTGAGGACGATGTTTACAGAAGAGGAACTGGATGGTATTCGGTATCTAAGGAGTATCGCCCCGGAAAATTACATCCACACACCCTTAGGGCGGCTGACTCATGATATCAATGAAGAAATCAAACTGTTGAAACAGGACGCAAAGAAAAAATACGAATGAAATGCTGATAGGCGATTTCTAGTAACGAAATTCACGGAAAACTTGCTCGTTGGGACTGTTTAAGTCTTAGAATTTTATATTGATTCCCGACGCTCTGTAATTTTGGCACCCGCCCAGGCTGCAATTAAGTCTCCCCGCAAGTAATTGCGTGAGCGCTTGAATCGGCACAAATAAAGCAAATGAACCGCCCCGGTTTCCGTAATGGAAGCCGGGGCGGTTTGTTCTATGCCAATATGTATGGATTCTTGAAAAACTCAAAAATTTTAGTATAAGAATCGATGTAATCCAAAACTCTTTCGATGAGTGGATAATATTGTTACTTGAAAATGATTTTTTATTGCGGGAAATAAGAAAGCATGATATTATTAATAATATGAAAATGCAGTATATAGTATATGTGGGCTGAATGAATGCATATTTTCAATTGAATGATTAAATTGATTTCAGAAAAAAGGTTTTTGAAGAAGGAGCATATCATGAAGGACGATGAAAAGAGTGCATGCAAGGAAATCGGTGATTGCTCTTCGCGCGAGCGGTGTTTTGTGGTTACTCCGATCGGCAGCGAAGGCGATTCGATTCGCCGTCACATTGACGGTGTTATCAAGGCAGCTATCAAGCCTGTATTAGAAGCGGATGGATATCAGGTAATCGCTGCACATACGATGAGCGAATCCGGGACAATTGACAAGCAAATATTCAAAGAGCTATATGAAGACAAGTTGGTGATTGCAAACCTGACCCAAAATAATCCCAATGTAATGTACGAACTGGCTGCCCGGCATTGCTTTGGAAAACCGGTGATTATTATTGCGGAAGAAGGCTCGGTTCTTCCGTTTGACATTCTGCGGGAGCGCACAATTTTTTATATCAACGATGCACAGGGAATCCTGGATTTGAGAGAGCGTCTCCAAAGGGCAGTTGAATCAATCAAATTTACAAAGGCAAGCAGCCCGATCCATGATATTATTCATAGCATTAAAAAGGATGCAAAAGTTTATGCGGACGTTGAAAGTGGGAACATATCTGGAAATGATGGAACGACAGATCGTGAGGTTATGCGGCACATTTTGGAGAAACTGGATGAACTGGATAGAAAAATCCAGCGGAGTACACAGTGCCAAAGCGAAGCAGAACGTCATGTGGTGCATTATCGGTATATTTGTGAATTGTTTGCAACACTTCCTGAAGGAGCGGAATCGGTGATTTCACTTAAAAATGCGATTGTAAGAAGAATTGGAGGGCGATTAGGTGAAGTTTGTAGAATAAATATGGCGGAAGATACGAATAAGATTTCGATTGAATTCTATTCGAACGAGGATATGTCTTATCACGTATTCCAACGGGAAATGGAAGAGGTTCTAGAAGATCTTGGATTCCAGAACCTGGAAATCATTAAACTTGATAGAAGAACGATGAGGCGATAAAAATATGGCGGTGAAAGAAGTCAAACTTAGCACGATAGAAGAGGTTTTAACGACACTGACTACAGCTGAATTTAATGATGCGCTGAAGCGAAACCGTTCGGCATTTTTGTTTCGAGGCCTGCCTAACGTGAGTTATAAACTGACGACCAGCCTCAGATGGAATTGTAAAGGGAAGGCTGGTGAACTGGAACCCAGCATTTTGCGCAACTTCTCAAAATATGCAGCATCAACATCGCCGCTGAACTCTTGTTGGGAACAGATGGTTATTGGACAGCATCATGGTTTGCCAACGCGCCTGATGGACTGGACGTATTCTCCGTTGGCGGCGCTGCACTTTGCCACGAGCGGGGAAGATATTACAGGGATGAATCAACATGATGCAGTCGTTTGGGCAATCGACATTACGGAAATGAACACACTTCTTCCGGCAAAGTATCAGAAGGTGCTCAATGACGAACGAGCATATCTTTTTACCATTGATATGCTTGATAGAGTGGCAAAAGACCTCACTACATACGACAATGACATGGGCGAGGATGGCATCGTTCTTCTGGAGCCGCCTTCTATCGACCAACGGATTATTAACCAATATTCTTATTTCTCTATTATTCCGTCTGGAGTTGAGGATATTGAGCAATTCCTGGATGAAAAAACGACGAGAACGGTCAAGTATATTCTGGATAAGGAGATTCGGTGGCAGATCCGTGATATGCTCGACCAGTGCAATGTCAACGAGAGGACTATTTATCCCGTTTTGGATGGGTTGGCTTCGTGGATAAAACGGCACTATTATGTGCGGTGATATATTTGGCAATCGGCCTTCCCAGTATTATAGGCATAGAGAAAAGGCTCTTGGCTTCTGCGATAAGATGCCAAGAGCTTTTTGTATCTTGTTTTGTGAGTGGAAAGAAGGTACAATAATAGCAAATGACTCACATCTACGAGGTGATACTATGCTGAACATCTACTTTGGAGATATGCCGGAGGCTGTTTACAACACCTCGGTCTATTTTAACTATACCTACGAGGATGAGTGGATGACTTCGGACTTTGCCAAAGAGGTCATCAAGAAAATTGATAAGTCCGATGTCAAAGGCCCTCATGCGGTGGAAAGCCCGGTTCTGGGGGTCATCTCGCCAGAAAAACTGTCTGGCGGCACGAAAACGCTTCTGCTCATGGCAAACGACCCGGAAAAGGTATTCAATGCCTCGACTTGCGGTGACAACTGCGCACCCTTTATTCTGAAGCTGGCGAAAAAGAAGGACTTGACCATCAACCTGCGGCATCTCATGGATTTCGGCAAGAAAAAATTCCCGGTGGATGTGAAAGTCCTGAATACCGGTGATGTGGTGCACAGCATGGAAGAACTGATGCCGATTGCATTTCAGTTTGTGTGAGGCGATAGGATGAAGGGAAAACATAAAATCGAAGTCCGAAGCGGGCGGGTCGTTTTCACAATCGAACTGGAACGAAATATTACGATTCTGCGAGGGGACAGCGCCACCGGCAAAACAACGCTGGTGGAGATGCTGCAAGCATACGAGACCTACGGCAGACAGAGCGGCGTAACAGTGAGTTGTGATAAAACGTGCCGGGTGCTGTCGGGTGTCAACTGGGAGTTGCAGCTGAATGCGACCCATGACAGCATCGTGTTTGTGGATGAAGGCAGTACCTTTGTTTCGAGTCTGGATTTTGCCCGTGCGATTCAGCATTCGGATAACTACTATGTGCTGGTCACAAGAGAGAATCTGAGCACCCTGCCGTACAGCGTAAACGCCATTCTGGAACTGAAAAAGACCACCAGCCGCTTCAAACGAACCTATAATAAGGCGTACCCGGTCTATGATTCGCTGACAGCCAGCAATGTGCAGCTGGAAGGTGTCAAAAAGCTGCTGACAGAGGATGCAAATTCCGGGTATCAGCTGTTTACAAAAATCGGCGAAAAATATGGCGTTGTCTGTATCTCTGCGGCAGGAAAAGATAACATCAAACAAAAAATCTTCCCAATGAAATCCGAGAAGGTTCTGATAATTGCAGACGGTGCGGCATTTGGCCCGCAGATGAACGACATTTATCGCCTGATGCAGGAGGACAGCGCAAAGTTCAGCTTGTACCTGCCGGAATCGCTGGAATGGCTGCTTCTGAAAGCAGATTTGCTCGGACAGCCGGACATTCTTGAAATCCTGCAACATCCGGCAGATTTCATCGAGAGCAGCGAATTCTTCAGCTGGGAGCGATTCTTCACGAACTTGCTGGAACAGCGGACGAAAGACATTTTCTATATGCGGTATGACAAGGCAAAACTGCCGGAATTCTATTTGCAGGAAGAAAATTTGGAGAAGATCATTACGGAGATGGGGTAAAACACACTGGAAATTCACAAATAGCGTATCATCGTTACTCCGAACGCTCTGTAATTTTGGCACCCGCTCAGGCTGCTATCAAGAACCCCCGCAAGTAATGGCGTGAGCGCTTGAAAAAGCACAAATAAAACAAACGAACCGCCCCGGTTTCCGTAACAGGAAGCCGGGGCGGTTTTTGTGTTGCAACGTACAGGAAAAGCAGAAAATATCTTTTACAGAAAGGACAAGCAAACTGTCCAACAGGATCGTTATAATAGACAGACAAAAGGGCATAAACGCCATCAAAGGAGAGTGCACAATGAAAAAAATATGGATGTTTCTGCTGGGCGCGGCATTTGCCGCCGAACTGTTTCTGCTTGTCTGCATGGCAAGCAGAAGTGCATCACCGCGTCAGGTAATGTACACTTTTAAGGATGATGTATGGGATGTGATCTACCGGCTGAACCGCAGATGGAATTTGTGAGAAAAGCACTTGGCTTTTTGGAGGATGGACAGACAAGCTGTCCATCTTTTTTTGTATACTGGGGTTGTGCAAAAGAGACAAAAATTTTATAGCTGTTTCACAAAACAACAAAATTTCACACAAAGAATTGCGACTGTTGTTGCACTGTGTTACAATGAGCAGAGAAGGAGAATGAACCGTGCGTAATAGTAGATTAGACCGTATACTCTATATCCAGCAGGTGCTGGTACAGGGCGGGGTGCTGAATAAACAGCAGACGGCTGACCGCTTCGGTGTCAGCGAGAAAACCATCCAGCGCGATCTTGATACCCTGCGCAGCTATTTTGCAGACAGCGAGCCGCGCCGGGAGATCTTATACAACTCCGCAAAGGGCGGCTATCTGCTGGATGACACGTTTTCCCGCTTCCTCACCAGCAGCGAGATTCTGGCGGTATGCAAGATTTTGTTGGAAAGCCGTTCCATGGTCAAGGAGGAAATGTTCCCCATTCTGGACAAGCTGGTGCAGGTGTGCACCCCGCTGGACCGGTTGAATCAGGTGAAAGACCTCATCAGCAACGAACGCTTCCATTACGTTGAGCCGCAGCACGGCCGGAAGTTCATTGAGAGCCTGTGGGAGATCGGCACGGCAGTAGAAAATCACAATGTTATGGAAATTACCTACTGCCGCACCCATGACGGCGAGAGCCGTGTGCGCACCATTGAGCCGGTGGGCATCCTGTTCAGTGAGTATTATTTCTATCTGGCAGCGTTCATCGAGGGCATCGACAAGGATAAGCATTTCCAGAACCCGCAGGATAACTCCCCGACGATTTACCGCATCGACCGTATCCAGAACTATAAGACCCTCGACCGGCACTTTGCCCAGCGCTATACCGACCGCTTTCAGGAAGGCGAGATGCGCAAGCGCATCCAGTTCATGTACGGCGGCGAGTTGCAGACCATCCGGTTCGAGTATACCGGGCCAAGTCTGGAATCCGTGCTCGACCGTCTGCCCACTGCAAAGGTTTTGCAGGTGACGGAAAAAGGCTGGATCGTGGAAGCGGAGGTGTTTGGCACGGGCATCCAGATGTGGGTGAGAAGTCAAGGAGATTACATCAAAATTATATCGGAAATGAAAAAATAAAAGGAGTTCTGCTGTATGAACAAGGTTCGGGTCGAAGTTTTCTATCAGGATAATGCTTTGCAATCTATCCGTATCGACCACTACGAGATGGAAGGCCTTGTAGCAATAGAAAATAAAACTATCCCAGAGTGGTTTATGCCCGCTTCAGGTCGTGCCAGCTGGAAAGGCCTGAAAGAGGAACTTGAAAGCCAAAGCAGGAAAGAGGGGGAGCTCTGCTTTATTTTCAATGGCCCGGAAGAGGAAAAAGCAATTTTTCAGAAGTGCATTCAAGAAAACAAACTGGGCAGAATGGCTGACGAGTTGGAGATAGAGGAAGCTGCATTGGAGTATCTTGAAATTGCACAACACTGCTGGCAGCATGGCGATGATGAGGGCACATTGCGGGCATACGAAATCGCGGCGAAATGGTATCACATGGCTGAGGCGGAATTTGTGCTGGGAGATTACTGCGAGAGAGTTCTGGGTGATAACGAAAATGCTGTGCAGTGGTTCCGAAAAGCGGCAAAGCAAGGCTATACAGATGCAGAGTATCGCTATGGAAAATGTCTGGAAAATGGAACGGCTGTCCCAGAAAGCAAAACGGATACAGCAGTGAGCTGGTATCAGAAAGCCGCCGCACAGGGCCAGAAAGATGCGGCTCAGGAACTAGAGCTACGCAGGCAGGCACAGATAGAAGCCGAACGCCGGAAGCAGGCAGAAGAGGCGGAACGTCAGAGAATAGCAAAAGAGGAGGCGGAACGCCGGAGACGAGCAGAGGAGGAAGCAAGGGCAAAGAAAAAGGAATTGATAATACCGGTGAATGTTCCGAGTTCAGAAACAGTAGAGACGCCGTTTAAGCCAGATTATATTTCCTTACAGAAAGCAGCTGAAACAGGCAGGGATAAAAAGTATAAGAATAAAACTTCACTGGAAAAAGCTGCATTCTGGAATGAAGTTGCTCAAAATGCAAAAGAATCTAGGCAAGCAGTAGATAAAAAGGCAGAAGAAGCATGTGCCAATATCTGGTGCAGCCGAAAAGCGCAGCGGGAAATTCGAAAATCTGCGGCAAACACGAAAATGATGACAGGCACCGTACAACTTGTAGCAGAGCTTGTTTCTTCGGTATATGAAAGTATAGGTTGTGAGGAGGAGAAGATGCTTGAGAATATGGAAATTATTGAATAAAGTTTTCTTTTTAGTATAAGAGGAAATCAACATGAGCGATTTACAAATGACGAATCAGGACCTCTCCCAGAGACAGTCGATGGAAGAACTTGCAAATCAGCTGACGTTGGCAGACCATCTGGTGTACAAAAAATATCTGCCGGAATTGCAAAATTATCCGCTGGTGGAACCATCGGAAGAAATGAAGAGAACGCTGGATGTCAAGACCTGCATCAAGCTGTTCCAGATGAAGAAGCTGACTCTAAAAAAAGGCGAGGATATGCTTCAAAAACTCTCCACCGTTTATCATTCCAGCATGGCCCTTGGGTGCAGTTTGGCTGTGATGGTCGATGTTCCGGCAGATGGTGCTCCGGCAGATATTTATTTGGGTGTGCGGCAGAATCCGGGCAGGCAGAGCATCGATAACCGCGACCTTGCAATTTCCGGTGATGCGATTGAAAAAGGGATGAAGAGTAACTTTCCCGGCTCTGAAGTGCAGGAACTCCATCAGGAAGAAATTGACGCGCTGCTGGAAGACGATAACGGTTCTTTCGGTTCGGCACAATCGGCAATCGCTTCTGTCTCCTGCGTTGCGGCATTGCGAGATAAATCCAAGACGGCGGACAAAGCATTTATTCAGGGCATTGAGCGTTTTATCGATGCAATGGATGGCGATGCTTATACAGCGTTATTTCTGGCAGAGCCAGTTACAGAAGAAACACAGGCTGGCATCCGAAATGGATATGAGGAACTGTATAGCGCGTTGTCTCCGTTCCGCAAAACAACGTGGTCTTATACAGAAAACGAAAGCCATGCGGTCATGGAGACGTTCTGCTCTGGCACATCGGATACGGTAACGGACGGAACGAGCAGTGGTTTCAGCGATGAACAAGGCCGAAACACGGGATTTAACTTTAACGCTGGAATGAACCAAGGAACGACGAATACGATAGGACAGTCGCACGCGGTCACACGGCTTCGGTTGCCGAGCAAAAGAACGATGGTCGGCGTTGCGGCTGGTGCGAGTATCCTTGCGCTTGGAGCAGTGGCGGCATCGGCAGTCTTCCCGCCTGCCGGAGCAGCCATCGTGTCGGCGGCGAGTACAGTTGGTGCGGCGGTAAAGGCTGGACCGCTGTTTGGCGCTGTGGTGCCTATGGTGGCTGGACATGAAACAAATGGGACTGCATGGAGTACGGCACGGAGCATCGGAAAGTCGCTGGGCTTTGGGATGAGCCGGGGATACAACACGGCGCACACAGACAGCTCTACGGTGGAACGCAGCAATGCGCACAGCACCAATGAACAGCATTCCAACGGGACGACGGATACGCACGGCACTGTGCGGACGCAGCAGATAGAAGTCTGCAACAAGGCGGTGGAAGAACTGCTGACACGAATTGACGAGCAAATCAAGCGTACCAAAGAAAGTGAAGATTACGGCTGTTACAGTTGTGCGGCTTATTTTTTGTCCTCTCGCCCCAGCAAGGCTCTTCTTGCAGCTAATACATATCGTTCGCTGATGATTGGAGAAGGCTCTTCTGTGGAAAGCGGTGCGGTCAATCTTTGGCAGGACCGTGCAAGTGTAACTGCTATGCGAGAATATCTCAAACGGTTTACACACCCTGTCTTTGCACGCCAGCTCTGGGAGAATGAAGCTGACAGTCTGTTTTACACGGCAGGTACGCTGGTCAGCGGGCGGGAACTGCCGATGCACCTTGGCTTGCCCACCCGCTCAGTGCATGGTTTGCCGATTATTGAGCACGCGGAGTTTGGCCGCAATGTGCCGGATGAGGCGATGCCGGATGAGGACAAGATGAATCTGGGCAAGATTTACCACATGGGCAAAGAGGAAGCGGCAGGACTGATCTTGAACCGGCAGGCAATGGCTTCCCACACGTTCATCACTGGCTCGACCGGCACAGGCAAATCCAATGCGGTCTACCATCTGCTGGATGAGATCACAAAGAACGGACAAACGACGTTTCTTGTGGTGGAACCGGCCAAGGGCGAATACAAGAACGTGTTCGGCAATTGTACAGATGTGCAGGTGTTTGGTACAAACCCCAGAGAAACGCCGCTGCTGCGCATGAACCCCTTTGCATTCCCTGAGAATATCCATATTCTGGAACATATTGACCGTCTGGTGGAGATATTCAACGCCTGCTGGCCGATGTATGCAGCCATGCCAGCGGTGCTGAAGGATGCTATTGAGCGCAGCTATCAGAAAGTAGGCTGGGATCTGCGCAATTCTGAGAGCGAGAAGGGAATTTTCCCAACCTTCTTTGACCTGCTGGATATTCTGCCGGGCGTCATTGAAGAGTCGCATTATTCCAAGGATACCCAAAGCGATTATGTGGGCGCATTGTGCACCCGCGTAAAGTCTCTGACAAACGGTATTTATGGAAGTGTGCTTTGCGCAGAAGATGCGCTGAGCGATGCTGAAATGTTCGATCAGAATGTGATCGTAGATTTGAGCCGTGTGGGCTCTATGGAAACGAAATCGCTGCTGATGGGCATCTTGGTGATGAAGTTACAGGAATACCGGATGTGCAGCAGCGGGATGAACAGCAGGCTTCGCCATGTCACAGTGCTGGAAGAAGCGCACAACCTGCTGCGCAAGACCTCGGCAGAGCAATCACAGGAAGGTGCAAATTTGCAGGGCAAGTCGGTGGAAATGCTGGCAAATGCTATTGCGGAAATGCGTACTTATGGTGAGGGGTTTATCATTGCAGACCAGGCACCCGGACTGCTGGATATGTCGGTCATCCGCAACACGAACACCAAAATTATTCTGCGCCTGCCGGACGAAGAAGATCGCAAGCTGGTAGGCAAGTCTGCCGCCCTGAAGGAGGCACAGATCGACGAATTGTCCAAGCTGCCGCTGGGTGTGGCTGCCGTTTACCAGAACGAGTGGCCGGAGGCGGTGCTCTGCAAGATTGAGGCGTATCCCATGCCGGAAAATGCTGTTTACCACAAGCCTTCAAAAATGCCGCATGAAATCAACGCAGAGTTTGTATTCGGACAACTGGCAGTGGGCAAAGAGCTGGAACCGCTGAGCAGTTCGGAGATGGAGCAGCTGAAGCTCTGGCTGAAACGCCATGAGACTGTGCTGAAGCCGGAGGACGACCGCTACCTGGAACGGGTCTTTGCAGGCGGCGAACTGGATGTGGCTAAGACTCGGAAAGCTGTGTTCGATTTCTTTGGTGGGATCGGTACAGTCGTTGATTACTGTGCCGCAGCTAAAAAATCGCTCACACCCCGTAAAGAATTTCTGGAACAGCTGCAGGGACAGTACGGCCTGAAAGCTGCTGCTGCAGACTGGGTGCTAAATAGCGTGATAAGCATGGGCATGAGCCTGAACCCGGATGCAAAGGCTGTAGATAATCTAAGGACGAATTTTGAACAGCAGGGAGGTCGTGTGCTGTGAGGCGAGAAATCTCAGAAGCGAAACCGATGAAAGCAAAAACGCACATTGGGTTGGATGATGTCGTCAAACGGTCATTTGAGCGTCTACAGAAAGGCGTGACAGAAAAGGCAGAAGAAAAACTGGATGCTGCTACGGAAAAGTCATTTGCAGAGCTAGAAAAAGAGCTGGAATACAAAAATAACGATGATGGAATGCCGTACCGTATGGAGCAGGATCTTTTGTCGGATGCAGAGTATAAAAGAAACGGATATGAGTACACTACCGATCACCTTGGAAGGCTGTTTACAGCCGAAGGAGACCTGCATCTGAAAGAGCATGATGGTCGTCTGCAAATTAAAGACAGCATCCATGACATTGGAAAAGGATATGAAAAAAGTACCGATGATCGAGGTCATGCAATTGCAGATCGCTTTGATGGGGCAAACGATTTGGAAAATCTCATTCCGCAGGATTCTGGACTAAATCGGAACGAATTCAAAAATTTTGAGAATAAACTGGCACAGGAAGTGGAAGCTGGGAAAAAAGTCAATCTGAAATTGGAAATGCATTATCCGGGAGACTCCTTCCGCCCGGATGCCATTACTGCTGTGACAACGATTGACGGAAAGCAGGAAGTTAAAGTATTTCTGAACGATTAGTATTTATAAGTCCACTGCACTTTCAGATTATTACAATCCCGGTCGATTGCACATACAATACAAGTATCACTTCACAAAACGGAGGGTACTTGTACTATGGTGGACTACGCCGACATCGGAAAACGCATCCGTGCCTGCCGCCTTGCAAAGGGCATGACGCAGGAGCAGCTGGCCAATGAGGTCGGCGTGGTAGTTACGCACATCAGCCATATCGAGACGGGCAACTCGGTGCCTAGCCTGAAAACGCTGATCGACATCATCAACGCACTGGACTGCTCCGCAGACGAGCTGCTGTGCATCGAGATCAAAAAAGCAAAGCCGGTGTTCGACAGCTGGATGACCGAACAGCTTGCAGATTGCTCTGCCGATGAGGCAAAGATCATCAAAGAAACGGTAGTCAGTCTGAAAAAATCGCTCCGAAAAGTGTACGGAAAGTCCTCTAAATACAGATATGACTAAAATTTCAAAAACTAAATGTCAGTTGATAGGTATTGAGTGTCTGAAAGAACACCAATAAACAGAATGAACCGCCTCGGTTTCCATAGTAGGAAGCCGGGGCGGTTTTTTATACAAAAAAGAGATCGTTTTTTATAGCTTTGATGAATTGGCGCAGAGTCATTGACAGCAGAAGGGCAGAAGCGTATCTTTGGAACAGAAGGCAGAACAGGGCCATAAATAGCAGTTTTCTTTACCTTGCAAGGACACTTTCGTTTTGATGAGGCACGACCCGGTGTGCCGCTTTTTTCATTTGCGGAGATAAAATGCAAAAAGTACGGATTATAGTACACATTATCTGCTATGCTCGGTACACGGAAAGCACACACCGGAAAAGGAGCAAAAATGCGCTGGACGTTGAATAAAACAAGGCTTTTGGCTGGTAAAACGGACCCGGAGAATACCAGCCTGTGGCTGCCGCTCTGGATGCACCTGTGGGATACGGCGGGCATCATGGAGCGGTTGGTCCGGCAGTGGCTCCCGGAAAGTGCAAAACGGGCCATGGGCTTTGAGCGCGAGGAAGCGTTGCTCGCGCATGCCCGGTTTCTGGGCGGGATCCATGATATAGGCAAGGCTACGGTAGCCTTTCAGGCAAATATCCTGCGCACTCTGCCGGAGGCGCGGCAGCGGCTGGAAATGCTGACGCCGCTGGACTGTCCTGAACAGAACCGCAGAGAATCGCCGCATGCCCGGGCGGGAGAGGCAATCCTGCTGTGGGATGATTGTCCCGGCGGGCTAGCCTCCATTGTGGGAGCGCATCACGGCAGGCCACAGAGCTGCGCGGCGGTCGATGATCAGTTAGAGGGTTGGGAGAGCAACTACTACCCCAAGGGACAAAAAAAGGTCTGGCAGGGCTTTTGGACAGAACTGCTCATGACTGTTTTGCAGGACTGCGGCTTTGATGATACGGCGGAACTGTACGACCTGGACCCGCAGGAGGAAGTGCTTCTGACCGGACTTCTGATCATGGCAGACTGGATCGCCAGCAATACGGAATACTTCCCCCTGATCCCGGTAGAGGAGCTGGGCAGCATGCAGGATTACCCGGCGCGGGTGGACAGGGCTTGGGAAAAGCTGGCCCTGCCCTTCCCGTGGGAGGCACAGCCGGGCATCGCAGACCCGCAGGAGTTTGCGGTGCGGTTCGGCTTTGCGCCCAATGCGGTGCAGAGGGCTGTTCTGGAAGCTGCAGATACCGCAGCGGAACCGGGCATTCTGATTTTGGAAGCACAGATGGGCGTGGGCAAAACCGAGGCGGCGCTGGCCGCTGCGGAGATCATGGCCAGCCGGTTCGGGCTGGGCGGTGTCTTTTTCGGGCTGCCCACACAGGCCACGGCAAACGGCATCTTTCCCCGGCTGCTTGGCTGGGCAGACACGCAGTCTGAGGAGACGCTGCCGCAGGCTATAAAGCTGGCGCACGGCATGGCAGAACTGAACGAGAACTATTTGCGGTTACAGGGGCGCGGGGTGCAGCTGGAGGAGGACGCGCAGGAAGAGCATCAGGTGCAGGTATACCAGTGGTTTCGGGGAAACAAGCAGGCACTGCTGGCAAACTTTGTGATTGGCACAGTGGATCAGCTGCTGCTGGCGGCACTTGCCCAGAAGCACGTTATGCTGCGGCATCTGGGACTTGCGGGCAAGGTGGTCATTATTGATGAGTGCCACGCCTACGATACCTACATGAACTGCTATCTGGACCGCGCACTGGAATGGCTGGGCTGGTATAAGGTGCCGGTCATTCTGCTGTCGGCCACCCTGCCCGCCCGGCGGCGCGCGGAACTGGTCGAGGCCTACCGGCAGAAAAAGGCCGCCCCGGACGCTCCGTGGAAAACCAGCTGCGGCTATCCGCTGCTGACATGGACGGATGGCGCAGAGGTAAAGCAGACGGCCATCCCATCGGATGCATCCGGTCAAACGGTGCAGCTGACCACGCTCACAGAGCCGGAGCTGCCCGCGCTGCTGCGCCGGAAACTGGTCGAGGGCGGCTGCGCGGGGGTGATCGTAAACACGGTCAAAAAAGCGCAGAAGATCGCACAGCTGCTGCGGGAAAGCCTGCCGGACAAAGAGGTGCAGCTGTTCCATGCGCAGTTCCTGATGCCGGACCGTGCGGCGCGGGAAAACCAGCTGATGGCACGCATTGGCAAGGGCTCTGCACCGGAGTGCCGGAACGACCTGATCGTGGTGGGCACGCAGGTGATGGAGCAGTCGCTGGACATTGATCTGGACGTTCTTGTCACAGAGCTTTGCCCCATGGATCTGCTGCTGCAGCGCATTGGACGGCTGCACCGCCACCACCGCAGCCGCCCCGCTCCGTTGCAGCAGGCCTGCTGCGCGGTGCTGGACACCGGGGAAGATGCCTTTGACGCGGGCAGCGAGGCGGTATATGGACAGTGGCTGCTCTGGCGCACCCGGAACTTTCTGCCCCGGAGCATTCGGCTGCCGGAGGAGATCTCTCCGCTGGTGCAGCGGGTCTACGGCTGGGAGCGGGAAGTTCCCGGCGGGGCGCAGGGTGAGGAAATGCGCTGCGTATATGAGCAGACACAGGAGAAAAAGAAAGCACGCGCCGAGGCGTACCTTGTGCCGCAGCCGGAAACGCACCGGCTGGCGCAGCTGAACACACTGGACGACTGGATGCAGAACGAGGGCGCCCGCTCCGACCCG
>ERZ791858.242-NODE-242-length-61561-cov-42.655188_pt1 | contig 61561 bp, 49 predicted proteins | sample MGYA00510284_ERZ791858 | MGnify/ENA primary metagenome ERZ791858 (study PRJEB30046, sample SAMN00792077) | human gut metagenome | study: EMG produced TPA metagenomics assembly of the A metagenome-wide association study of gut microbiota in type 2... | reverse complement strand
CACGTTGGCGTTCATTCAGTTCATTGTTCAGTTTTCAAAGGTCATCGTTGTCATCGCTTCATCGCGACGACTTGTATATCTTACCAAACTCCGAGAAGTCTGTCAAGCCCTGATTTGAACTTTTTTTCAATTCAATCAGTGCCGGTCCGCTAAGCGAACTCATACAGACACAACAAAACAAACCTATCATTTCTTTCGTCCGTCTCAGTACAGCTGGTTCTTATATAATAGCATTTAGCTTACAAAATGTCAACACTATTTTTCTAACAGGGAAAAATAACGGTGGATATGGCAGGCCAGGAAGACCGTGAACCGCTGTTCCCAGTCAGCCAGATCATAGGGAATGAGTTTCTCCGCCTTGTGGATGCGATAGGCTACGGTATTGCGATGGGTGTAGAGCTGGGCCGCGGTCCCCTTCAGGCTGCCATCGTGGCAGAGATAGGCTTCCAGCGTTTCGTACAAACTGGACCGGTGGCTTTCATCATAAGCCAGCAAGGCTCCCAGGGCCCGGTCGTGGAGGACGCGCAGCACCCGGTCATCGGGCTGGGAAAAGAAGAGGGCATAGGCACCGAGGGCTCCGAAATAGCACCAGGACTGCTGATGGAGACGGGCCCATACCAAAGCCAGCTGCCCCTGGCGGCAGCTGTCTGGCAGGGCTTTCAAGTCAGGCGCCGTCAGGCCCTGGCCCGTCACCAGGCGGTCATGGCCTTTGAGCCAGGTGACGAGTGCTGCCGGCAGCGTTCCCTGCAGGAGCAGGACGATTGTGTCCTTATAAGGAAATATAAAGTATGGCTGGTCCAGCCCGTTGAGGAAGAACTTGCTGTCAGCCAAAAAATCGGCATCGCCATCGGCGCCGGCCAGAACCAGTGCCGTATACGGCCCCTCTTCCTGCCAGCCCGTCAGGGCCAATTCAGTCAGAACCGACGACCCCTGTACGCCGAAGAGGAATTCCTTCCACGCCGTAATGGCCCGGTATTCTTCACGGTTGGTCAAAAAGAGGGCCGACAAGAAGGATTGGGTAATGTCGGCCAGGCGCACTTCCCAGGGCATGGTGAACAACGGGAAGGCCGCTTCCTCACAGCGTTCTTTCAAGGCTTCCGTAATATCCGACGGCAAGAGATACTTTCCCGTATTGACGACCAGCCCGGCCGCATCAGCTGCCAGCAGGGCATCAACAAAACGTTCCAGCCAATGCGGGTCGCCGTGGCTGGCCAGGCCCGTCGTGAAGATGAAGGCGTGAGGCCGCAAAAAAGTGCCATAGTCGGCATCTTCCATGACCTGGACCCAAGCCACGTCGCGGCTCAGTCCCTGCCGTCCGGCCAGGAGGTCCAGTTTATATTTGTTTTCATCCTGCCTGTAAAGTTGAGCGATAGATAGAGACATAGGCCACTCCCTCTTTTGTGTCGTCAGCACAACATCACATTTTTAACTTTGGTTTCTCAGCTTCTTGTTGTTTTTAATAGTAAAACGTATAATAAGCGTATCATTTAAGATTATCCATGCAAAGTCTTTCATAAAGCACTCACCAAGGCTTTGTATCTTGCATTGATAAGGGGGAGACATTATGTTAAAAGATGAATTACCGAAAATCATTACCCAGACCGTTCCCGGCCCGAAAGCCGCTGCCGTCCTGGCCCGCCGCCGTCAGGCCATCCCGGATGCCATCGGGACCATCTATCCGACAGTCATCCAGCGCGGCGAAGGCGCCATGTTTGAAGATGTAGACGGCAACTATTTCCTCGACTGGGTCGGCGGCGTCGGCGTCCTGAACATCGGCTATTCCCAGCCGGAAATCGTCAAGGCCGTCCAGGAACAGGCCGGGAAGTATTTCCACGCCATGGCCAACATCGTCACCCATGAAGGCTACGTCGCCCTGGCGGAAAAACTCAACGCCATCGCGCCGGTCAAGGGCGACAAGAAGCGCTCCTTCTTCATCAACAGCGGCGCTGAAGCCGATGAAAATGCCGTCAAAGTCGCCAAGGCCTATACGAAACGGCCGAATATCATTGTCTTCTCCGGCGCCTTCCACGGCCGCACGCTCATGACCATGGCCATGACGGCCAAGAAAGCCTACGCCCGCGGCATGGGCCCCTTCCCGGACGGCGTCTATCGGGCCGAATTCCCTTATCTCTACCGCAAACCGGCTGGCATGAGCGATGACGAAGCCCTGGAATTCTACCTGAATTCCCTGAAAGAAGTCTTCATGTACGCTTCGCCGGCGGAATACGTCGCCGCCATCGTCGTCGAACCGCTCCAGGGCGAAGGCGGCTTCATCCCGGCTCCTATCCCCTGGATCAAGGCCCTGCGCAAAGTCTGCGACGACAACGGCATCCTGCTCATCGCCGACGAAGTCCAGACCGGCTGGTGCCGCACAGGCCGCATGCTGGCGACGGAATACTGGAAAGAAGCAGGCTGCCCGCCGGATATCATCGCCACGGCTAAATCCATCGGCGGCGGCGTGCCCCTCGGTGCCGTCGTCGCCCGCGAAGAAATCATGGAATCCGTCCCGGCCGGCGTCATCGGCGGCACCTTTGGCGGCAACGCCCTGGCCTGCGCTTCGGCCTTGAAAGTCATCGAAATCATGGAACGGGACCATTTGGCCGACCGGGCTTTGGAAATCGGCCAGAAAGTCTGCGCCCGCTATGAACAGTGGAAACAGAAATACGACGTCATCGGCGACTACCGCGGCTTAGGCGCTATGCTCGGCCTGGAATTCGTCCACGACAAAGCCAGCAAGAAGCCCTATCCGGAACTGGTCACAGCCGTCATCAAAGAAGCGGCCCAGCACGGCCTGATCATGGAAAACTGCGGCATTTACGACAACGTCATCCGCTTCCTCTGCCCGCTCGTCGTCACCGACGCCCAGCTCGATGCCGGCCTGGACATCCTGGAACAGGCCATCATTACCTGCACGAAATAATCAGTATTTCTCTCCCATGACATCGAAGGCGACCATGGCCATGGCCTTGGCGCCAGTCAATGCCTGCATCTTGCCCAGGTCGCTGCCAGCGGCTTGGGCAAATTCTTTCGTATGGGCATTGATGTCGTAGCCGATGCAGATTTCCGGCTGGCTAACCCGCGTAATTTGGCTGACATTGCCTACGTCCGTCGAGCCTTCGGCATAGTCGTCGTCGCGGACGCCGAATTCTTCGTAGAGCTGGTTGAAGGCGTCGGCAAAGTAAACGTCCATCCTGGGGTCATTGATCATATTCTTATAGAGCGGTTCATAATGGACCATTTCCACTTTCGCTCCGTGTGCGTCGGCGACGTCACGGGCGATTTTTTTTATGTCCGGCAGCATCTTGTCTTCCAGGTATTCCACTTTCAGGGCCCGGATGGTCGCCTTGAGGACAGCCCGGTCAGGCACGATGTTCGGCGCCGTACCGCCTTCGGTGATGATGGCGCCGATGATATGGCGTTCGGTCAAGGTCTTTTCATAGGCCTTCAGGCGGCCATAGAAATCGACGAGGGCATCGAGGGCATTGACGCCGTGGTAGGTCGCATCGGCGACGTGGGCCGCCTTGCCGAGGAAGGTGAACTGCATGGGGTGCGTCGCATAGGACGTGCCGCCGATATAGGTCTTATCCGTGCCGGGATGGACGATGACCGCCGCGTCCAGGCCGTCGAAGACGCCGTGTTCGCTCATATAGACTTTGCTGCCGACGGTCTCTTCGGCCGGACAGCCGTAGACGTGGACCGTCGCCTTGTCGCCGGCCGCTTTGGCAAAGGCCAGGGCCGCGCCGACGCTCATGGCGGCGATGAGGTTATGGCCGCAGCCGTGGCCGATTTCCGGCAGGGCATCGTATTCGGCCAAAAAGCCCATCTGAAAAGGACCGTGGCCGCAGACAGCGTGAAAGGCCGTCGGGAAAGCGTCGGCGACGGGATTGTCGATGGCAAAGCCGCGGTCCTGCAGGATTTTTTTCAGCGCCGCCGATGCGAAGACTTCGTTCATGCCCGTTTCCGGGTGGTCGTGAAGGCTTTCGGCAATGCCGTAGATGACCGGTTTCAGTTCATCTACATAGCGGCAGGCCTGGTCTTTCAAATCTTTATATTCCATAAGAATCTCTCCTATCCAAATTACAGCAGCGTAAAGCGTACGCCGTCCAGGCGGGCTTCGAGACCGGCCATCTGGCCCAGGGGCAGCCAGGCGTTGTCGGCACCGTGGCCGAAGGGCAGGCCCATGACGGCCGGTTTGCCCCACTTGCGGGCATAGGCCTGGAGGACTTCTTTCACCGTCCATTCATAACGGGCGCCTTCGTCAGGGCCGCAGTGGTGGAATTCGCCGAAGGCGATGGCCTGGACGCGGTCGATGAGGCCCGATTCCTCGAACTGGCAGAGCATGCGGTCCAGGGCATAGGCCTCTTCCCCGACTTCTTCCAGACAGAGGATGGCTCCGTCTGGCGGATCGATGGCATAAGGCGTGCCCATGAGGACCGACAGGAGCATCATATTGCCCCCGGCCAGCGGGCCCGTGACGGCACCGGGGACGAGGGTTTCCGGCTGGCAGCCCGGCGGCAGCGGCAGTTCCCGCGCTTCATAGGGATGCTGCAGGCCGTAGGCGAACTGCTCTTTCGTATATTCCGAGGCATTGCGGCCCAGGGACATGACCATAGTCCCGTGGATGGGACAGAAGCCGCAGCGCTGGAGGAAGGCCGTATGCAGGGCCGTAATATCGCTGAAGCCGACGAACAATTTGGGATGGGCCGCAATGAGCTTATAGTCCAGCAGCGGCAGGATGCGCGTCGCCCCATAGCCGCCGCGCAGGCAGACGATGGCCTTGACGGCGTCGTCGGCAAAGGCTTCGTTGATATCCCTTGCCCGCAGCCGGTCGGGGCCGGCCAGATAACCGTCAAAGGCAGATACGGATTTCCCGATTTTCAATTCATAGCCGAGGGACCGCAAGAAGGTGAGGCCCTTGGTCACATCGGCACCGGCCAGGGCTGACGACGGGGCAACGACGGCGATGGTGTCGCCAGCTTGCAAAGGTTCTGCATAGGTATATTCCATAAGGCTACTTCCTTTCTGATTCATCGATATAGGCTTTCTTGAAATCGACCAGTCCCAGCGGCGACCAGTGGTAGCCCCTGATATAGGGCTGGGCCACGTAGGGCTGGGTCGTGTAGTACAAGGGGATGATGACGCAGTCGTCGAAGAGCATCTGTTCCGCTTCGTGGAGATAGGCCATGCGCTGTCTTTCGTCGTTGCTGGCCTTGGCTTTGGCAATCAATGCATTATACGCCGGGTTGTGGTACTGGGCGTCATTTTCGTCATCGGCAAAGACGTCGAGGAAGGTCATGGGGTCGATGTAATCGGCGATCCACGACGCCCGGGCCAGCTGGTAGTCGCCTTGGGCGCGGGTGGCCATGAAGACTTTCGATTCCTGGTTGGTAATATTGACGTCGACGCCGAGGTTTTCTTTCCACATGGCCTGCAGGGCTTCGGCTACGGCCTTGTGCATTTCATTGGTATTGAAGAGGAGCGTCACTTCCGGCAGCGGGTGCTGGTCATCGTAACCGGCTTCCTTCAGGAGCTGGCGGGCTTTGGCCGGGTCTTCGGCGATGAGGTTCCCCCCTTCCTTACGGAAATCACGGCCTGTGGCCTTGTCCTTCAGTCCCGGCGGGACCCAGGCGTAGGCCGCTTCCTTTTCACCGCGGACGATGTACTTCATCAGTCCCTGGCGCTGAACGGCCAGGGCAAAGGCCTTGCGGACGCGGACGTCGTCAAAGGGCTTCTTCTGGACGTTGAAGACGTAGTAATAGGCGCCGAGATAAGGTGCAATCTTATAGAGGCCCATCTGTTCCAGCCGTTCCTGGTCGGCCGGCGGCGGTTCGACGGTCATGTTGGCCTGATTGCTTTCGACCAGGGTCAGGCGCGTCGCCTGGGAATCGCTGATGGGGAAATCGAGGTGGTCCAGGATGACTGAACCGGCATCCCAGTAGCGGTCGTTCTTGACGACTTCGATTTCACTGGAATGGTTCCAGGAAACGATTTTATAGGGGCCGCTGCAGACCATGCCGTCCGCATCGGCAGCCCACGTATCGGGCTTGGCTTCGACGAGCTTCCTGGGGACGGGATAATAGCAGTGGAACGCCGTCAGGTTGAGGAAATACGGCGTCGGTTCCTTCAGGCGGACGACCAGGGTCCGGTCATCGACGGCTTTGACGCCGACGGCATCGGCCGAGGCCTTCTTATTGAAATAGTCTTCGGCCTTGTCGATACAAAAGAGCATATAGGCATTTTCCGAAGCTACGTCGGGATTGACGACGCGCTTCCAGGAATATTCGATGTCGCCTGCCGTAATCGGCGTGCCGTCGCTCCATTCGATGCCCGGCCGCAGGTGGAAGGTATACGTCTTGCCATCCGGTGAGATATCCCAGCTTTCGGCCAGGGCCGGCTGGGGTACATCGTCATCGTCGAGGCGGGTCAGACCTTCAAATATCTGCAGTTCCACATTGCTTTCGACGAGGGCCGTCGTCATGGCCGGGTCCAGCCGCGACGGTTCCGCTTCCAGGACGTAGCTGACCGTATCGGGGTGCTGGATGCCGCAGCCGCTGAAGAGGACGGCCGTCAGCAGGCAGCTCAGGAGTAAGAGTAATTTCTTCATCGTCTGCCTCCTCTCGCATGATGGCAGGCGACGAAGCGGTCGTCTGCGACCTGCCGGAAATGAGGCACGTCGATGCGGCAGACTTCATCGGCGTAGGGACAGCGGGGATGGAAGACGCAGCCCTTGGGCAAGTCGAGGGGGCTCGGCACTTCGCCGCAGACGATGGTCCGGCGCCGGTAGTGCGGGTCCGGCCGGGGCACGGAGGCAATGAGCATCTGCGTATAGGGGTGGAGCGGGTCGTGGAAGACGGCGTCGCCCGGCCCCAGTTCGACGAGGCGGCCTAAATACATGACGCCCATGCGGCGGCTCATGTGATGGACCATGGCAAGGTCATGGGCGATGAACAGATAGGACAGGCCCCGTTCCTGCTGCAGGCGCTGCATCATGTTGACGATCTGGACCTGGACGGACACGTCGAGGGCCGAAATAGGTTCATCGCAGAAGACACATTCCGGGTCGACGGCCAGGGCCCGGGCAATGCCGATGCGCTGGCGCTGGCCGCCGCTGAATTCATGGGGATAGCGCTGGGCCGCTTCAGGCCGCATGTCGACCTGTTCCAATAAGGACGCCACGCGCTGGCGCCGCTGGCTGTCGTCCTGACAGAGATGGTAGTTGCGCAAGGGCTCGCTGATGATGTCCTCGACGGTCATGCGCGGGTCCAGCGAGGCATAAGGGTCCTGGAAAATCATCTGGACGTGGCGGCGATAGTCGCGGCCCACAGCGCGGTCGGCAATGTCCCTGCCCTTATAGGCAATGGACCCGCCGGTCTTGGCATATAAGCCCAGCAGGGTCCGGGCAAAAGTCGATTTGCCGCAGCCCGATTCGCCGACGAGGCCGACCGTCTCGCCCTGGCCGATGGTCAGGGACAAGTCGTCGACGGCGGTCAGAGTCTTCTTGGGCCGTCCCAGCCAGTCCCGCTGGACGACGAATTGTTTACTGATATGTTTGGCTTCGATGAGGTTCATGGCAATGCCTCCTTGGCCGCGGCGGCCTGGGCCAGCCAGCACGTGTAATGATGGCCCGGTCCGGCTTCTTCCCGCGGCGGCGCCGCCGTCATGCAGGCCTTCATGGCCTGGGGGCAGCGCGGATAGAAACGGCAGCCCTCGGGCATGTGGAAGAGGTCCGGCGCCTGGCCGGGGATCCCGGTCAAGGCTTTATCCTTCTGGGCCGGGTCCGGCAGTGATGCCAGGAGGCCCTTGGTATAGGGATGGGCCGGGCGGTAGAAAATATCATCGGCCGTCCCCTCTTCGACGATGGCGCCGGCATACATGACGTAAATGCGGCGGCACATCTGGGCGATGACGCCGAGATTATGGGAAATGAGGACGACGGCCATGCCCAATTCCGCCTGGAGGCGCTTGAGGACATCCAGGACCTGGGCTTCTGTCGTCACGTCGAGGGCCGTCGTCGGTTCGTCGGCAAAGAGGAGCCGCGGCGAACAGGACAGGGCCATGGCGATGAGACAGCGCTGGCGCATGCCGCCCGATAATTCATGGGGATATTGATGGAGCCGCTTTTCCGGCGACGTCAGTCCGACGGCTCTGAGCAGTTCCAGGGCCTTGGCTTCACAGGCTTTGCGGCCCAGGTGCTGGTGCAGGGCGATGCCCTCGCAGAGCTGGTTGCCGATGGTCAGGACGGGATTGAGCGACGTCATGGGGTCCTGGAAAATCATGGCCATGTCGCGGCCGCGCAGGCGGTTCATCTGCGTTTCCGACAAGGGGATGACATCGCGGCCGTCCCAGAGGATCTGGCCGCCAGTATATTCCGTCGCTTCGGCCGGCAGCAGCTTCATGGCCGCCTGGGACGTGACGGATTTACCGCAGCCCGATTCGCCGACGATGCCGACGGTCTCACCGGGATTGACGGTCAGCGACACGTCGTGGACGGCTTCCAGCAGTCCCCGGTAAGTATGGAAAGAAATGGTCAGATGGCGTACATCTAATAAGGCTTGCATCATCGTCCCTCCTTCTGGTTCTGCGGGTCCAGGGCGTCGCGCAGGCCGTCGCCGAGGAACATGAAGCCCAGCATGGTGATGCACAGGGCCAGGGCCGGGAAGACGAGCTGGAACGGGAAGGAGCGCATACTATTGATGCCTTCTGAAGCCAGGACACCCCAGCTGGCCATGGGCGCCGATACGCCGAGGCCGATGAAACTCAGGAAGGCTTCTGTAAAAATCGCGTCGGGAATGGACAAGGTCAGGGTGACGATAATCGGCCCGACGCAGTTGGGAATCATATGACGGCAGAGGATATGCCACGTCGACGTCCCGCAGGAGCGGGCGGCCATGACGTATTCCTGCTGCTTCAGGCTGAGGATCTGGCCGCGGACGATGCGGGCCATGTTGAGCCAGTAGGCAATGCCCAGGGCCAGGTAGATGTTGAGCAGGCCCGGCTTGAAGACGACCATGAGCAAAATGACGTAGAGCAGCATGGGAATAGAATAGAGGATGTCGACGATATGCATCATGATCTGGTCCGTCCGGCCGCCGACGAGGCCGGCAATGCCGCCGTAGATGACGCCGATGAAGACGTTGATCAGGCTGGCGACGAGGCCGATGGACAGGGAAATGCGGGCGCCGTAGAGGACGCGGACGAAGAGGTCACGGCCCAGGGAATCCGTACCGAACCAGTGCGCAGCCGACGGCCAGGCGTTGGCTGCCGTCAAATCCTGGTCGGCATAAGTATAGGGCGCCAGCCAGGGGCCGGCAATGGCCAGGAGGCTCATGACGACGACGATGGCCAGGCCCCATAAGGCCAGGCGGTTCTTCTTCATCTGCCGCCAGCCCCGGTCGCGCAGGGTCTGGGGCGGTACATAGGGTTCCGTCCGGTCAGCAGCCGTAAGCGGTGTAAAATCCATCATCAGCCCTCCTTCTTTCCATCCATGGTGATCCGCGGGTCCAAGAGCGGATAAATGACATCGATGAGTAAATTCATCATCATGATGAGGAAACTGTAAAAAATCGTAATGCCCAAGATGACCGTATAGTCGCGGTTATAAATGCTGGTGACGAAGTGGCGTCCCAGGCCGGGTATGGCGAAAATCGTCTCGACGATGAAGCTCCCCGTCATGAGGGCCGCCGCCAAAGGGCCGATATAACTGACGACAGGCAGCAGGGCATTGCGCAGGGCATGGTGGCAGATGAGGGACCGCGTGCCGATGCCCCGCGACCGGGCCGTGCGGATATAGTCCTGGCCCAGGGCATCGAGCAGGCTCGACCGGGTCAGGCGCATGATGAAGGCCGTCGGCTGGGCCGCCAGGGCCAGGGCCGGCAGGATGACGTAAGCCGGCCCCTTCCACAGGGCCGCCGGCAGGATGGGCCAGGTAAAGGCGAAGAGCTGGATGAGGACCGCTGCCAGGATGAAACTGGGCACAGAGACGCCCAGGGTGGCGCCGACCATCATGGTGTAGTCGATCCAGGTATTCTTATACCAGGCCGCGGCCATGCCGGCCAGGACGCCGGTACCGATGGCCAAAAAGAGGCTGATGAGCCCCAGCTGGGCCGATACGGGAAAGGTTTCGGCAATGATATCGTTGACGGTCTTGCCGGGATATTTATAAGATGGCCCCAAGTCGAGGACCGCCGCATGGCGGACGTAATCGACGTACTGGGACCATAAGGGTTCGTCGAGGTGATATCGGGCTTCGACGGTTGCCATGACGGCCGGCGGCAGCTTCTTTTCCTGCGTAAACGGGCCGCCTGGGATGGCATGCATGAGGCCAAAAGTAATGGTGATGATCGCCCATAAGACGACACAAGCGCCGGCCAGGCGCTTTGCAAGGTACATGGCCAATTCAGGTTCCTTCCTTTCCAACATAGATATTATTCATTATAAGGCTGTGTTCCCATCGTGACAAGTTGTAATCCCCGAAAAGGCGGCGTATAATAAGAAGTTAGCACGTTAACAATCCATACGAGAAAGGTGATCACCGTGAACTGGAAATTCTGTCTGGCCATTCTAACCTGCAACGTCGTCTTCATGTCTTCAAGCTATACCATGCTCATCCCCTTCCTTCCCATGTACCTGACGCGGGAACTGGGCGTCGATGCGGCCTCGGTCAACATCTGGTCCGGTGTCGTCTTTTCGTCGACCTTCCTCATCAGCGCCATCATGGCGCCTATCTGGGGACGCATGGCCGACCGGCGGGGCAAGCGGCTCATGGCCATCCGCGCCAGCCTGCTCCTATCGATCAGCTATTTTCTCGGCGGCATCGTCACGTCGCCGCTGCAGCTGACGTTCATGCGCATGTTCCAGGGCTTCGCGTCGGGCCTGTGGCCGATGGAACTGGCCATCATGACCATCTATGCACCGCCAAAGAAACTGGGCATCTGCCTGGGCATCATGCAGGGCGCCCTGACGGCAGGCGGCATCATCGGCCCCCTCTTCGGCGGCATCCTGGCCGAAGCCTTCGGCATGCGCATGTCCTTCTTCCTGGCAGCCGGCGCCCTGTTCCTCAACTTCGTCGTCCTGGTCTTCTTCATCAAAGAACCGCCGACGGATACAGCCGCAGCGGATACGGCCGCAGCCGGGGCAGAAGGCGAAAAGGTCAGCCTCTGGAAGATTCCCGTCATCCGCCTGATGCTGGTCAGTGCCGCCCTGGTCCAGGTCGTCATCCTCATCGTCCAGCCCATATTGACGACATACATCTCCCACCTGGCCGGCGAGCTGGACAACCTGGTCTTCATTTCAGGCCTCATCTTCTCACTAGGCGGTTTTTCCAGCGCCATTACGGCACCGCTCTGGGGGCGCTTCGGCCAGCATCACGGTTTCGTCAAGGCCCTGCGCCTGTCCCTGGTCCTGGCGGGGATCTTCTTCTTCGTCCAGGCCATCCCGGACACGCTGTACGCCTTTGCGGCTAGCCAGTTCGCCATCGGCCTCTTCTTCTCCGGCATCTATCCGTCGATCAACGCCATCCTGGCCGAAAAGACCAGTGCCAGCATCAAAGGCCGCGTCTTCGGCCTGATGTTCTCAGCCCAGCAGGTCGGGGCCATGGGCGGCCCCATCCTGGGCGGCGTCATCGCCACCTTCCTGGGCATGAAATACGTCTTCCTGGCAGCCGGCGCCCTGCTGCTGTTCATCAGTATCGCTGTCCAGCGCAAAGCCCGCCAGCTCCACGAAGCCTAGCCTCGCGTGCCGCGGTTATGGGTGTAATTGGGCAGGAGCTTCGGCGACAGGATGTCGTCATCGACGCGGGCTTCTGCCCGTTCTTCGTCGAAACGGCGGACGTGGTCCAGCGTCCCTTTCCCAGGATGGGCCGTCTGGCTGTAAGAAGCCGCTTCCGTCCCGGCAATGCGGCCGAAGACGATGATATCCAGGAGACTGTTGCCCATGAGGCGGTTCGTCCCGTGGATACCGCCGACGTCTTCACCGGCAGCGTAGAGGCCGGGTATCTTCGTTTCGCTCTTGGCGCCGATGCAGATGCCGCCATTCTGGTAATGCAGGGTCGGATAGACCAGGATGGGCTGCTTGCGGATATTGATGCCGAATTTTTCATACATGTGGATCATGGCCGGCAGGCGCTTTTCCATGGTCCCTTCGCCGTTGATGAGGTCGACCATGGGCGTGTCGAGCCAGACGGCCGGCCCGTGGAGGGCATAGACGCCCTTGTCCCGTTCCTGACATTCGCGGATGATGGCCGCCGCGACGACGTCACGCGTTTCCAGGGGATGGAGGAAGGCTTCGCCGTTCTTATTGACCAGCATGGCCCCGAGGGAGCGGACCTTTTCCGTCACTAAAGCGCCGTAAATCTGCGGCGGATAGGCGGCACCTGTCGGATGGTACTGGATGGCGTCGGCATAGATGAGGGGCACGCCGGCACGGTAGGCCATGACCAGGCCGTCGGCTGTCGAACCGTAGTGGTTGGACGTCGGGAAGCCCTGATAATGGAGACGGCCGGCGCCGCCGGTTGCGATGATGACGCTCTTGGCGCGGACGACGTGGTATTCCCGGGTATCGAAATCGTAGAGGACGGCACCGGCCGCCTTCCCTTCTCCGTCGAGGAGGAGTTCCACAGCCGGTGAATATTCGACGACGTCGACGCCGGCATTGCGCACTTCGTCGCGGAGGACGCGCATGATTTCCGCCCCTGTATAGTCGCCGCAGGCGTGCATACGCTTGCGCGACGTGCCGCCGCCATGGGTCGTGACCATGGAGCCGTCGCTGTTCTTGTCGAAGAGGACGCCCAGCGAGCTGAGCCACTGGATGGCTTCCGGCCCGTGGAGGACGAGTTCGGCCAGCAGTTCCGGCTTGTTCTTATAATGGCCGCCGCCGATGGCGTCGAGATAGTGGGCCGCCGGCGAATCACTTTCCTTATCGGCTGCCTGGATGCCGCCTTCGGCCATGCCCGTATTGGCATCGCCTATGCGCAGTTTCGTCGCCATGAGGACCTTGGCGCCGTGCCGGGCCGCTTCGATGGCAGCCGCCGCACCGGCGCCGCCACCGCCGATGACCAGGACATCCGTTTCGAACTGGATATGGTCCAAGTCGACGTCGGCCGTATCCATGCGGCTCTTGCCCTGCAGCAGGGCGGCCAGTTCCTTCGGTACTTTATCGCCTTTATTGGGGCCGACAGTCAGGACGGCAAAGCCTTCTTCATGGTAATCCGGATGGTACTGGCGCAGGAGTTCCCCCTTCTCTTCTGCCGTAAAGCGCGGCAGTTCTTCAGATAAACGGATATTCCGCGTAGCTTCGACCCGCGCCTGGGAAGCCCGCATTTCTTCTGTATAAATCATGATCGTCCCCCTATTTCTCAATATCCCGCGATTCATATAAGCGGCGCAGTTCATCGTCACCGGCTGCCATCAGATGCTGGACGTCGGCCACGAACTGGCCTTCCCGGATGGCCTGGACGCGCTGGTCCAGGTGCTTGCTCTTCTTGGCGATGTACTTGCCCATGAGGCGCCGTGCCAGGAGGCCGACGGCACCGTGACTGATCTTGGCCGGGCAGCTGGCAGCGCAGATGTTGCAGCAGACACAGCGGAAGGATTCCTTGGCACAGCTGGCATAATCACCGCGCTGGGCCAGGGCGATGTACTTCATGACCTGGATGCCCTGGGGACAGTTCCGCGTACAGGCGTTGCAGTGGATGCAGTTGTAGATTTCCGGATAGAGCTGACCGACGACGTTGCCGGCTACGGGCAGGTCGTCCATATCGTAGGTTTCTTTCTTGATGGGAAACGATTCCAGGCGGCCGACGCACATGCCGTCTTCGACCTTCGTCTGGCAGGCCAGGGCCGAATGAGTCTCCGTCTGGCCCTGCAGGCGGTAAACGACGGCACAGGCCCCGCAGAACCCGCTGCGGCAGCCGCAGCCGCGGACCAGGCGGAAACCGGAATATTCCATGGCCCGCATAATCGTCAGATCTTCAGGGACCGAAAACTTCTTGCCCAGTAAATAGACCGTTACCATTTTCATAATGATAAAAACTCCTTTGTGAATGAATGGCAAAAGAGGCTGTCGTACTAAGACAGCCTCTTTTTAGTTGACAGTTTGTAGTTTTTAGTTTGCAGTGAATGGCTAAAAATTTAACCCTCATCTACTACAAACTACAAACTTTATACTACATAGCGATTACTCCAGTACTTCCAACAGGCAGTCACCGCTGATGATGGCCTGGCCCTTGGTGGCGTAGATTTCACCGACTGTGCCGTCGATAGGCGACGTGATGGTCGTTTCCATCTTCATGGCTTCGGTAACGACTAAGGGTTCGCCTTTCTTGACTTTCTGGCCCTTGGTGACCAGGACTTTGACGACAGACCCGGACAGGGTTGCGCCGATGTCACCGGCTTTGTCGGGGTCAGCCTTGCGGCGGGTGACGGTCTTCATGTCAACGCTCTTATCCTGGACCTGGATTTCGCGTTCAGCACCGTTGAACATGAAGGTAATCGTGCGGACACCACTGTCATCGGGATCGCTGATGTTGATGAGGGTGATGATGAGGTCCTTCCCTTCTTCGATTTCAACGTGGACTTCTTCGTTCTTCTTCATGCCGAAGAAGAAGGTCGGCGTATCGAGGACGCTGACATCGCCGTATTTCTTGACCGTTTCGTTGAAGTCCTTGAAGACTTTCGGATACTGGCAGTACGCGTTGATGTCTTCGTCTTCGTGTTTATAACCGGCATCGGTCAATTTCTTGCGGATAGCTTCGAAATCGACAGGAGCCAGGCTCTTGCCCGGACGTTCCGTAAGGGGTTTCTTGCCTTTCAGGACGATCTTCTGGAGTTTTTCCGGGAAGCCCTGATAAGGAATACCGATGCGGCCTTCAAAGAATTCGACGACAGACTGCGGGAAGTCGAGGACGTCGCCTTTATCATAGACATCCTGTTCCGTCAGGTTGTTCTGGACCATGAACAAGGTCATGTCGCCGACGACTTTCGACGACGGCGTGACTTTGATGATGTCGCCGAACATCATGCTGACCGTGTGGTACATCTTCTTGATTTCGTTCCAGCGGTCGCCGAGGCCGACGGCTTTGGCCTGCTGGCGCAGGTTGGAGAACTGGCCGCCCGGCATTTCATGCTGGTAGACTTCCGTGTTCGGATACGCATCGGCTTTATCGACGCCCTTATAGTACGGACGGACAGTAGCCCAGTAACGGGACATTTCTTCCATGGCATCGACGTCGAGGTCGGGCTGGCGGTCCTTGCCGCTCAAAGCGTAGTACAAGGTGCTCATGCTCGGCTGGCTCGTACCGCCGGCAAAGGCGGAATAAGCGACGTCGACGATGTCGACACCGGCATCGATGGCGCGGTCATACGTGCAGATGGCGTTGCCCGAACCGTCATGCGTATGGAGATGGATAGGCAGGTCGACGGCATCTTTCAAGGCCGATACCAGGCGGTAAGCGGCTTCCGGTTTCAAGAGGCCGGCCATATCCTTGATGGCGATGATATTGGCGCCGGCATTCTGCAATTCCTTGGCCATGTTGACATAGTATTTCAGATCGTATTTATCGCGGGCCGGGTCGAGGATATCGCCAGTGTAGCAGAGGGCGACTTCGGCGAGCTTGTTGTTTTCGCGGACGGCCTGGATCGTGCCATACATGTTGTCCAGGCTGTTGAGGCTGTCAAAGACGCGGAAGACGTCGATGCCGTTCTTGGCCGACAGGTCGATGAAGTTCTTGACGACGTTGTCGGGATAGCTCGTGTAGCCGACGGCATTGGCACCGCGGACGAGCATCTGCAAGAGGATGTTCGGCGCTTTCTTGCGCATCTGGCGCAGGCGGACCCACGGGTCTTCATAGAGGAAGCGGTAGGCTACGTCGAAAGTAGCGCCGCCCCAGCATTCATAGGAGAAGAGGTTCGGCAGTTTCTTGGAAGCTGCTTCCAGGACGCGGAGCATATCGATGGAGCGGACGCGCGTCGCAAACAGGGACTGATGGGCGTCACGCATGGTCGTATCGGTAAAGAAGACTTTCTTCTGGTCTTTGATCCACTGGGAGAATTTTTCCGGTCCCATGGCATCGAATTTCTGCTTCGTCCCATCCGGATACGGGCCGGCAACAGGCGTCGGCAGTTCCAGGGCTTCAAATTCCGGTTTGTCCTGATGACCGGCGTCGGCATAACCGTTGATGGTCGTATCGCCGATGTATTTGAGGAGCTTCGTGCCGCGGTCCTGGACGACGGGCAGGTTGAACAGTTCCGGATGGTCGTCGATGAAGTTGACGTTATACGTACCGGCGATGAATTCCGGACTCTTGAGAACGTTGATCAAGAAGCCGATGTTGGTCTTGACGCCGCGGATACGGAATTCCTTGAGGACGCGGAGCATCTTTTCAGCTGCTTCCTTATGGGTCCGGCCATAAGTCGTCGTCTTGACCAGCAGCGAATCGTAGTACGGCGTGATGATGGCGCCGGTGTAGGCATTGCCGCTGTCGAGGCGGACGCCAAAGCCGCCGCCGCTGCGGTATACCATGATTTTGCCCGAATCAGGCATGAAGTTGTTCATCGGGTCTTCCGTCGTGATACGGCACTGGATGGCGTCGCCCAGGCAGCGGACGTCGTCCTGGGACTTGATGCCGATTTCGTCGCTGTCGAGGGCGTAGCCTTCGGCGACTTTAATCTGGGTCTGGACGATGTCGATGCCCGTGATCATTTCCGTAACGGTATGTTCGACCTGTACGCGCGGGTTGACTTCGATGAAGTAGAATTCGCCGTCCGGCGTAACCAGGAATTCGACCGTCCCGGCGTTGACGTAATGGACGTTCTTCATCAATTTCAGGGCAGCGTTGCAGATTTTCTGGCGCAGTTCGACAGGCAGGGCCGAAGCCGGAGCCGTTTCGACGACTTTCTGATGACGGCGCTGGATGGAGCAGTCCCGTTCAAAGAGGTGGATGACGTTGCCGTGTTCGTCGCCCATGATCTGGACTTCGACGTGTTTCGGATTGACGATGCATTTTTCCAAATAAATTTCATCGCTGCCAAAAGCCAGTTTGGCTTCCGATTTGGCGCGGTCATAAGCATCGCGAAGGTCTGCCATGCGGTCGACCATGCGCATGCCGCGGCCGCCGCCGCCGTTGACGGCTTTGAGCATGATCGGGAAACCGACCTGCTTGGCGAATTTTTCGACTTCCGCATAGTTCATGACCGGGCCGTCGCTGCCAGGGATGTACTGGATACCGGCCTTTTTCGCCTGGATACGGGCGTTGATCTTATCGCCAAACATGATGAGGTGTTCGACTTTAGGCCCGATGAAGATAATGCCTTCTTCTTCACAGCGTTTGGCCAGGTCCGCATTTTCAGACAAGAAGCCGTAGCCCGGATGAATGGCATCGACGTCGTGTTCGTGAGCAATGCGGATAATATCTTCAATATCTAAATATGCATCTACCGGTTTTTTACCTTCACCGACGAGATACGATTCATCTGCACGGAAACGATGCAGGGACAACGAATCTTCTTTGGAATAAATAGCTACAGTACGGATTCCCAGTTCATTACAAGCCCGGAAAACACGAATAGCAATTTCTCCGCGGTTGGCAACTAAAACCGAACGAATTTTTTTCATGAAAATACCCTCCTGCTTAGAAATATTAAGTCAAGACCGGTAAACGCACAGATGTCCACTCCCATACATTCACCGCTTTCTTCATTATAACAAAATAGGAAAACATTACAAGGGACGGCACACTTTGTCTTTATAAAAATACTGTATACAAGTCATGTTTCTCCGCCCTTTTCGCCGTTTTCCCGGCTTCCCCTGTTTGTCACCTTCATGACGATGATTGTCCCTTCATATAAGACAATCATCGGGACGGCAATGCACGTCTGCGTGAAGATATCCGTCGTCGGCGACACGACACCGGCGAAGACGAAAGCCAGGAGGACGAAGACGCGGCGCTTGGCCCTGAGCATGGCCGGCGTCACCAGGCCCAGGCGGGACAGGACCAGGAGGACCAGGGGCAGTTCAAAGCCCAGGGCGAAGGGCAGCAGGAAGGCGATGAAGAAAGACAGGTACGACGCTAGGGAGAACATGGGCTGCAGGGAAGCCGTGGCAAAGCCCATGAAGAACTGGACCGCCGCCGGCAGGACGAAGAAAAAGGCAAAGGCCGAACCGCCATAGAACAGGAGCAGCGCCGACGGGATGAACCACAAGGCCGTCGTCACTTCCCCGCCGCGCAGGGCAGGCCGCAGGAAGCGCCAGAACTCGAAGCAGTGGATGGGCAGGGTCCCGATGAAACCGGCAAAGGCGGCGATCTCTATATAAGAAAAAAAGACTTCTGCCGGATTGAGGAAATACAATTTCCCGGCAGGAGCCGAAATGACGGCGATGATATCTTCAGCATATATATAGGAAATAATACTGCCCACCAGCCAGGCCACGAGGCAGACGATGATGCGCCGCCGCAATTCCTCCAGATGGAAAGTAATAGGAGCTCGTTCTTCAGACATGGGATTTTCCTTTCAGGTGTATAAAAGGGCTTGTCGTATGACGACAAGCCCTTTTAAGTTGTTAGTGGTTAGCGGATGGGTTTAAATTTAAACCTTTCTCTGCAAACTACAAACTAATCATACATAATGTACGCGCGACGGGTCGTAGCGGTCTTCGCGGGGTTTTTCTTCGGCCGTAGCCTGGGGATAGCCCATGGCGACGATGGCGAACGGGGTCAGGCCCTGAGGAACGCCGAGGGACCGGCGGACGAGGACTTCGCGGGCCTTATACGGGGCGACGCCGAGCCATACGGCACCGAGGTCGAGGTGTACTGCTTCGAGCAGGATGTTTTCGACAGCTGCGCTGAGGTCGAGGTTGATGAAAGCCGGAAAACGCATGTTTTCATCGCGGGAACAGACGACGATGGCCAAGGAAGCACCGGCAGCACAGCCGGCATAGGGACTGCAGTGGGACAGGTCCTGGATGACCCGTTTGTCGCGGACGACGTAGAATTCCCAGGGCTGCTGGTTCCCAGCCGAAGGAGCGGCCATAGCGGCGCGCAGTAACTGTTCTATCTTTTCATCTTCTACCATGGTCGGTAAAAATTTACGGATACTCCGTCTGGCAAAGATTTCGTTCATGTGAATCGACTCCCTCCTATAATCATATGTCTATTTCATTATAACATATCTAGATAGAAAGAAAAAGAAGTTGGAGAGGCTAACCTCTCCGGCCTTTCAGGCCACCTCTCCTATCAGGAGAGGCTTCCATCACAAAAATAAAAAAAAGGCTTGCCGCTATGCGACAAGCCTCTTTGCTTGGTGCCGAGGGAGGGACTTGAACCCTCACGGTGTTACCCGCCTGATTTTGAGTCAGGTGCGTCTGCCATTCCGCCACCCCGGCATATCTCTTGTGCCCGGCACATGGTGTTTCAGTGCTTGGCACAAGAAGAATTATACCATAACTAACGGAATCGTCAAGTATTTTTTTGAAAATTTTTACGACTTAATGGCCAGCCGGTACTTTTTCTTCCGAATCTTCGGCTACGACCATTTCTTCTTCTTTCAGATGAGCGAAGTATTTCTTCGTTTCGGCGACGACGACACCAGACAGGCCGATGAGGGCGATGAGGTTCGGGATAGCCATGAGGCCGTTGACGATATCAGCCAGGACCCAGATGACGTCGAGTTTGATGAACGCGCCGCAGGCGACGAGGGCGATGAAGATGATGCGGTACGGCATGATGCCTTTGACGCCGACGAGGTATTCGACGCAGCGTTCACCATAGTAGTTCCAGCCGAGGATGGTCGTGAAGGCGAACAAGGTCAGGCCGACGCAGAGGATGATGCTGCCGTAGGTCGGGAAAGCCATGGTGAAAGCCGCATTGGTCAGGGCTGCGCCATTGACGTCGCCCATCCAGGCACCGCTGACGACCAGGACCAGACCGGTCAAGGTGCAGATGATGATGGTGTCGATGAAGGTACCGGTCATGGAAATGAGGCCCTGTTCAGCCGGCCATTTCGTCTTGGCCGCAGCGGCTACGATAGGCGCACTGCCCAGGCCCGATTCATTGGAGAAGACGCCGCGGGCGACACCGTTGCGCATAGCAACCAGTACCGTGGCGCCGAGGAAGCCGCCAGCTGCAGCCGTCGGTGTAAAGGCGCTGACGATGATCTGTTCGACAGCAGCCGGGATCTGGTCGGCAAAGACGACGAGGAAAGCGACCGTAGAAACGACATAGATGACAGCCATGGCCGGGACGATTTTGGAAGCGACACGGGCGATGGACTGGAGGCCGCCGATGGTGATGGCAGCGACGAGGATGGTCAGGACGATGGCCGTGTATTCGACGGGGATGCTCGTCGTCAGGCGCGTGATTTCAACGATGGAATTGACCTGAGCGAAGGTCCCGATACCGAAGAAGGCGACGAGGACGCCGAAGAAGGCGAACAAGAAAGCCAAGGGCTTGTATTTCTTGCCCAGGCCGTTTTCGATGTAGTACATCGGACCGCCGGCGATATCGCCGTTCTTGTCGACCGTGCGGTATTTGACGGCCAGACAGCCTTCGGCGTATTTCGTGGCCATGCCGACGAAGGCGGCCATCCACATCCAGAAGATAGCGCCCGGGCCGCCGGCATGGACGGCCGTAGCGACGCCGACGATGTTGCCTGTCCCGACCGTAGCGGCCAGGGCCGTGCACAGGGCCTTGAAGCTGTCTACGTCGCCTTCGCCCTGGTTCTTGGCCGTGAAGATGAGCTTCAGCGCTCTCGGCAGGCGGAAGACCTGGAGCAAATGGAGACGGACAGTCAGCATCAGGCCGGTGCCGATGAGCAGCACCAGCAAGGGCGGACCCCAGACAAAACTATCAATGGCATTCAACGTTTCTAACATCTTTCATACTCCCCTTTTGTTATGGTAATTATAATGACATGAAAAAAGACCTATCATCATCACTCTGAAGATAGGTCCTAAGGGTCGCAGAAAAAGAAAGGTCGTTCTGCCAGCTCTGTCCTTTTGCCTGAGAGATTAGGAATCGCTTCCTTGCACCTTCGGCGCCCAAACGGGACTCTCCAGAGTCGTGTCCACACACGGTCCCACCCCCTTGCGGGGGCACCTGAGAGTTTGACTCCGTCGGTAGGCATTGCCTTCTCCCGTGTGTTTCGTTCACGCAATATGTATGATGTGATTGTTATTATAAACCGGCTTCTTAAAAAATGCAAGCCCTTTACGGAAATTTGTCCGTATTCAGCGAACTTTCTTTACAAATCTGTGTCAGAAAAGGCGTACGGCAGGAGCTGATCCATCGTGACGACGCACCATTCCCCTTTCAGGTTGGCCATGATGACCTTGGGGATATGGAATTCGGCCATGACCTGCCGGCAGGCGCCGCAGGGCGAACAGGGGCCGGGCGTATCGGCGACGATGGCAATAGCCGTAAAGTCCCGCTCCCCTTCGGATACGGCCTTGAAGATAGCCGTCCGTTCGGCACAGTTGCCCAGGGGATAACTGGAATTCTCGATATTGCAGCCGCCATAGACCTTCCCCGACGCGGCCAGGACGGCGGCGCCGACGGGAAAATGAGAATACGGGCTGTACGAATGAGCGCGGTAGGCTTTCGCTTTTTCTATGAGTTCTTCATCAGTCATAGTGACAGACATCCTTTTAAGTGGTCCATGACCCGGTCGGCCGTCTGCTGCCATTTGAGCGGCGTCAGGGCGATATGACCCTGGCGGATGCAGGCGACATCGCTGTCGTCGGGAGCCGTCGTCATGTCGATATCGCCGACGATACGATAGCAGACGCTGCCGTCGAGGTCGCGTTTCTCAGCGATGACATTGTGGTAAATCTGGACCGTCTGGGGCACGACGCGGACGTTGTCCAGACTGACAGCCCCTTCTGGCGGCACGTTGATGTTGGCGATGCCCGGGAAGCGGCCTTTGACGACGAGCTTCTGGACCAGGTCCCAGACGAGGTGGGCCGTCTGGGCGCAGCGTTCATCGGTCATGCCCAGCATGGATACGGCAAAGGCCGGCAGGCCGTAATACGGCCCTTCCATGGCCGCCGACACGGTCCCGGAATAGAGGACGTCGCTGCCCAGGTTATAGCCGTCGTTGATGCCGGAAATGATGAGGTCCGGTTTATCTTCTTTGAGAAAATATTCCATGGCCATCTTTACGCAGTCCACAGGCGTACCGGATACGGCGATTTCCCGGATTCCCGGTACCGTCGATTCGTCGCGGCAGTAGAGGGCCTTGTTGATGGTCATGGAATGAGACGCCGCACTGCGCTGGCCATTGGGCGCAACGACAGTCAGGCGGCAGTCATGGGATGCCAGTTCCCGCTTCAGCGTCTGAAGGCCCGGCGCCTTCAATCCGTCATCATTGGTCAACAAAATATGCATAGTCTATCTCCTTACTTCTTATTTTCCTTACGCAATAAGGCCGCGCTTTCATAAGACAGGGCCCGCGTGTGCAGGGTGTGGCTCCATTTCATCTTGTGCCGGTCTTTGAAACCGAGAAAGTTGACAGGAATCCAGCTGTACATGAAAATCGGATAAATAATGAGGTATGCCCATGATTTCGGCGGCACCTTGATCTGCAAGAGGACGATGACCGGAATGAGGTACTGGCCGACGCCGATGATGGTCCAAATCTGGACGGGCACGATGGCATTGAGGATATTCGTATAGAAAGGCAGGTACGAATTAATCGAAGCCAGGACGGCGTAAATGGTCGAAGCCATCATGAAAAATGGCTGGGACAAGGTGACGATGCCGTCGAGCATGCGGATGTTGCCGGTCTTGATGCCCCGGGCGAAGAGCTTGGGAATGAAGCGTTCGCCACAGTCACACTGGCCCTGGGCCCAACGCTTGCGCTGGCGGCAGGACTGCATGAAGCCGACGACCTTTTCGTCGTAAATGATGGCATCATGAGCCCAGCAGGTGCGGACGCCTTCGAGGAGGACTTTCATGGAAAATTCCATGTCTTCCGTCAGGCAGTCGCAGCCCCAGCCGTACTTGCGGACGATTTCCGTGGCGATGCACATGCCCGTGCCGCCCAGGGCCGTGGACAAGCCGATGTTGTACTTGGCCAGGTGCCACATGTGGTTGATGAGCCAGAAGGCGATGGAAAAGGTGCCGGCAATCCACGAGTCCGTCGGATTCTTGGAATCCATATAGCCCTGGATGACCTTTTCCCCCTTGCAGAGGTGGTTGTTCATTTCCCGCAGGAATTCCGGATGGACCAGGTTGTCCGCATCGAAGACGACGAAGGCGTCATACTGCTTCTCCTGGGCCAGCATCTGCGAGAACATCCAGTCCAGGGCATAGCCCTTGCCGACCTGTTCCTTATTGGTCCGCACCTTGACGATGGCCCCGTGCTCGCGGCAGATGTCGGCCGTATGGTCCGTGCAGTTGTCGGCGACGACGTAGATGTCGTACATATCCTTCGGATAGTGGAGCTGTTTCAGATTGTCGATGAGCTGCCAGACGACTTTTTCTTCATTATGCGCGCAAATAACGGCAGCGAAGGTATTCTTAGGCGCTACCGTAATGCGTTCCCGCCGCTTCATGAGGCCGAAGCAGGCGAGGATGAAATAATAGAGGGAATAAAAAACGATGATGACCTGTATGGGTATCATGATGATATCCAAGATGTGTTCCATATGCGACTCTCCCTAAAGACTTAGCGAGCAGCTGCGACGTTCATGGCCGTATTGACTAACCCGAAGACGATATACAGTAAGAAAGGCATGGTGATGATCAGATGGAAGTCGACGAAGACCAGGACCAGAACGCCGAAGATGAGGGAAATGGCCAGGGCCGATTTGTGGAGCACGTCCGGGCTGGCCCCTTTGAAATCGGGGTTGTGGACCTTGCTGACCAGATGGTAGCCCAGGAGGACGACGAAGATGGCCAGCAGCCATGCCGGCAGGACGGCGCCGGAAATGACGTACGTCGCAATGAGGCAGCCGCCATTAGGAATCGGCATGCCCTGGAAATAGCCGTGGATGACGCCGGTGTTGAGGTTGAACCGGGCCAGGCGGATACCGCCGAGAGCGGCGTAGATGATGGCCGGGATGGCGCCGATCCAGCCCAGGGACTGGAGTGAATAAGAATAGATCAGGAAAGCCGAAGCGGCCCCAAAGGATACGACGTCGGATAAGGAGTCGAGTTCCTTGCCGAAATCACCGGCGACGCCAAGGGCGCGGGCCGAGCGGCCGTCGCAGGCGTCGCAGACCATGGCCAGCAGGATGCAGACACCGGCCCAGGTATAGAGCCCGTGGAGGGTCATGATCATACTCAGGACCCCGAAGCTGAGGTTTCCTGACGTAAACAGACATGGTATTACATTTTTCATTAAACTATCCTCCCTATGACGGATTCACCAGCACGGACCTTCTGGCCCTTCTTGACGGTGATTTCCACATTGTCGCGGACATAGATTTCTGCACACGACCCGAATTTGATCATGCCGTAGAGCTGGCCGTGCTGCAGTTCATCGCCCAAAGTGACCCAGGAGACGATGCGCCGCGCCAGGATACCGGCAATGATGGTGACCAGAATATCCGTATGGGCTGAATGGATGCCGATGGAATAGCGTTCATTTTCATAGCCGACGCCTTCTTTATAAGCCGGACGGAAGCGGCCGCACGTATACTGCTGGAAATCAATGGTCCCCGGCAGCGGTGCCCGGTTGACATGGGCATCGAAGATGGACAGGAAAATGATGATTTTCCGGCACTTCTGGTTGAGATAGGCATCTTCTTCCACTTCTTCGACGCCGACGACAGTCCCGTCAGCCGGCGACACCAGGAGATGGTCGTCTGTCGGCATGGTCCGGCTGGGGTTGCGGAAGAAATAGGTGAAATACGCAGCCAGCAGCAGCAGCGGAACCACGGCGTAGGCGTTGATGAAATAGCCTGCTGCCACAGCCAGTAACAGAGGCACGATAATGAAGGGGTATCCGTCTTCTACGATATAAGGTTTGTTCAAGACATCACTTTTCAACTCATCACCTCATCACTTAGGCCGGCCGCCCAGCTTGACAGCCGCGACGAATTTCGGCAGCGCCAGCATGCGTTTGAACCGCGTCGGCTCCTTCAACAGGCGATAGAGCCATTCCAGGCGGTTGTCCTGCATCCATTTCGGAGCCCGGCCGGCTTTGCCAGCCAGGACGTCGAAGGTCCCGCCGACGCCCATACAGACGCAGGGGCCGAGTTCGTAGAGATGCTCAGATATCCATTTTTCCTGTTTCGGCACGCCGAGGGCGACCAAGAGGATGCGCGTCCCCTTGCTGCGGATATCTTCGATGATACCCTGTTCTTCGTCAGCCGAAAAGAATCCCGAATGAGTCCCGACGATGTTCAGGGACCCCAGTTGCTGCTGCACATTGGCCGCAGCCTGTTCGGCAATGCCCGGGGCACCGCCAAAGAGGTAGACAGCCGTTTGGCGTGCGGCTGCTTCTTGGAGCAGACTGCACGCCAAATCGACACCTGTCACGCGTTCTTTAAATTTCTTGCCCTGCTGTTCTGCAGCCCACAGGACGCCGGCCCCATCGGGAACTACCAGGTCGGCATGCTGGAGGATATGGGCCAGTTCGCGGTCCGTCTGGGCCCGCATGACCATTTCTGCATTGGCCGTCGCAATGGAAGCGGCCCGGCCTTCGTCGATGCACTTAAAGGCCAGGTTCCGGGCTTCTTCCATAGTGACGTTCCATATGGGGATGGACAAGATATCGATTGTACTAATCAACGTATCCCTCCGCCCTGCTTAGTTTACGCTGTAGTTCGGAGCTTCTTTCGTGATGTTGACATCGTGAGGATGGCTTTCACGAAGACCGGCTGCGGTGATCTGGATGAACTGCGTATTTTCAATCATTTCTTTAATGTTGTGGCAGCCACAGTAGCCCATGGATGCGCGGAGACCGCCGACCATCTGGTAAATCGTGTCAGCTGCCGGTCCTTTGTACGGTACACGGCCTTCGATGCCTTCGGGGACGAGCTTCTTGGCATCTTCCTGGAAGTAACGGTCCTTACTGCCACATTCCATAGCGGCCAGGGAGCCCATGCCGCGGTATTCTTTGTAGCTGCGGCCCTGATAGATGACCGTTTCGCCCGGGCTTTCTTCCGTGCCGGCCAGGAGGTTGCCCATCATGACGACGTTGCCGCCGGCAGCGATGGCTTTGGCCATATCACCGGAATACTTGATGCCGCCGTCGGCGATGATGGGGATACCATAGCGCTGAGCGACTTTAGCACATTCATAGACGGCCGTGATCTGCGGTACGCCGATACCAGCGACGATACGGGTCGTGCAGATGGAGCCAGGGCCGATGCCGACTTTGACGGCGTCGACGCCGCATTCGATGAGGGCTTCCGTAGCGGCACCCGTAGCGACGTTGCCGGCGATGACCGGGAGATGCGGGTACATCTTCTTGATTTCTTTCAGCGTATTGAGGACGCCCAGGGAATGGCCGTGAGCCGTATCGATGACGACGACGTCGACTTTGGCAGCGACGAGAGCGTCGAGGCGGTCGGTCATGTCATGGGTTACGCCGACAGCAGCAGCGACCAGGAGACGGCCGTTGCCATCTTTGGCAGAATTCGGGTATTTCGTAGCCTTTTCGATATCCTTGATGGTGATGAGGCCCTGGAGGTTGCCTTCTTTATCGACAAGGGGTAATTTTTCAATGCGGTGCTTGCGGAGAATTTCTTTGGCTTCTGCCAGGGACGTGCCGACAGGAGCAGTGATCAGGTTTTCTTTGGTCATGATGTCACCGATGCGGCGGCTCATGTCTTCTTCAAAGCGCATATCGCGGTTGGTGATGATGCCGACGAGTTTGCCGTCGACCGTGATAGGTACGCCGGAGATGCGGTATTTGCCCATTAATTCATTGGCATCGGCCAGGAGATTATCGGGATGAAGGAAAATCGGGTCGATGATGATGCCGTGTTCCGACCGCTTTACTTTGTCGACTTCCCGCGCCTGGGCGGCAATGGACATGTTCTTATGAATAACGCCGATGCCGCCTTCGCGGGCTACGGCAATAGCCATAGGAGCTTCTGTAACGGTATCCATACCAGAGCTCATAATAGGAATATTCAGTTTGATATCGCGCGTCAGGTTCGTCGAAACGTCGACTTCCTTCGGGAGTACGTCCGATTTTGCCGGAACCAGGAGAACGTCATCAAATGTCAAACCTCTCATACCAAATTTATCAGATCTCATATTTGCACCTCTGTTTTGAAAAATATAAGAAACTAAGGGGAAATACCCCTAAATAGCTTATCCCTTATTATAACTGAAATCAGCTCTTATGTACATATATTACAGCAAATTTCTATCAGTTATTTAAAAGGCCGGCAAAAGTATGGCCAAAGCGTCTCTTTAATGCCGCTTCTGCTTTCCCCAGGTCTTCGTGGCCCAGCCACCATTGCCGGGCCGCATCGCGGGCCGCCGCCAGGAGAGGTACATCGTTTATAATATCGGCAGCTTTCAAATCGGGCAGGCCATGCTGCATATAGCCGAAGAGCTGTCCCGAACCGCGCAGGAGCAGGTCTTTTTCAGCCAGCGTGAAGCCGTCGTGTATCTGTTCCATCCATTTCAGGCGCTGCCGCGTCTCATCGCTGCCGCCTTTGGCCATGAGGATGCAATAAGCCTGCATATCGCCGCGGCCGACGCGGCCCCGCAGCTGGTGGAGCTGGGCCAGGCCGAAGCGTTCGGCGCCGTCGATGAACATGACCGTCGCATTGGGGACGTTGACGCCGACTTCGATGACGCTCGTCGCGACCAGGAGCTGGATATCCCCTTTCTGGAAGGCCTCCATGACGGCTTCTTTCTCTTTGCCGGCCATACGGCCGTGGACGAGGCCGCACGTGCGCTTTTTGAAGACGCGGGACCGCAGTTCCTCATAGAGGTCCGTCGCCGCCTGCAAATCGACGCTTTCCGAGGCCTCGACGAGGGGACAGACGACGTAGCACTGCTGTCCCTGAGCCATGAGCTTGTCCATGAAGATATAGACCCGCTGGCGCAGGGCTTCGCCGACGGCATAGGTCTTGACCCGTTTCCGCCCTGGCGGCAGCTCGCGGATGGACGACACGTCGAGGTCGCCGTAGAGGGACAAGGTCAGCGTCCGGGGAATGGGCGTGGCCGTCATGAACAGGGCATGAGGTTCCCTCCCCTTCTGTTCCAGCGCCGACCGCTGGCGGACGCCGAAGCGGTGCTGTTCGTCCGTAACGACCAGGCCCAGGCAGCGGAAGGCCACGTCGTCCTGTATCAGGGCGTGAGTCCCGATGAGGATGTCGATGCGCCCCTGGGCCAGTTCTTCCAGGAGCTGCTGCCGCTCCTTAGCCGTCGTCCGACCCGTCAGCAAGGCGATGCGGACGTCCAGGCCCTGAAAGAGGCGGCAGAATTCTTCATAGTGCTGAGCCGCCAGGATGCCCGTCGGCGCCATGAGGGCCCCTTGATAGCCGTTCTCTACGATCTTGGCCAGGGCCAGGGCGGCGACGACGGTCTTGCCGGAGCCGACATCGCCCTGGACCAGGCGCTGCATGGGCACTTCGCTCTCCATATCGGCCTGGATATCGAGGAAGGCCTGGGTCTGGCCTTTCGTCAGGGTAAAGGGCAGGTGGTCATAGAAGGCCTTGAGCAGATGGCCGTTAGGGCCGCATTTGATACCCTGGCGCTTGCCTTCATGGCGCCGGCGCAGGAGCAGGCCGAGCTGCATGTCGAAGAGCTCTTCAAAGGCCAGCTGGCGCCGGGCCTGTTCCCGTTTCTCCATAGAATCGGGGAAATGCATCTGCTCATAGGCTTCGAGCGTCGGCATGGCGGCAAAAGGCGACTGACGGCATCCGTCCCATCCGGGCAGGATGTCCGGATGTTCCCTGGCCAGGTCCAGGGCCTGGCGCACGGCCTTGCGGATATCCTGCTGACGCAGGCCGTCGGTCAGGCCGTAGACGGGGACGAAGCCATCGCCGCCAGCCCGCCCTTCTTCCGTGTCGGGCGTATTCATCTGACGGCGGCCGTAAGCCCATTCCATCTTGCCGAAAGCCGTCAGGGTCAGGCCGACATGGAACTGACGTTTCTTGAAGGCCTGATTGAACCAGACCAGTTCGGCCGCCCCCGTGCCGTCGCTGACCATGACCTTCAAGATGGAGAGGCCCCGGCGGGGCCGCATTTCCTGGACCGAAGCCACGGTCCCGCAGACCAGGACGGCCTTCCCCGTCCCGCACGGCGCCTGGCCGATGGGCCAGATGTGGCTGCGGTCTTCATAATCGCGGGGCATATATTGTAATAAATCGGACACCGTCGCCAAATGGAGCCGGGCAAACAGGGCTTCTTTGCGCGGTCCGATGCCTTTTAAATCGCGAATGGAAAAATTCATACCAAAAACTCCTTGTCAAATATTCGTTTTTATTGTATCATATTTCGTAGGCTTTTTTAAAAAATAAAACTTGCTTTACCTAATAATCTGTGATAAGATTTATATGTTGTACTGTGATGGTGCAGGGAGGTGTAACCAATGGCAAACTTTTGCGAAATCTGTGGTAAAGGAACAATGAGCGGCATGAATGTCAGCCATTCCCACTTGAAAACGAAAAAAACCTGGAAACCGAATATCCAGCGTGTCCGCGCTGTCGTCGACGGCGAAGTAAAACGAGTTAATGTTTGCACTCGTTGCCTTCGTTCCGGTAAAGTCCAGCGTGATGTTTAAGGATGATAAAAAAAGCGTTGTCTGTGAAGACAACGCTTTTTTTAGTGGCTCGTGTTCGTGGCTCGTGTTCGTGGCTCGTGGCTCGTGGCTCGTGGCTCGTGGCTCGTGGCTCGTGGCTCGTGGCTCATGGCTCGTGGCTCGTGACTCGTGGTTCGTAGGGGTCGCCACGTGGGCGACCCGTTGGGAATTTGTGTGATTTCCCCAACAAAATGACAGGGGAATCGCACATATCCTGGGCGGGCTCGCCACGTGCGAGCCCCTACATGCAGCCTGCGAACTGCGGTCCCTACAACTGAACGGGGAATCGCACATATCCTGGGCGGGCCCGCCACGTGCGAGCCCCTACATGCATATGTATTTTGCCAGGCGGGCCGCCCGGTCTTCGATGCCGGCGTTCCGGAGGATGCTCTTGGGGTCGTTGGCCGTTTCGATGAGGGCGAAGTACGGCGGCAGGATGAAATTCTTGTTGCAGTTCATGGCGTCCAGTATCTGTTCGGCCACGATGTCGCCGCCGCTGTAGCCGGAGACGACCAGGGCGTAGACTTCCTTATTGGCAAAGGCCGCTTCTTCCTTGCGGAACAGGGCCGTCAGCCTGTTGAAGAAGGCCGTGATGTTGGCGCTGACGGCGTCGTTGTAGTTCGGGCAGACCAGGACGATGACGTCGCCCTGGCGCACAGCGGGATAGACTTTTTCGACCATGACGCCGCCGTAGAAGCAGTCCCCTTTTTCGCCGAAGTGGAGGCACGTTTCGTAGCTGCAGCCCCGGCAGTCGACGACGCTGCCGTTGCGCAGGGAAATCTCCGTGACCTTCGCCTTCCCCTGCAGATGTCGGCGGACCATCTCCCAAAGGAGGAGCGTATTCGACGTGCGGCGGCTGCTGGCGTGGATGACGACGATATCTTTGACCTTCCCTGACCCGGACGGGCGGACGAAGGACAGCAGCTTGTTGACCAGGCGGCCGGCACTGACGGCATAGGCCTCTTCATTAGAGAGTCCCTGGATCTTGGCCTGGGTATTAAAATTATAGAGAGAGCCCGTAGCCTCGACGAGAGGCTTCCCGGGAAAGATACAGCCGGCCTGATTGGCAAAGAAAATCAGCTCCCGGCCTATTTTTTTTGTAAAAAATTCCCCCTGCCCGTCGACGAGGACAGCACCGCGGCAGCCGGCCAGGCAGTGACGGTGGCGGACCAGGCAGGATACGAGGTGGACATAGGACAGGCTGACACCGGCCCGGGGCAGGGCGACGGCAAAGAGGACGGCTGTCCCCTCTTTTTCCGCCGGCGTACGGACGCACCAGCGCAAAAAGGCCTTTTCCCGTTCGATGACGGTATACGTCCGCCCGGCCAGGGCCCGGTCGAGGACGCGCCGGATGCGTTCCGTGTGGCCCGCTTCCTCCCAGCCGACCTTGACGACCAACAACATGGCAAGGCCCCCTTCCTATACGAGGCGGCTCAGTGCCGTATAAGCCCGTTTCCAGCGCGCATAGAGGGCCGGGCAGGCACAGACGTCTTCATAGGTCACGCAGCCGCCGGCGACGCGGTTCTTGACGCCGAAGAAAGCGCCTTTCGATGCATCACCGAGGTAGACCGACCCGTAATGCCACTGGCCGCGCAAAGTCAGGATGATCGACAAGGCCGCCGACGACAGGGCCGGGGCGATGTAGGGCTTGTAGCCCAGGTCGCGGACGGCGACGTTGGCATGGACGACGAGGTCCGTCAGTTCCCTGGACAGCGCGTCATCATAGCCGTCGAGGCAGTCGGCGATGACCAGGTCTGCCCCGTGGGGTCCAAAGGCGCGGCCTTCTTGCAGATAATGGGCAAAGCGCGGATCCTTTTTCGCATAGTAGCAGGCCCGGGCATGCATGACACCCAGGCCGTAGCCCTGGATCTGCGACGGATGGAGGCCGGAAGCGGTCAAAAAGGCGCGGCACAAAGGGTCGACCGGGTCCGATACGATGCAGACCAGGCCGCCGAAGCCGGCCTGGCGGGCCAGGGCCGCATAATGGGCAACGAGGCTGCGGTTGGCTTCGAGCTGGGCCATGCGCACGTCGCCGCCGGCGCCGACAGGCGGTACGCCCTTGCTGGCGCAGAAAATGAAGACATCGCAGTCGAAGACGTCTTTTTCCGGGACGATGGTCACGGCCGGCAGGACCGGGTCGTCACAGCCATCCAGGCCGGCAAAGGGGTAGCGTATCTGGTTCATCTCCATTTCCAGGCGGGCCAGGTTCTTCTCGTTGATATCGCACATGCCGACAGAACCGATGACGTCCTGGCCGGCCAGGAGCAGGCCGATGAGCATGGTCGTGCCCACATCGCCCAAGGCGACGATATGGACGCGGGCCTTCCCGGCCAGCTGCGGTGCCCTGTCGAGGGGCATGGCAGAGGCCCCGATTTCTCCGGGCAGATCATGTATCCATTTATTCAAGTTCTCCATCTCCTTCCCCCCAGCGCAGGCGGATGAGCCGTTCGATATCGTTCTTGATGAAGCGCGTCGGGTCCATGTTCTCATCGAATTTGACGCCGACGTCGATATCGGGGATGCGCGGGTAGGTAATGACTTCGCCGAGCCGCTTCAGGGTCAGGCGTTTTTCAAAGGTTTCCTGGTAGACGTCCTGCAATGTCTCCATGATAGATGCGGCATTTTGCAGACACGTCAGGGAGTATAAGTAGTCGGCGTCGCTGTTGCCCTTGCCGATGAAAGCCGGCTTGACATAGGGCAGGACCAGGTTGATCGACGGATTGCGTCCGTAGCCGCTGTAGTTATGGGCATTGTCCAGGCTGTCGCCGCCAATGAAGGGATAGCAGTCCCTTTCATTGAGCCAGACTTCCAGGCTGGGCAGGAAGTAAGCGCTCTCGGCGCGGATGTCCTTTTCTTCCATCATGTCCATGGCCTGACCGGTCATGACGCCGACCAGGACTTCCTTGATTTCGACGCCGTTCTGTTCCAGGTAGGGCGTCAGCATGCGCATGCGATGGCCTTTGTGCAAAAGGTCATCGATGAGGATGACCGGCCGGTCGAAGGACTTGATGGTCTTGACCTGATTGTCGACAGACGAATAATGCTGACATTCGGCGATGGTAAAAGACTTGACCGTGCGGTCGAAATACTTGTCGATGTGCAGGCCCTTGGTCACCGTGTTGGGCACGAGGACGTCGCTCAGGGCCTTGCCAAAGGGAACGGTCATGTACGGGCCGCGGCGCTTCTTCTTGTCTTCGACGATGGAAACGCCGTTGATTTCAGCGACTTTCTTGATGATCTTATTATAAAAGGCACTCATGTTGAAGGACAGGATGAGCTGGCCCGGATAAATGTGGTTCATGACCGACAACAGATTGTTGTGGGCCTCGTAGATGGCCCGGCGGACGCGGGGATTCTTGTTGAAGGGATTCTTGATGGTCGTTTCGACGTCGCGGAAAATGACGATGGGCGATTTCATGTTGACTGCATAAATCGGCGTCTCTTCCGGCGGCGCAATGTTGACGAACCCCTGGCGGCGCAGGGCGTCGATGACGGTCTGCTCGCAGCCGGCCGGATCGACGGGATGGTAAACAGCGTAGGCGTAGTCGCGGGCAATGAGCTCTGTCAGGATTTCCGTAATGATGATCTGGCTGACATTGGCAATGCCGGCCATGTCGTCGGCATAGAGAAAGCCGATGCAGGCAATGCCTCCGTCAGCGGCATCGCGGATGTGCGAGGCAATGGCCGAGTCGTGGAACTCGCGCAGCAAATCGCGGGAACCCACGCGGTGGACGGCGGCGTAAGCGATCATCTTGCGCTCCTGGCTGGCGTCGTCGATGTACAGCGTCCAGACGTAGTCCTTTTCGACGTAGCTGTCGACGGTCTCCGTATGGTAGCCTTTATCCCAGAGGGCGCTGCAGATGGGCCACAGGCTTTCGGCGCCGCGCGGCTTGAAAGAGCCGATGCCGATTTCCCGGGCTTCCAGGACGTGCTTGTACGCCGGTTCGCGCAGGTAAAGGTTGTTGTCGTAAATAAAGTTCTGGGCCACGGCGTCGATGAGGTTGGAAATATCCCGGTTGAGGTCGATGTTCTCGCGTATCTTCGTCGAGCTGATGTCTTCGTAGAACTTGTCCAGCGTCAGGCGGATGACCTTGGCCTGGATGCCGTAGGTCTTTTCATGCTGGTCCGGTTCGGCATTTTCCCGCGTCTCCCTGGCGAAGGCGATATGGTTGACCGTATGGATCGAATCCGGCGTCGGTACGGCCCGGTAAGCCGACGCATTTTCGATGACGTCCGTGCCGACGGCGATGTACAGGTCCCGGCCGGCAAAGATGCCCTTGAGCTTCTTGATGTCCGCCGGATTGGCGATGTTGATGGGGATATCGTCCGGGAAGGGATACATGTTCTCTTCATCGGCGACGGACATGTTCATGATCTTGCGGCGCATGAGCCGCGGCTGGGTGTGCTTGGACCAGGAAAATTCATCGAGGGCCAGGTAAATGTCGAAGCCCAGGTCGCGTATCTTGCAGGCCACGGCCTTGTGGCCCAGGCTGAAGGGGTCGAAGGTCCCCGGATAGAAGCAGGGCTTGCGGCCTGTTTCAAAGGTAAAGGGCCCTCTGGCGAATTCGTGCTGGCTGATGTAGCGGTAAATATGGTTGAGCACGGCCGAATTGCTGTAGAAATCCAGGTTTTCTTCGCTGTTCTCATCGAGGAGGACCAGGAGCTTCTTATAGCAGTGGCTGAAGAGGAAATCTTTCCGTTCGTCCGGCATGAGCGGGCTGTGGAAGATGAATTTCCCTAAATCGCGGAAGGCGTCGCGGCTCAGTTCCTTATTGTAATGGGCATAGGCCTTGATCATGATGTACAGTAGGCGGCGCTGGCGCTTTTCGTTGACTGCCGGGTCTTCTGAAAACTCTTTGGCAAATTCGTCGAATTGTTCCAAAATGATGCCCACTGTCTGGACCATGGACGCTGCCAAGGGGATGTTGACCGTCAGCAGTTGGCCTTCGATGGTCTTGACGAATTCGTCGAACTCCCGCGGCGGCAGCTTGAGGATCATCTTGCCCAAAAATTCCGGCACGTATTTAGAAATCTGCGGGTCGCCGATTTCCAGGCCGTTGAACAGTTCGACCGTCAGTTCGTTGCGCTGGGCATAAGTCATGTTCGAGGCGATCTTGAGCAGGCTGTTGCCGGCGGCGCGGCGGACGAAGATGGATTCGCTGACCTTGAGCAGATTGGTCAGATGGGTCCCGAGATGCATGACGCTGCCGGCATCGCTCTGGTCGTCGATGTAGCGCAGCATGAGTTCCAGGTTGGCCACTTTGACGACCCAGTGGGTCCCCATCTTGAGGTCGACCAGGAAGAGGTTGCCTTCCCGTTCAAAGAAGGCGTCCCGCCCTTCAGGCAGGTTCATGACCTTGAGCAGGTCCTTATAGTACAAGTCGTCCGTATAGTCGGCAAAGACGTGGCGGGCGCAGTTCAGGGCGGCCACGCGCAGGTTGAAGGATTCACTCTGCTTGGCCCTTTCGATGAAGGGGCCGGCGGCGGCCATAAAGGCTTCGTCCAGATAGTCCCGGTCCATGTCGGCCAGGACCTTCAAGAGGATGATATACTCTTCTTCACTATAATTGCGCCGTTCATAATACGGCCCCATGACGGCCGTATAGCGGGGACGCTGGGACCGGGCACAGCGGTGCAGGACGGCCGACACAAAGGTGCTCAGGCAGTAGCCGATCCACAGCTTGTGCTGCTCGGTGAAGCGGATATCCGGGCAGATGATGCGGTCCAGGTAGGTCGTGAACAGGGACAGGTTGGTCACGGCCTTGGCCGGCAGGGAGACGCCTTCGGGCAGTTCCTTGGTATACGTATCGTTGAAATTGGCGATGATGCGTCCCATGAGGGCTGCCGCCTGCAGGCGGATGTCGCCTTCGCGGTGGGACAAGAGCTCGTAGAGGAACTTCAAGGTCATGAGCTTCTGATGCTCCGTCATATACGTCGAATATTCCTCGAAGATGCCGATATACGTGCGGACATTCTTCCACTGCCGCTCGCTGCGGGCCGCTTCGATGAGGTTGCCAAAATCGCTTTCATCACGGAAGATGCTCATGAGGCGGATGTTGTGGTCGATGGCGGCATATTTGAGCTGAGCAATGACGTCATTGCCTTCGAGGAGGACTTTTTCCCGATGGATGGGCTGCGGCGGGTCGGCCGGTTCCCAGGCGAAGTCGGCAGGCAGTTCGGTGACGACGCCGTGTTCTTTCATGAAATCTTCAAAGTCCGCCAATTTGGCATAGACTTTCTGATAGCGCTGGCGCTTGGCGTCGTCGACATTATCCAGTTTCCCCAGGATGACATCGAAGGCCTGGGCCAGGGAATAGAAATGGACGATTTCCTTTCCCTGGGCATCGCGGCTGCTCTTGACGCGGAAATCGGCATAAATGAGCAGCAGCGATTCGACGGACAGGTTTTCCAGTTCCAGGTCCCAGACGGAATGGTTAGCCGCGATGTGGCCGATACCCGGCAGGCCCAGGCGGCGGCAGCACATGCCCGTATAATAATAATGTAAATAAGGGACCCGCTTCTCTTCATTCTTCTTGCAGCCGTACTTGCCGATATCATGGCAGGCAGCGGCACCGGAAATGAGGGCGACGTCGACGGGGATGCCGTTCCGCGCCAGCTGGCGGGCTGCGTAGACGGCGACGTAGTGAACGCCGCCGACGTGGCCCAGCGTATTGAAAGGCGTAATGTCGACGCCGATGCGCATGAATTCATAAATATAATCGTCGGCAGCCAGCGTACGCAGGCGCAGGTATTCCTTGGTGTAGCCGTGGGCCATGATTTCCTGGACCGATACCAGGGGCATGTCCCGCTTGGGGTCGAAGGGCAGGACCTGGCGTTCATAGCGGTAGAGGCCGCGCAGGACCTGCATGAGGATCAGGCAGCCCCGCCGGTAGATGTCGCCATGACTGCCGCGCCCTGTCAGGGCCATGGCCTCCGGGCCCTGGCAGGAACCGGGAAAGAGGCGGGCCAGGACGCGCTGATGGCAGCAGCGCAGCCAGCCGCCGGCCGGTTCGTCCCGGAGGCAGTCCAGATAGGGTTTGGCCGCCGCGACGACAGCAGGCGAAGAAAAGCGCCCTTCCCCGTCGCGGCAGTGCTGTAATTCATCGGCCAGGGACCGCAGGCGGCTGCGGCGTATCCAGGCCGTCATTTCATCTTTTTCCATTCCCAGCGTCGCCAAAAAATGCCGGCTCTCCAGAGCCGCCGACAGGGACGTGAAAATGGCTGTCGTCGAATCTTTCATAGTGCTCCTTCCGAAGTTTGATGTCGTAATGTCAAACCTCACGCAATGACGCAAAAAGGGCCCTTGCATAATGGTAAGAACCATGATGCAACAAGCCCCCCTCGCCGCCATTGGCTGATTTTATTCTGGATACAGTTCTTTATTGCGTTTGACGATTTCCATGACCAGGTTCGCCGTTTCTTCGATAGCCTTGGACGACACATCGATGATGGGACAATGGAGGCGGCGCATGACACCGCGGGCATATTCCAGTTCTTCATTGATGCGTTCGATATTGGCGTAGCTGGCGTTGGCATCGAGCCCCATGCTGCGCAGCCGTTCCGAACGGATGAAATTCAGCTTGAACGGGTCGATGATAAGGCCGACAATCTTGCGGGCCGGGATCTGGAACAGTTCCGGCGGCAGGCTGACTTCCGGCACCAGCGGCAGGTTGGCCGCTTTGATGCGCTTATGGGCCAGGTACATGGAAAGGGGCGTCTTCGACGTGCGCGAGACGCCGACGATGACGATATCGGCCTTCAAGAAGCCCATGGGGTTCTTGCCGTCGTCGTATTTGACGGCGAATTCGATAGCTTCGACGCGTTTGAAATATTCTTCGTCGAGCTGATGAATCATGCCGGCCTTCAAAGTCGGTTCCGTATCCGTCAGGGTGCCGACACCGGCCAGCATGGGGCCGATGATATCGACGACGGTGACGTTGGCCGACTTAGTCAGTTCCCGCAGTTTCCGGCGCAGGGTCGGCGAAATGATGGTGTAGCAGATCATGGCATTGTGAGCTTCGGCCTTGCAGACCAGCTCCTCGATTTGCTGTTCCGACCGGATGTACGGTACGCGGATGATGTTGAATTCTTGCTTGTCGTACTGGCTGGCTGCTGCCCGGGCGACGCGTTCAGCCGTTTCACCAAGCGAGTCTGAGCAGGCATAAATAATCGGTTTTTCCACAGTTATCTCCTCCCTAACCCACATTCTACAAAGAGACGGGTTATGTTCGTTTTTGATATCCTGCCGAGGATCTTCAATTCCTTCTTGTCGTCTTCATCGGTACTTTCGACCTCGACGACAGGCAGGCAGTCGATTTCATATTCGATCAGGCGCTGAGCGGCGACGATAGCCTTTTCCTCAGGCTGGGCATAGATCACTTTGCTCACTGGCGTCATGACCATGCGCACCGGCAGGGCCCGCAGGTCATTGCTGCCCATAGCCGTTTTCAATAAATCCTTTCGCGATACGACGCCGGCCAGGATATTGTCCGTCCCGACAAAGACGGTCCCCGCATCTTCCGTAAACATGGCGATGATCGCATCGTAAGCACTCGTATGCTCACCGACGATCACTGGCTGCGACAGGCAGGAATCAATGGTGATATCCGTGATGGCCCGCGAGAGCAGGTCTTTTTCTTTATTGCCCGTAAAAAAGTAGCCTAATTTCGGCCGCGCATCGATGAGCCCTAACATGGTCAGGATGGCCAGGTCCGAGCGCAGGGCTGCCCGCGTCACGTGGAGCCGGTTGGCAATATGCTGGCCCGTAATCGGACTGTTTTCCTTTACAATCTGTAAAATCGTTTCCTGACGTTCCGATAACATAGCGTCTTTTCACCCCCTACATAGCAAGCGTTCTTTTATTCACTTATTATCATAACATATATAAAAACATCCCGCGATATAAGATGTATAATATGCAAATAGTGTATAATACAAGGTCCTAGTATGAGAAAAAGGCGGCCCAAAAGTCTGTTTTTCTTTTGGGACCGCCTTTCTATTACTCATAAATCGGATATGCTATTACCACGTATAATCTTCTGTATCAGCACGGCCCTTGCCTGTCAGCGAATCGAGGAGGATACGCTGTTCGACTTGTGCCACGTGTTTCCGTGTCGATACGACGGCATCGGGGTTGACCGAGATGGAATCGATGCCGCTCTTGACCAGGAATTCAGCGAAGTCCGGATAGACGCTCGGTGCCTGGCCGCAGATGGAAACGGTCTTGCCGTCCTTATGGGCTACGGCGATGAGATGGCGGATAGCCCGTTTGACTGCCAGGTTGCGTTCATCGAAGAGCGGTGCTACCGTATCGTTGTCGCGGTCGCAGCCCATGATGAGCATGGTCAGGTCGTTGGAGCCGATGGAATAGCCATCGACGAACTGGTTGAACTGGTCGGCCAGGATGATATTGGACGGGATTTCAGCCATGAGCCAGACCTTGAAGTCCGGACCGCGGTGGAGGCCTTCCTGAGCCATGAGGTCGACGACTTTCTGCATTTCATCGACGCGGCGGCAGAAGGGGATCATGACGTTGAGGTTCTTGTAGCCGTATTCTTCGCGGACTTTGCGGACAGCTTTCAGTTCCAGCTTGAAGGCTTCGACGTATTTCGGATCATAGTAACGGGAAGCACCGCGCCAGCCGAGGAGGGCGCTGCTTTCCTGGGGTTCGTATTTGTCACCGCCTGTCAGGTTGCGGTATTCACTCGATTTGAAGTCGCTCAGGCGCAGCGTGACCGGACGCGGAGCCAGTGCCTGGCAGACTTTGCGGATACCTTCGGACAACTGATCGACGACGTGGTCAGCCCGGCCCGTTTCGATGAGGTATAACGGGTGTTCATGAATGAAGGTCGTCCAGATGAATTCTTCGCGCATGAGGCCGATGCCGTCGCAAGGCAGTTTGCCGTATTTTTCAGCCAGATCCGGGTTGCCCAGGTTCATGTAAATCTTCGTGCCCGTAATCGGAGCGGCTTCGGCGGCGACGACGGTCGTTGCAGCCTGGCCGGCCGGGGCTTCAGCAGCTTCCGGTTTGACGATGTCGGCGACGATGCCTTCATAGACGATGCCGTTCGTCGCATCGACCGTGATTTCTGCGCCATCCTGGATGGTCGTCGTCGCTTCGACGCTGCGGCTCTTCGTGCCGACGATGCAGGGGATGCCCAGTTCACGGCTGACGATGGAAGCGTGGCAGGTCATGCCGCCGGCATCGGTGACAATGGCCTTGGCTTTCTTCATGGCCGGTACCCAGTCCGGAGCAGTCATGGTCGTAACCAGGATTTCACCGTCTTTGAATTCAGCGATCTTCGACGGATCGAGGATGACATGGGCTTTACCAGCAGCGCTGCCCGGGCTGGCCGGCAGGCCTTTGACGACGACGTTGCGGTCCGTCGTGACAGCGGCCTTTTCGGCAGCGGCTTCTTTCTTTTCTTTATTTTTCTTGGACCATACCGTTTCCGGACGGGCCTGGAGGAGCCATACCTTATTGGTCCGTTCGTCGACGCCCCATTCCATATCCATGTAGCAGCCGTAATGCTTTTCAATAGCTTTGGCGTACGTAGCCAGTTCCTTTACCTGTTCGTCCGTAATGACCTGCTGTTTCTGCAGTTCCGGCGGAACGAGTTTTTCTTCGCAATCGCCGCCCGGTTTGCGGACCAGTTCGATCGGTTTGGTATTGATCATCTTGGAGAGGATGGTCAGGTCATCCTTGCGGACTTTGAAGTTATCCGGCGTAACCGTGCCCTGTACGACGTATTCGCCGAGGCCCCAGGCCCCTTCGATGGTAATCGTCGAATCATCGCCCGTGACCAGGTCGACGGTGAACATGACGCCGGCAGCTTTGGAGAAGACCATCATCTGGATAGCAGCGCTCAAAGCGACGGAGAGATGATCGAAGCCCTGTTTCGTGCGGTAGTACGTAGCGCGGTCGGTAAAGGTCGATGCGTAACATTCCTTGACCTTCTGGATGACCATGTCAGCCCCCTGGACGTTGAGGTACGTATCCTGCTGACCGGCAAAGCTGGCGTCCGGCAGGTCTTCAGCGGTTGCACTGGAGCGGACGGCGACGAAAGGATTGGCTTCGCCGACTTTCTTGCCCAATTCTTCGTAACTCTTGCGGATATCGGCTGCCAAGTCGGCCGGCATTTCTGCATCACAGATGGCCTTGCGGATCTTTGCCGTCACATCGCGGAGCTGGACAGCGTCTTCAACGTCGGTCAGGCCTTTCAGTAATTCCGGAATCTTGACGTCCATGCCCGTTTCATGCATGAAATGGCGATAGCCTTCGGCTGTCGTCGCGAACCCATAGGGAACGGGAACATCCGTCTGAGACGTCAATTCACCGAGGGAAGACGATTTACCGCCTACGAGAGCTACATCGGCTCTGCGCAGTTCATCGAACCACAATACAAATGCTTTTTCTCTGTCCTTTGCCATAATCCTTACCTCCTGCTATTATAACCAAGCGTGTACGCTAAATTGTCTGCTTGTTACGTTTATAGTACGCTATTTCTCTGCAATTGTCAATGGCATTTCTAAAAAAGCTACATGATACTCTTTTAAAGAGTATACTACATATGAAATATTTTCAGATTCCGTGTAGCGTAAAACGATTTAATCACCAAAAAGACTTTAAATTTTTTCAACCTGTCCCGCCTATATAGGATAATGATGTATGATGTGATATAATAAGAAATTAGTAATGTCTCATTACCTGCTCATCTTGAACGATTACGTCGTCACGTAGGAGGAAAAAATGTATACACCCAGACGCAGAGCAAAAAAAGCCAAAAAAGCCGGTCCCCTTCGCCGCATCCGCCTTTTCATCGCCTTATGCCTTGTCGTTTTCGCAGGCTTAGGGTTTGGCTATATTTTTGCTGCCTATCAAAGTTTGCCTGCTGTAGGCAATAACATGCGGCCTGCCGTTTCATCACAGGTCTTCGATTCCCACGGCCGGCTGATCACGACCCTTCATTCCGATCAGAACCGCTTGCCCATCGACATCAACAAAGTGCCGCAGAATCTGCAGAATGCCTTCATCGCTGCCGAAGACAACCGCTTCTATGAACACATCGGCATCGACCCTATCGGCATCTTCCGCGCCATCTTTGCCAACCTGACCAACCGCGGCATCGCCCAGGGCGGCAGTACCATCACCCAGCAGCTGGCCAAGAACGCCTTCCTGTCCCAGGAACAGACATTGAAGCGTAAGATACAGGAAGCCATGCTGGCCCTGGAAATCGAACACAAATACAGTAAAAAAGAAATCCTGGAAATGTACATGAACCAGATTTACTTCGGCCAGGGTGCCTATGGCATCCAGACAGCGGCCAAGACGTATTTCAACAAAGACGTCAACGAACTGACCCTGACGCAGTGCGCCATGCTGGCCGGCCTGCCTAAGAGCCCGAACTACTACTCGCCCTTCAACAACTTGAACGAAGCCAAGAAGCGCAAGAACGTCGTCCTCGACCAGATGGTCAAATACGGCTACGTATCGGCTGCCGAAGCGGAAGACGCCAAGAACCAGGACCTGGGCCTCTCCAAGAGCCATCAGTCCAAAGAAGCCGACGAATATGCATCCTTCATCGACTACGTCTCCCAGCAGGTCGCCAAGAAATACGGCGACGATGCCCTCTATAAGGAAGGCCTCAAGATTTACACGACCATGGACGTCGACAAGCAGCATGCCGCCGTCCGGGCCATGCGCAACCTGCCCAACAACTACACTGACGAAAACGGCCTGACCCAGCCGCAGGCAGCCATCGTCTCCATCGACCCCAAGACGGGCCACATCCTGGCCATGGTCGGCGGCCGCGGACAGGATAGCTTCAACCGCGCCAGCATGGCTGTCCGCCAGCCTGGTTCGGCCTTCAAGCCCTTCGTCTACCTGACGGCGCTGCAGCACGACATGACGCCGGATACGACCATGAACGACCAGCCCGTCACCTACGGCAGCTGGAGTCCGAAGAACGCCGGCGGCTCCTACAGCGGTACCATGACCCTCAGCGATGCTCTGGCCCACTCGGTCAACACCATCGCCGTCCAGCTGGCTGACCAAGTCGGCACGAAGAACATCATCGCCAACGCCAAGAAGATGGGCATTACCACCCTCGACGCCAAAGACGACAACCTGGCCATGGCCCTGGGCGGCCTGACCAAAGGCGTCACGCCTCTGGAAATGGCCAGTGCTTATGGCACCTTTGCCAATAAGGGCGTCCACGTCAAGCCGACGGCTATCGTCAAAATCCTCGACCGCAACGGCAACGTCCTAGAAGACGCATCGACGTTAGAAAAAGAAGAAACGAAGACCCGCGTCATGTCCGAACGGGAAGCCTATGAAATGACGACTATGCTCGAAGGCGTCATCGACCACGGCACAGGGACAGCCGCCGCCATCGGCCGTCCGGCTGCCGGCAAGACCGGTACAACAGACGACAACAAAGACGCCTGGTTCGTCGGCTACACGCCGGACATCGTCACAGCCGTATGGATCGGCGACGATACGGGTTCGCACAGCTTAGGCGAAATCTACGGCGGCACGATCCCGGCAGAAATCTGGAAGGATTACATGTCGTCGGCTACGTCCGATGAATCGGGTGGCGACTTCTCCGCCCCGTCAGGCATGGAACGCCGTAAAGAAACGACGTCGTCTTCATCTTCCAGTAACAGCGTCCGCAGCGACGACCGGGAAGAACCGAAGAAAAAATCGGCGACGACCGAAAAAACGACGACCAAAGAAAAATCCAAACAACAGACCCAGCAGCCGGCCAGACAACAAGCCGACCGCAATAATAAGGAATAGTGAAAAAGAGGCTGTCGCATGTGCGACAGCCTCTTTTTGAGTATTGAGTTTGCAGTATTCGTAGGGGCCGTCCCAAAGGGCGGCCCGCCTGAAATAATGATGCCCACATTATACATGACGGGTGATGTATAAAAACATCCCCTACAAGGTTAAACCTCTCCGACCCATTTGGGCCACCTCTCCTAGCAGGAGAGGCTTACGAAGCCTTCGTGCGACCTCCCCTCATCCGCCCATGACGGCGATGGTTTCGGGGACGATGAAGTCTGCTTCCGTGCAGGCCCGGATATCTTCTACGGTATAGCCCGGTGCCAGTTCCCGCAGGACCAGGCCCTGCGGTGTGACTTCAAAGTAGCAGCGTTCGGTTACGATATCGGTGACGCAATGGGCTCCCGTCAGGGGCAGCGTACATTTCTTCAGTATCTTGGAATGGCCGCTCTTTTCGCAATGGTCCGTGGCGACGATGATTTTCTTGACACCGGCACAGAGGTCCATGGCCCCGCCCATACCGGGAGCGAATTTCCCAGGAATGGTCCAGTTGGCGATATTCCCTTCCTGGTCGACTTGCAGCGTTCCCAGGACAGTCGCGTCGATATGACCGCCGCGGATGAAGGCAAAGGACGTTTCGTGGTCATAGACGCTGCCGCCGGTAATGACCGAGGCCGGCTGGCCGCCGGCGTCGATGACGTCGATGTCGACATGGTCCCAATCCGGCGACGGGCCGCTGCCGACCGTGCCTATTTCCGCTTCCAGCCAGAGGTCTACGCCTTCAGGCAGGTAGTTGACGCACATCAGGGGCAGGCCGATTCCTAAATTGACGAAATCCCCATTTTTGAAGAATTGGGCACACCGCCAGGCAATCAAAGCTCTTCCTTTCCGTTCGACCATGACCTCATCCCCTTTCCTGCCGTTCCCGCGCTTTAGCTTCGGCACGGACCCTGGCCTTTTTCCACATCGGGCAGACATAGCGTTTTTCGCCCTGCCGTTCATAGACCATATCGACGACGGGCGCCGGAATGGCGATTTCTTCCGGCGAAAGCTGGCCGACAGGGACGATTTCTTCGACTTCGGCAGCGACAAAATCAGCAGCATAGGCAATGGTACTGTTCGTCGCCCGTGAATTCATGCGGAAATAGAGATTGCCTGCCGTATCGGCTTTGGTCGCTTTGACCAGGGCCACGTCGGCATGGAGCGGCAATTCCAGGAGGTATTCTTTCCCGTCGATGACCAGCTTCTGTTTCCCTTCTTCGACACTCGTCCCGACGCCCGTCGGCGTGAGGACGCCGCCCAATCCGGCACCGCCGCAGCGCACCCGTTCGGCCCAGGTCCCTTGAGGAACGAATTCGACGGCCAGTTCACCGGCCAGCATCTGTTTTAGTGCTTCCGGGTTGAGGCCGATATGGGTCGTAATGATGGACGATACGCGATGGGCCACGATGAGTTTGCCTACGCCCTGGCCGGGATAGCCCGCCGATACGGCGATAGCTTTGATATCCTTGACGCCTTTTTCCAGCATGCCGTCGATAATCTCATCGGCTGCAAACTGGCCGTGCCAGTCGCCGAACATGATGGTCTGGCCATCGTGGATATGTTCCAGGATATCTTGGAGAGAAGATACTTTCGATAACACCGTACTCACTCCCTTCACAAAGCAGCCTTACTGGCCGGTAAAATGGGGACGCCGTTTTTCCATGAACGCGCAGACGCCTTCGGCGAAATCCTTGGTCCGGGCACATTCGCGCTGGCACGGGACTTCGATATTTTCCAGGTAGTGCTGGTATTCGGCAAAGGCGGCTGCATAGATCTGGCGCTTGATATTCTTGTAGGAAATGATCGGCCCTGACGCCAATTTCTTGGCAAATTTCATCGTTTCACCGTCGAGGTCCTCGTTGGGCACGATGCGGTAGACGATGCCCAGGTCCTTGGCTTCCTGAGCGCTCACCGGCCGGCCAGTCGCGCAGATATCCATGGCCCGTTTCGGCCCCAGCTGTTTAACCAGCAGATACGAACCACCCGTATCGGGGACCAGGCCCAGGTTGACGAAAGCCATGATGAACTTGGCGTTTTCACTGCAAATGATAAAATCTGCCGTCAGTGCCAGGCTGGCACCGGCACCGGCTGCGGCACCGCTGACCGAGGCGATGACCATCTTGCTCATCTTCTTCAGGCCGTCCGTGACCTTGCCTACCTTGCCGATGAGGCCGTCCATATTGACGTCACCGCCGGCCTTGATGAGCTGGTAGAAGTAGCCGATGTCGCCACCAGCCGAAAAAGCACGGGGAGAACCTTTGAAGACGACGACTTTCACCGATTCATCGGCTTCAGCCGCCTGGACGACGTAGAGCAGTTCATCGGCCATCTCTTCGTCGATGGCATTGAGATTCTTGGGATAATCGAGCTGAACGACAGCAATACCGTCCTCGACAGTATAGTGCAATTTTTTGAGCTTCATATGAATCCCTCCTCGCAGCTATAACAAAACGGAAAGTTAAGCTTTCCTTATATTCATATTATAACATATATTTTAGTAAAAAACCTATACTTGAAAGGCATGAAAAAGGCGCTGTCTCGCGACAGCGCCTTTTTAGTGGCTAGTGGTTCGTGGCTCGTGGTTCGTGGCTCCCCTTATAGGGGAGCTGGCCGCCGAAGGCGGTCTGAGAGGTTGCTTTTGACCAAAAAGGACCCTCGCGTGATGGTAGAAGCCTTCGTGCGACAGGCCCTTTTTAGTGGCTAGTGGCTCGTGGTTCGTGGTTTGTGACTCGTGGTTCGTGACTCGTGGCTCGTAGGGGCGACCACGTGGGGCGCCCGTTTCAGATAAATGGGTCACGGGATTCCTGGATATCCCCGCATGTGCGAGCCCCTACGAGGTTAAACCTCTCCGGCCCATTCGGGCCACCTCTCCTAGCAGGAGAGGCTAAATCCTTTCCATCCGCTAGCCCCTAACCGCTAGCTGCTAACAACGTAAAAGAGGCTGTCGCATGAAGACAGCCTCTTTTTGAGTTTTAAGTTTATAGTTTTTAGTTTGCAGCGAATCCCCTTAAATTTAAAACCATCCGCTAACAACTAGCCACTAACCACTAGCTTTTTATCAATCGATGCAATACTGGCAGAAGATGCCGCGGAGGTCGAATCCGCGGGTTTCTTTTTCCTGACGGGCCGTTTCTTTCGGCTGGTCCATGGAAGCGACGAGTTCCTGACCGCGGCAGTAGATGCCTTCGCCGTTGGCGTTGCCGTTGATGGGCAAGGGCATCATGGTATTGATCATATCATCGAAAGTAAAGTGTTTATCCATTTGAAAAGCCTCCTCTTAAGACTTCAATCATTATTATCTTGCTTGAGCATAAGTTTACGCTTTCCAATGTCTTTTTGTCAATGCTAATTACGAATCATTTTTGCATTTCATCAATTCAATATTAGAATCTCTTTATGCTTTATTCAATACCTTATGGACCAAAGCACTGATGACCATGAGGATGACGACGACAGGGACCGTAATGCCTACCGGTGTGTCGACATTGAGCAGGAAGCGGTACAAGATGACGCCCAGAACCCAGAGGACCAGGTTGAGCCAGTTGACGCTGTCTGCCGTGTGGTCCTGCTTGAGGATGAAGAAATCCGACAAGAGGATGGCCGTCATCGGCGCAAAGACCGAGCCGATGAGGTAGAGGAAGTCCTGGAACTGGTCCGGCGCGGCGAAGATGGCCAGGATGACGCCCAGGACGGTGGCGATGAGAGCCAGGACCTTATCCGAAACCTTGGGAACCAGGCTCTGGCAGCTGACGCCGGCTGAAAAGGCATCGAGGAAGGTCGTCGTCACTGTCGACAAGAGGACGACGAGGATCCCGGCCACGCCCATGCCGGCCTGGACCATGATGGCCGCAATATCGTCCTGCCCGGTGAACAGGGCGGCGCCCATGCCGATGAGGAACATCCACGAGCTGGCGATGAAATAGGCACTACAGCTGGCCGCCGTAGCCAGGCCCGGCTTTTCAGCCGTCCGCGTGTAGTCCGAAATGATCGGCAGCCACGACAGCGGCATGGCGACGGCCAGTTCGACAGCGCCGCCAAAGGTCAGGTCGCCAGCCGGTACCTGGGGCGTACCGCCTTTGAAGACGACCAGGCTGAGGACGATGGTCAAGATGAACAGCGCCGCCATGACGACGACGTTGACCTTGCTCAGGTTCTTCAGGCCCATGACGATCCACAAGGCAATGAAGGCTCCGATGATGAGGCTCCACCAGGACACGCCAATGGCGGCGATGGTATTGGCTGCCAAGGCGGCACTGGCGACCATGACGGCCGTCCAGCCGACGAGCTGGATGACATTCAGCCCGGCAAAGAGCTTGGCGCCCTGGGTGCCGAAAGAAATGCGCACCGTTTCCATGGCGCTGCCGCCGGTCCGCCCGCCGATGAGGCCGGCCAGATACATGACCGTCCCGCCGATGAGGTGGCCCAGGATGATGGCCGCAAAGGCCTTGGCAAAGCCCAGCGGTGCCAGGAGCATGCCCGTCAGGATTTCAGCGATGGAAATGCCGGCGCCGAACCATAACAGGCCGTTAGAAAAGACAGATGTTTTACGTTCATTCACAATATGATACCAACCTTTCTGTATAGAAATCATTAGCCTTATCAGTATAGCACATCTGCCGGAAAAACCCTATGCAGGACAGTCACTTTGTCACAATTTCAACTCACTTTATTAAGAAAAACGTCTTTTACCTTTATTCCCCTTTATGCTCATGCTATACTTAGCTAACAATATAATAACTATATAGTCTTTTTTTAAAATTTATACGTTTGGAGTGATACCATGAAAATTGACAAGCGCCTGAAAATCGTCATTGCCGCTGTCATCCTAGCTGCCTGTGCCTTTGGCGGCTATACATATTACCAGTCCCAGCAAACGGCGAAGCAGGCCAAGGCCATCGAAACGGCCGACGTCGTCCGCAAAGACCTGCGCTCGACGGTTTCGGCGACGGGGACCATCAGCCCTGTCGATTCCGTCGAAGTCTCACCGAAGATCACGGCCCGCATCAGCCAGGTCCTGGTCAAGGAAAATGACAAAGTCACAGCCGGCCAGACCGTCGCCATGCTCGACGGCAAGGACTATGAAGCCAAGCGCGACCAGGCTCAGTATAAAGTCACCAACACCCAGGTCGAATACGAACGCGCCCAGAAGCTCTACGACCTCGGCGCCGGCACCAAGCAGGACCTGGATACGGCCAAATTCAACTATGACACGGCCGTCAGTACCTTAGCCCAGGCCGAATCGGACGTCGCCGAAACAGTCATCACAGCGCCCATGGACGGCGTCGTCGTCGGCGAACCGAAGACCGTCGGCACCATGGCCGTCCAGGGCAACAGCAACCCGACAGTCATCATGCGCATTGCCGACACGTCGACCAAGCAGATACTGGCCAAAGTCGATGAAACGGATATCGGCAAGATTCAAGTCGGTCAGGATGCTACCTTCACGGTCGACGCCTTTACGGACCGGACTTTCACGGCCCACGTCTCGAAAATCGCCAAGACCGATACGAGCAACACATGGGACACGAATGGCACGAGTTCGACATCGAGCTCCTCTTCAAACTCCTCGGCCAGCGTCATCTACTATTACGTCACCCTCGACGTCGATGACCCGGACGACGTCCTGAAACTGGGCATGACAGCCCGCGTCGACATTACAACATCGCAAAAAGACGATGCCCTCGTCGTCCCCATCGCCGCCTTGAAGACCAACGATTCCGGTTCCTATGTCATCCGCGTCGATGCCAACGGCCAGACCGAACAGGTCCCGGTCACGACGGGCATCTACAGCGATGAATACGTGGAAATCCTTTCAGGCCTGACCCAGGGCGACAAGGTTTCCATCACCTATACGGCCTCCAGCAAATCTTCGTCATCGAACAACAACCGGCGCCAGGGACCGCCGCCCATGTAAAGGAAGCATCGCCATGAAGCATGTCATCGAATTGAAAGATATCAAAAAGATATACCACATCGGCGGTGAAGATTTCGCCGCCCTGGCCGGCATTACCTTGAACATCGAAGAAGGCGAATTCGCCGCCCTCATGGGGCCGTCGGGCTCCGGGAAATCGACGCTCATGAACATCCTGGGCTGCCTGGACCGGCCCACGTCGGGCTCGTACAAGCTCGGCGGCAAGGAAGTCGCTCACCTCAGCGACGATGAACTGGCCGTCGTCCGCAACCAGCACATCGGCTTCGTCTTCCAGAACTTCAACCTCTTGTCCCGCATTTCCGCCCTGGACAACGTCGCCTTACCCCTGGTCTACGCCGGCGTCGGCCGCAAGGAACGGGCAGAACGGGCCATGGAAAAGCTAAAATCCGTCGGCCTGGAAACGTGGGCCCACCACAAGCCCAACGAACTGTCCGGCGGCCAGCGCCAGCGCGTCGCCATCGCCCGGGCCCTGGTCAACAACCCGCACATCATCATGGCCGACGAACCGACAGGCAACTTGGACACGAAATCGACGAAAGATATCATGCGCCTCTTCGAGGCACTCCACGAAGAGCACAAGACGATCATCCTGGTCACGCACGAACCGGAAATCGCCGCCTGTGCCAACCGCCAACTCCTGCTCTCGGACGGCATGATTACCAAAGACGCCGGAAAGGGGGTCGTCATGGATGTTATTTAGTGAAAGCGTACAGATTGCCGTCACGGCCCTGTTGTCCAACAAACTGCGCTCTATCCTGACCATGCTGGGCATCATCATCGGCGTCGGCGCCGTCATCGCCATGATTTCCATCGGCATGGGCGTCAAGCAGAACGTCACCAACTCCATCGCCAGCCTGGGCAGCAACATGCTCATCGTCATGCCCGGCTCGACCAATCAGGGCGGCGTCCGCTCGGCAGCCGGGTCGAACCAGAAATTAAAATACGACGACGCGACAGCCATCAAGAACAAGATAAAGAACATCGACTATGTATCGCCGACGGTCAACAGTTCCTATCAGATCGTCAACGGCAACCAGAACTGGAATACATCGGTCTACGGCGTCACGCCGGAATACCTGCACATCCGCTCCCTCGTCGTCCAGTCGGGCTCCTTCATCACACAGAGCGACCTCAACTCGCGCAACCGCGTCGCCGTCATCGGGCCGACGGTCGCGTCCAACCTCTTCGACGAAGCCAACCCGGTCGGCAAGAACATCCGCATCAACAACCAGCCGTACAAGATCATCGGCGTCCTGGAAAGCAAGGGGCAGTCCTCCATGGGCCAGGACCAGGACGATATCGTCATCGTCCCCTTGACAACGGCCCAGGAACGCCTCATGGGCATTACCTACGTCCGCTCCATCAACATCCAGGTCTCCAGCGCCGATAAAATCGAACAGGTCCAGTCCGAAGTCGAAACGCTGCTGCGCCAGCGCCATCACATCATGAACGGCAAGGAAGACGACTTCAACGTCCGCAACCTGACGAGCCTCATGGAAACCATGACCAGCACGACGACCATGCTGACCCTCTTCCTGGGCAGTATCGCCGCCATTTCGCTCATCGTTGGCGGCATCGGCATCATGAACATCATGATGGTCTCCGTCACTGAACGGACGCGGGAAATCGGCATCCGTAAAGCGCTGGGCGCGACCTTCCAGAACATCATGATGCAGTTCCTCATCGAATCCGTCGTCATCGGCGTCATCGGCGGCCTCCTGGGCATCGCCTGCGGCGTCGGCATCGCCCTGGCTATCGCCAAGTCGGGCCTCTTCCAGACAGTCATCACGGCGGCACCGATCATCATCTCCTTCAGCTTCTCCGTCGGCATCGGCCTCTTCTTCGGCATCTACCCGGCCCGGAAAGCAGCCAAACTCGACCCCATCGAAGCCTTGCGGTATGAATAAAAAAAGGGCTTGTCGCACGTGCGACAAGCCCTTTTAAGTTGTTAGTGGCTAGCAGTTAGTGGTTAGCGGATGGCTTTAAATTTGAAGGTTTTCTCTGCAAACTACAAACTCTGTGCTACAAACTATAAAGTAAAAGGGACCTTGCATGATGGTAGAAGCCTTCGTGCGACAGCCCATTTTTAGTGGTTCGCAGTGGATACCCAAAGCCTTTTGGGCCCGTCAGGTGCCGACCCTCGGAAGGCACAGGACGGTTGCCAGAACGGACAGCTGTAGCGGGCGTCCCGGCTCTCCTGCCAGGAGAGCTGTCAGCGCAGCTGACTGAGAGGTTGCTTTTGAATCGTCGTACGGTTCATGGGATTCTTATAGGAGAGTCTGGAAATTCAACCTCTCCGGCCCGTTGGGCCACCTCCCCTATCAGGGGAGGCTTGCCGCCCTGCAATCGGCGGGCCGCCCCTACGAACCACTAGCCACTAACCACTAGCCACGAGCCACGAACCCCTAATCTCTCAGCCAGCGGCGGATGTCGTCTTCGGCATCTTCGATGGTCGTACCCAGGAGGGCCAGGCTCTTGCCGAGTTTGGCATCCGGGCAGAGGGCGTGGATGTCTTCCAGGCTGTGGCCGACGCCGCTGCCTTCGTGGGTGCAGAAGGGATAAATCGTCTTGCCGGAAAAGTCATGGTTTTCCAGGAACGTCCACAAGGCCATGGGCATGGTGCCGCACCAGTTGGGATAGCCCAGGAAGATGACGTCGTAGTCGTCGATGCTGGGAAGATCCTTTTCCAGGGCCGGCCGGGCATTGTCGGCCTTTTCTTTTCTGGCGATCTTGACGACTTCCTGATAGTCATTGGGATAGACCGAAGCCGTGCGGATATGGAAGAGGTCACCGCCCGTGAACAGGCGCAGCATCTGGGCTGCCCGTTCCGTATTGCCCACGGGCAGGTCGACGATCTTGCCGCTGACATAGTTCATGCCGGCGTGAGAAAAATATGCAATGAGGCATTTCTTACCTTGATAATCCATAAGTCAATCAAACCTCCCTGATATGTTTGACCTAAAAAGTCCCGATACAGTTTTCATTATACGGCAAAAATCGCCGCCATTCAATCACTATCATGAATGACGGCGATTTTATTTTATCATGCCTGCCAGGCACCCTGTATCTTTCCAAGGCCCATAGAATGTAGTAAAATAGAGTTTGTCAATAGATTACAAAGCTAAGCAATACAAGGAGGTCCCTTTATGGCTCATGTAAATGAAAACTATTTAAAACTCCCCGGCAACTATCTTTTTGCGACGATTGCAAAAAAAGTTGAAGCGTATTCCAAAGCGCATCCGGAAGCCAATATCATCCGCCTCGGCATCGGCGACGTCACCCGTCCCCTGGCCCCGGCTATCATCGACGCCATGCACAAAGCCGTCGACGAAATGGGCAAAGCTGAAACCTTCCGCGGCTACGGTCCGGAACAGGGCTATGATTTCCTTCGCCAGGCCATCATCGATGGCGACTATAAGAAGCGCGGCATCGACCTCGAATTAGACGAAGTCTTCGTCGGTGACGGCGCCAAGACCGACGTCGCCTGCATCCAGGAAATCTTCGGCGACGACCTCAAATTCGCCGTAGCCGATCCGGTCTACCCGGTCTACCTCGACTCGAACGTCATGTTCGGCCACACGGGCGACTGGAATGCCGAAAAAGGCATCTACGACGGCGTCGTCTACCTCCCGTGCACACCGGAAAACGGCTTCAAAGCCGAACCGCCGAAGGAAAAAGTCGACATCGTCTACCTCTGCAACCCGTCCAACCCGACTGGCACGGCCATGAGCAAAGAAGAATTGACCAACTGGGTCAAAGCTGCCAAAGAAAACAACTTCATCATCATCTATGATTCGGCTTATGAAACGTACATCACCGAACCGGACGTTCCCCACAGCATCTTTGAAATCGAAGGCGCTAAAGAAGTGGCCATCGAACTCCGTTCGTACTCCAAATGCGCCGGCTTCACCGGAACGCGCTGCTCGTACGTCGTCGTTCCCCATGCCTGCGTCGCTTACAAGAAAGACGGCACGGCTGTCGAACTCAACCCCTTGTGGAACCGCCGCCAGTGCACCTTCTTCAACGGCACGCCGTACATCGTCCAGCGCGCAGCCGAAGCCTACTACAGCCCGGAAGGCCAGAAACAGTGCCTGGCTGACGTCGAATACTACATGGAAAATGCCCACATCATCCGCGACGGCCTGACCGAAGCCGGCTTCACCGTCTACGGCGCTACCAACTCGCCTTATGCCTGGGTCCAGACGCCGAACGGCATGAAGAGCTGGGACTTCTTCGACCTGCTCCTGGAAAAAGCCCACGTCGTCACGACACCGGGTTCGGGCTTTGGCCCCCACGGCGAAGGCTACCTCCGCCTGACCGCTTTCGGCACCAAAGAAAACACGGTCGAAGCCGTCAAACGCATTGCTGATTTAAAATTATTCAAATAAAGGTGGTTTAACCATTGAGTACCAATCTGGAAGTAGGCATCGTCGGCCTGCCGAATGTCGGTAAGAGCACACTGTTCAACGCGATTACCAAGGCCGGCGCAGAAGCGGCAAACTACCCCTTCTGCACGATCGAACCGAATGTCGGCGTCGTAGAAGTCCCGGATAAACGCATCCAGGTCCTGACCGACATGTATAAACCGAAAAAAACAATCCCTGCTGTCATGCGCTTCGTCGACATCGCCGGCCTCGTCGCCGGTGCGTCCAAAGGCGAAGGCCTGGGCAATAAATTTCTCAGCCACATCCGTGAAACCGATGCCATCGCCGAAGTCGTCCGCTGCTTCGAAGACTCGAACATCACCCACGTCGACGGCTCCATCGACCCGATCCGCGACATCGAAACGATCAACACGGAACTCTGCCTGGCCGACCTGGAATCGGCACAGAAACGGGCTGACCGCATCGCCAAAGTCGCCCAGTGCGGCGACAAGGAAGCCAAAGTCGAATACGCAGTCCTGAAAAAAGTCCTGGCCTGCCTGGAAGAAGGCGAACCGGCCCGCAAAGCCGGCCTGACCAAAGATGAACTGCCTCAGGTCAAAGACCTCAATCTCCTGACCTTGAAGCCGATCATCTACATCGCCAACGTCGCCGAAGATGAAGCCGGCAATCCCGACGCCAACCCCAACGTCAAACGCGTCGAAGAATACGCCGCCAAGGAAGGTGCCCAGGTCGTCGCCGTATCGGCCAAGATCGAAGCGGAAATCGCCGAACTGCCCGACGACGAAGCCGAAGTCTTCCTGGAAGAACTGGGCCTGCCCGAATCGGGCCTGGATAAACTGATCAAAGCCAGCTATTCCCTCTTGGGACTGATCAACTTCTTCACTGCCGGTGCTGACGAAGTCCGCGCCTGGACCATCGTCAACGGCACGAAAGCCCAGAAAGCGGCCGGCAAGATCCACACCGATATCGAACGCGGCTTCATCCGCGCCGAAATCGTGTCCTACGACGACCTCATCGCCTGCGGCAGTGAACAAGCTGCCAAAGAAAAAGGCCTGGTCCGTCTGGAAGGAAAAGATTACATCATGCAAGACGGAGACGTCACGTACTTCCGTTTCAATGTATAGAAAAAAGGCTTGTCGCATATGCGACAAGCCTTTTTAAGTGGTTAGTGGCTAGCGAATGGGTTTTAATCGTAAGGGCCTCTACAGGCTCGTATCGTCCTCCCGACGTTTTGGGCGGGGCTCCCGTTCATCTGTCAGTCCGGCAATGTAATCGAGTGAGGTGTGGTACAGCCTTGCCAGCTGGATCAACTTTTCTACGGGGATCTTCCGTTTCCCCAATTCATACATGCCGTATCCAACTTGTGAACACTTCAAGATTTTGGCCACGTCGGCCTGAGAGAGCCTTGCTTCCAATCGAAGCGTCTTTAAGCGGCTGTAGTATTTCATTTCATCACCTGTTTTCATAGATATAGGATTATAATAAGTACATTAGTAATTTCCTTTATTCTATTATAGTAAATATATAAAAAGACGGCAACGATTATTATGAATATAATCGTTGCCGTCTTTGCAATTTGCCTTCCCCTCTATGAAATAATTAGTCAATATCTACTAATTTTCCGGGATTCATGATGTTATTGGGATCTAATGCTTTCTTGATGGCTTTAATGACGTTAAGTTCGGCTTGCGGTGTGCAAAGTGCGAATTCTTCCAATTTCTTATAACCGATGCCGTGTTCGCCGGACATCTTGCCGCCTAAAGCATAGACGCGCGGGAAGAGGTCGCGGTGGAAGGCCTTGATCTTTTCAAACCATTCTTCCGGCGACAAGCCCTTGGCGTTCAAAGGCAGGACGTGGATGTTGCCGTCACCGATATGGGCGACAGTGACGCAATAGAGGTCGTATTTTTCGCGCAGTTCCGGAATCTGTTTGGTGATGTCCGGGATGCGGTCGAGCGGTACGACGAAGTCTTCCGTCTGGAACATCTTATCGACGTCGCGGGCGGCTTCGGCGAACTGTTTGCGCAGTTTCCAGATACGTTTATCGGCTTCAAATTCGTCGATAGAGCCGTTGGCTTCGGCCAAATCGCAGAGCTGTTCCATCTTACGGTCCGAATCGTCTTCGCTGAACGATTCGACAGTGACGATGACGTAATCACAGCCTTCGTCGACATGAGGCATCTTCATATCGAGGAACTTGCAGGTCATGCGCAGGGCTTCATTGTCCATGAATTCGATACTCGTCGGGTCGATGCCGGCTTTGAGGATTTTATTCGGCAGGGCAAAGGCTTCTTCATCGGTCTTGAAGACGCAGACCATATTGAAAGCATACGGCGGCATAGGACGGAGTTTGACCGTGACTTCCGTGATGATGCCCAAAGTCCCTTCAGAACCGGCAAAGAGCTGTTCCAGGCAGAGGCCGGTAGAACTCTTCTTGAGGCGGGCACCGGCGTCGAGGATATCCCCAGTCGGCGTGACGACTTTCAGGCTGTAAATCTGATGGCGCGTCGTGCCGTATTTGACGGCCTTGTTGCCGCCGGCGTTGTTGGCGACGTTGCCGCCGATCATGCTGCTGTCGGCACTGGACGGGTCACCGGCATACAAGAGGCCGTGTTTGGCAGCTTCCCGCTGCAAATCCCCAGTGATGACGCCCGTCTGGCATACGGCATACATGTTGTCGGCATCGAATTTGAGGATCTGGTTCATCCGTTCCAATTCGACGACGATGCCGTGATAGACCGGGATGGCACCACAGGCGACGCCGGAACCAGCCGAACGCGGCGTAATCGGTACAAGGTATTTATTGGCCAATTTGACGATAGCTGCCACTTCTTCTGTAGAACCAGGGAAGACGACGACTTCCGGTTTATGGAAATAATGGGAGTTCCCTTCTTCGTCAGTCTGGTATTTTTCCAAGTAATCTTCGTCGGTCTTGACGTATTTATCACCGACGACCTGACGTAATTCTGCTAATAATTCTGGCGTAACCGGGTTGAACTGTGTTGCCATATATAAACGCTTCCCTTCTATCGGAATCTTTCCGTATTCTTTATAGATATAATCAAGGCTCCCTCTTCGTGGGAGTTGAGCATAGTATACCACGTCCAGGAAACTTGTAAAGCCCGTTTTCTTGATATTTTTAAAAATTTCATCAAGAAAACGGGCTTTTTAAAACCATACATTGGGATAAATTCGTAAAGTTTTACGTTTTACGCTATCCCGGTCCTAAAGTTTATATTTATTTTTCATATCTATCATGCACGGACAGCGTCACGATTCCGACAGGGCTTCCCATTTTTCATAGGCTTCATCGAGCTGAGCCTGGGCCGCTTCATATTCTCGCGTCAATTCCATCATGGCGTCGGCATCGGTCTGATTCTGAGGCATGTTCATCTGCACTTCGTACATCTTGATGGTCGCTTCCAGTTCGGCAATCTTCATCTCGATTTTCTCCAGCTTGGCTGCCTGACCATACGCCGGAGCCTTGGCCGGTGCCTTCACGGCCTGAGCGGCTGGCGGTTCCACCTTCTTGGCTGCCGGAGCGGTTGCTTTTTCATGAGCCGGCGAGGAACTTTGCCCTTCAGCTGCCGCCTTTTCTGCCGCTTCCTGGGCTTCGCGGACCTTTTCCCGGTAATAACTGTAATTGCCGACGTATTCTGTGAGCTGCTTATTTTCCAGGACCAGCGTCCGCTGGGTGATCTTGTCGAGGAAATAGCGGTCATGGGATACGACCAGATAGGTCCCGCCGAATTCCAGCAAGGCCTGTTCCAGGACTTCCCGCGTCGGGATGTCGAGATGGTTCGTCGGTTCGTCGAGGATGAGGAAATTCGGCCCCTGCAGGAAGAGCTTCAACAGGGCCAGCCGGGCCTGTTCGCCGCCGCTGAGGCTATCGATGACCTTGAAGACATCGTCGCCGCGGAACATGAAGCGCCCCAGGACGGACCGGGCTTCTTCTTCGCCGTAACTGAAATCGTTCATGATTTCATCGAGGACCGTCCAGGCTCCGTGCAGGTCCGTGTGTTCCTGGGCAAAATAGCCGATATGGACGCGGCTGCCCAAGGTGATATGGCCGTCTGTCGGTTCCTTTTCGCCCATGATCATGCGGATGAGCGTCGTCTTTCCCGTCCCGTTGGGGCCGATGAGGGACGCTGCTTCGCCGCGGCGCAGGAGGAGCGACAGATGGTCGAACAACTGGCGGTCGGCAAACCCGCCGCTGACCTTGTCCAGGACCAGGACTTTCTGGCCGCACTCTTCGACAGGCTTGAAATTGAAATGCAGCGATTCATCTTCCGGCTGCCATTCGATACGTTCCAGCCGGTCCAGTTGGGACTGACGGCCGCGGGCCTGCTTGGCCTTGATGCCGGCCTTGTACTTGCGGATATATTCTTCCGTTTCGTGGATGTGCTCCTGCTGCTTCTTATAGGCCTTTTCCAGGGCTTTCTGCTGCTGGGCATGCTGCTCGACGTAGCGCGAATAATTACCCTTGTACTTAGTCACCTTGCCATGGGACAGTTCGAGGATGCCCGTCGCCACGCGGTCGAGGAAATAGCGGTCATGGGATACGATGAGGATGCCGCCGCCATAAGACAAGAGATAGCTTTCCAGCCATTCCAGCATGTCCACGTCGAGATGGTTCGTCGGTTCGTCGAGGAACAAATAGTCCGGCCGGCGGACGAGAGCCTTGGCCAGGTTGATGCGCGTCTTCTGACCGCCGGAAAAGCTCTGGACCGGCCGATCCATATCGGCTTCCGAAAAGCCCAGGCCCTGGACGATTTTCCGCGACATCGACTCGTATTCATAGCCGCCGAGCCACTCGAACCGTTCCTGCATGCGGGCATAGCGGTTCATCAAGCCTTCATCGTCGGGATGAGCCTGCATGTCCTTTTCGACAGCCTTCAAATCCTTTTCCAGCTTCATGACATCCTGCCAGGCCTCGGTAATCGTCTGGCGCAACGTCACGTCGTCGGCGTAAGTGATATCCTGCTGCAAATAGCCGATAGATTCGCCTTCGGAAACGACAAACGCCCCGTTATCATACTCCTCTTCGCCCATGAGGCACTTGAGCAGCGTCGACTTCCCGACCCCATTGGCCCCGATGAGGCCGATCCGTTCACCCCGGCGGATTTCAAAACTGACATCATGGAATACCGTATGTACCCCAAAAGACTTACTCAATTTCTGTACTTTAATACTACCCATCTATATGATACCTGCCCTCCCTGGCATACTGACGACAAAACAAAAAAAGAGCCGCCCCGGATCCCCATCTTGGGCGGCTGCCTATTTTCACATATCTATTATACCGTCAATCCTCAAGCATCGTCAAGACGGCGATGATAATAAGACGCCGGTCGCAGGCCGCAGGTGGCAGCCCGCAAAAAAATACACGGCCTGCGGGTCGCCCCTACAATGCGGCTTTGCCGCGTCAAATTCATCCCATTTGTCATAAATTCCGGCTATGTACAGGATTCACACGGGACGCCTTAACAGGACGTCCCCTACGGTATCGCATAGAGGCGATGAAAATGAACGCAGGCCGCTGTTCGCAGGTGGCAGGCCGTAAAAAAAATACACGGCCTACGGCCTTGTGCGTAGGGGCTTCCACGTGGGAAGCCCGCTAGAGAGATTTCGCCACAGCATTTTCTCGGATTCAGATGCGGTTTGCTATCGGCTTCCCATTCATTACATATAGAAAAAAATAACCACGCGTCTCATAAACCGCGTGGTTATTATATCCTTTATGGGGTCTCCCGTTATTCAAGCTCTTTCGTCAAGGATGATTACCATCAAATCTGACCACCAATTGCTCCAGCGTATAGCGCAACTGAACCAAGGATACTTCTTGGGATAAGATATTATAAAAAAATTTACTCAAGCATTGACATTAAGGAATATTTTTCTCCCCCCACGCTTTTAGTTCCAGCAGAATAGGGATGACCGAACGGCAGCGGTCCGTAAGTTCGTACTCTACTCGCACGGGCATTTCCATATACTGTTTCCGTAGTACCATACCGTCGTTCTCCAGTTCATGAAGAGAATTTGCCAGCATTGTATTAGTTATGCCATCAACTTTTCGTTTCAACTCATTGTACCGCATAACACCAGCTTCGTCTATGGAGCAAATGATAAGAATCTTCCATTTGCCGCCGAGAATGCCTAATGTCTTCCGTAGTCCGCAAGTTGCTGAAGCTATCCCATTGTCCTTTTCCACGAAATCGTCCTCCAATCTTTTGCTCAGTTTTTTCATACCTAGTAAATAATTTCTGCATACTTGATAAGTTTTTTATATCATGTATAATACACTTACCGACAGGAAGTTGCAAGTAGATTTGAACAGAAAGTGAGGATGCGAAATGAAAAACTATTCCTTTCAGCCCCAGGGCGTATGCACTCGCCAGATAACTTTTGGCATTGATGACAACGGTAAGCTCCACAATGTGCGTTTTGTAGGTGGGTGCCCAGGCAATCTTTTGGCTATCGGCAAACTTGTAGAAGGAGCCGACCCTAAAAATGTGGCAAAAATTCTGAAAGGCAATGATTGCGGAGGGCGCGGCACGTCTTGCGCCGACCAGCTTTCCATTGCACTGACGTCAGCCCTGAAAGCAACAAATATAGCATAAGGGAGAGTGATAATATTGGTGAATAATTTTGATAATAAGAAATTTCAAGCCACTGCAAAGGCAATTGCAGCCGCCCCTCAAAATGGAGTTTTGCCCTTTCACGAAAAATTCTCGTGGAAAGACGGTCTCATGGGCAACGTGAACATTCGTAACTTTGCGCCATTAACTTTAGATGAACCGCAGGAACTGGGTGGAACAAACAAAGGTCCTAACCCCGTAGAATATCTTATGACCGGCATTGCCGGATGTTTTTCTCTCGGCATTGTCATCGGGGCAAGCCTTGAAGGAGTAACCATTCAAGATTTGAAAACAGAGGTAGATGCCAATCTGGACATGGGAGTGTTCTTTGAGGTCGTACATGGTGGCAGACATGGCATTAGTGACGTTGCCATAAAAGTATACATTAAATCGGATGCATCTAAGGAACAATTAGATGCAATAGTGCATCATTCCTTGGAATATTCTCCGGTGGTAAATAGCTTGAATATCACCGTGAAAGCAATTATTGTACAAGAGTAAAAGGAGAATTTACGTTGCAAAAGATAGCGATTATCTATGACAGTAAGACGGGAACAACTGCAAAAGCTGCGGAATATGTTTCCGAGGGTATCAAAGAAATCTGCGAGGCAAGGACTTTTTCGTTGGCAGATGTGGACACGGATTATGTAAAAACTTGCGATGGAGTTATCCTGGGCTCTCCGACATATTTTGCCTCGCTTACTGCCAACATGAAAACATGGATGGAGACGGAGGCTCCCACGTTGGGATTGTCTGGAAAATTAGGTGGAGCCTTTGCAACGGAACAGTATATTCATGGCGGCGCAGAAAACGCAATACAAATCATGTTGACCCATGAAATGGTCTTGGGCATGATGGTATACTCGAGCGGAGGTTCTTACGGAACACCGGTAATACATATCGGGCCGGTTGGCATAAGTCATAATATAGAAGATTTCCGAGATTTATTTGTGGTTTATGGCAAGCGCTTTGCCATGCAAGTAATGTCAATTGCAGGGAAAGACAAGTGAACGTACTCCCGCCTATATAGGCGGGGGGGCGTTCACAGAATATAACATTTAGCAGATAGTGAACAAGGA